>Ga0207647_10000794_pt1 | contig 24490 bp, 20 predicted proteins | sample KBSCornC2_FD_184295 | JGI IMG/M metagenome (GOLD analysis project Ga0207647, IMG submission 184295) | Corn rhizosphere microbial communities from Kellogg Biological Station, Michigan, USA - C2 (SPAdes) (version 2) | ecosystem: Host-associated > Plants > Roots > Rhizosphere ... | reverse complement strand
AACAAATCATTTACAACAAACCATCAGCGTTACTTCTGATAGTCTTATATTGTCTTTTTACGATAACGGTGTTGTTGATGGCGATTCCATTTCGGTTTATATCAATGGAGAACCTGTTGTAAATAAGGTAATGCTGAAATCATCTGCGTCAAAAAAAACAATTTATTTAAAAGACAACACGGACGTGGAGTTGGTTCTGGTTGCCGAAAGCATGGGAACCATTCCGCCAAACACAGGATTGCTTGTTATTCATGATGGCGATAAATCTTATCAAATAAATTTCAGCACAGACTTTCAAACAAATGCAGGTATTCTTTTAAAAAGAAAGAAAAATCAGTAGCTAACTTTGGGCATGCAGCAAGAATTCAAACTAACAGAGTATTCGAAAGGCGGAGGATGTGGATGCAAAATTGCACCATCGGTTTTAGAGCAGATCGTTCGAACCGAAAACAAAATTCCATTTCAGAATTTATTGGTCGGCAATGACAGCAATGATGACGCTGCTGTTTATAAGATCAGCGATGATACAGGCATTATTTCTACTACCGATTTCTTTATGCCCATTGTTGACGACGCTTTTGAATTTGGACGAATTGCAGCGGCAAATTCTATCAGTGATATTTATGCGATGGGCGGCACTCCAATGATGGCAATTGCAATTTTAGGATGGCCGATCGATAAACTTCCTGTTCATGTGGCACAAAAAGTTTTGGAAGGAGCGAGAGCTGTTTGCAAAGAAGTAAACATTCCTTTAGCCGGCGGGCACACGATTGATTCACAGGATCCCATTTTTGGACTGGCGGTGACCGGTTCTGTTGCTTTAAAGAATTTGAAAAAAAATAACACTGCACAAGTCGGCGATCTTTTATTTCTCACTAAACCAATCGGTGTTGGCATAGTATCTACTTCTGTAAAAAGAAAATTGATCAAAGACGAACATTACAAAGCCCTGGTGAAGCAATTAACCACTGTAAATAAAATCGGCGAAGCTCTCGGAAAAATAAAAGGCATTCATGCGATCACAGATGTGACCGGTTTTGGTCTGCTTGGTCACTTAACTGAAATGGCCGAAGGAAGTGGAGTAAGTGCAGAGCTGAATTATTCTTCGGTAAAAAGAATTGAAGGCGTTGAAGAATATATTGGATTAAAAGCAATTCCGGGAGCGACCGCACGCAACTGGAACAGTTACATTAACAGGATCGAACTTGAAAAGAATATTGATGAAAGCGAAGCAAAACTTCTGCTACCAGATCCACAAACAAATGGAGGATTGTTAATTGCAGTTGATGAAAAAGCCCTTAACCAAGTAAAAGAGATTTTCGAAGCAAATGGTTTGCAATCTTTTGTTGAGCCTATTGGAAAATGCATCGAAAAGAAAGAGAAGGCTATTTACGTAAAATAATCACAACAACGCATCAATTTTCTCCGCAAGCCTTCTGTCTTTTTCTGTAACCACGTCTCCTGCATCGTGTGTTGACAACCAGATTTCAAGGGTGTTCCAAACATTTGTCCATTTCGGATGGTGATTCATTTTTTCTGCAACCAGCGCCACTCTTGTCATAAACCCGAATGCTTCACTGAAATCCTTGAATTCAAATTTTCGGTAGAGAGAATTATTTTTTTCTTCCCAGTTCATGGTTAATGGTTTTTGTCAAAGTTAGAAAACCAAATGCTCTTTGTTTTTTATCTTTTCATTCGTTAACTCAACTACAAGCTGAACGCCATTAACTGTACGTAAGGATTGTACCAAATGCTGAAGTGATTCATCGGAAACATAATCATCTTTCAAAAGCCACAGAAAATCAAGGTGTTTAAACTCGGGCAGTAAATATTCTCCGTCGTGATGATTATTGTATAGATAATGTTTTAAAAAAGTTGCCGGCTCACTATATTCAAACACAGCAAAAAAATAACTGCGGTTTTTTTTCTTTAATTGTATTTCCAATTCATGATTAACCCGAAAATCGATTCCAAGAAGATTATTAAGTTGCCAGCAAAACTGGTAGTCTTTCATCGGGGCCATGATACCAAGCAATTTGGTTTCCTCGAAAAAGCCATCCATCATGTCCTTTGTGTCCAGTACGAGTTTCATAAGATTGGTTTTGGCTTTGGTAAAATACTAAAACTCTACGGCAGATGAAAGCGTCTGCCCGTTTCTTAAATATGTGACAGTTGTCCTTTCACCTTTTTTGAACTTGCCGAGAGCTTGCATGTAGTTTTCCAAAGAGTTTGTTTTATAATCGCCAATGGCTACAATTACATCGCCGGCTTTAAGTCCCGCTTTTTGTGCAGGTTTGTTATCGCTTACTCCATCCACACGAACACCAATACCACTAAAAGTATAATCGGGCATAATTCCCATCGTCACACTGAATCTTGCTGATGTGTTGGTTTGCGTTTCCCTGGTTTTTGTAAAAACCAGTTTTGCTTTTTGCTTGTCTTCTGTTTCAATCAGGCTAAGAATATGTTTAACAACATTCATTTCGCCCGTATAATTGATTTTATCAAAATCGTCTGTTGGTTTGTGATAATCCTGGTGAAGACCCGTAAAATAAAACAACACAGGAATATTTTTTAAATAGAAAGAGGTATGATCGCTTGGCCCTGTTCCGCTTGAATCAAACCGAAAGACAAGACCGTCTGCATATAATTTTTTCTTTCCGGTTAAATGATATGCCTGGCCCCATGAGGGAGAAGTTCCATAGCCGCCAACCGTTACAACATGTGTCGAATCATTCAATCGTCCAACCATGTCCATGTTGATCATGTAGTTGACATTATTTAAATCAACAGTTGGGTGTTCGGTAAAATATTTCGAACCGTACAATCCGAGCTCTTCACCGGAAAAAGCAATAAACAAATAATTATTGTTTTTCGTTTTTGAGTTTTTCAACAGCCGTGCTAATTCAATCAGTGCAGCCGTGCCGCTTGCATTATCGTCGGCTCCATTGTGGATTTGATTTTTCTTTTCAATTTCCCTTGAGTTGCCATCTTCGCCGTAACCCAAATGATCGAAGTGTGCACCGAGAATAACAGTAGCCGGTGCACCGTTATCAATGTAGCCAATTACGTTTGTCCCATTTCTTTTTTTATCGGTGATATCTGTTTTCAGTTTTATGTCCAATGTGGCCGATTCGTCGGTTAGATATTTTTTTGCGGCCTCTTTTGTCAGATAAATTACAGGAATAGAAACAGTCTCCATTTTTTCTTTACCATCAAAGCTTAGTCCGTCTTCTATTTTGGAACTGTTATAAAGAAAAACCGCTGACGCTCCCCTTTTTGCTGCCTCTTTCGAAGATTTGATCACGGCATCTTCGAGATCAAAATGTGGGTTGTTGGCATGGTTGTCCAGTAACTCTTTCAAGTCGAAAAACCACGGTGTATTTACTTCCTGCAACGAAATTGATGTTAATCCTTCCACGGTTGCATTGGAGCTGATGATGAGAGGAAAATATTCTTTATCCAAAACCAGGCTCTTTCCATCAATTGTAAGAAATGTTGCCGGGCTGATTTGCTTTCCTTCGTTAATTTCAAAACCCTGATAAAAATCTGAAGAACCTTTTGGCTGCAACCCAATTTCTTTGAATTGGTCACTGATATATTGTGCGGCCTTTTGCTCACCAGCAGTTCCGGTTCTGCGGCCTTCGAGTTTATCATCAGCCAAAAAATGAATGTACTGTTCAAGATTTGATACGATTGCTTTGTCTTCCTTCTTTAATTTCTGCCCCTGCGCAAAACCAGCAATGAAAAAAAAGAATAGAATTAGGTATTTCTTACTCACGATGATGATTTTTATCAGTAAAACAAAAGTATCTATTGCCTTTCTTTGGAAAGACGATTTTTTTATTTTTTAAGAAAAATGTTTTCCATAAGCTTTACTTAAAACTCCTGATATCGTAAATGATTTGCGCCCAGGGCCTTCTACCTTTGCTCAGCTACCATCGTGTCAAAAACAATTGTACATATCGCTTTAGTTGGTAATCCAAATAGTGGAAAGACGTCTTTGTTCAATTCGCTTACCGGTATGAACCAACGGGTGGGAAATTTTCCGGGTGTTACTGTAGATAAAAAAACCGGGATCACTTCTATTTCAGACTCAATTACGGGAAACGTTATTGATCTGCCCGGTACATACAGTCTATATCCAAAACGTTTAGATGAGTGGGTAAGTTACCGTGTTTTGTTAAACCAGGATAAAGATATCAGGGCTGATATTTTTGTTGTTGCAGTTGACGCAAGCAATTTAAAACGCAATCTTCTTTTTTGCTCTCAAATCATTGATTTAAAGAAACCGGTTGTCGTGGTTTTAACAATGGTTGATCTTGCTAAAAAGAAGGGTATTGAAATTAATATTCCTGAGTTGGAGCGAGAATTGGGCGTTCCGGTCATTTCGGTTAACCCAAGAAAGAATAAAGGCATTGCACAATTAAAAAAAGCCATTGAGCTGACCGCATCTAACCTTTACAAGATTCCTGTCAGGGATTTTATTGAGAACAAAGAATTGGCAGCGGAACCAATAGAAGAATTGAAAGAGCTGGTTCATGGCGCAAGCGACTATTCTGCTATTCATTATTTGATCAACCATGAAGAGTTTGAGTTGGATGATGTGATACAGGATAAAATTGAAGCGATTGAACGAAAACACAATTTCAATCATACAAAAACACAGGCAACAGAAATCTTACAGCGCTACAGCCGCATCAAGCATATAATGAATATTGCGGTAAGCGAGCCTGATCCCCTGGAGCAAAAAATATTTACCGATAAACTGGACAACGTTCTATTGGATCGCCGCTGGGGATATTTGATCTTGCTTGCCGTGTTGTTTCTGTTGTTTCAAAGTGTTTTCTATTTAGCGCAGTTCCCCATGACGTGGATTGAAATGTTTTTTTCATCTGCAAGCACATGGCTTTCCAAGGTATTGCCACAAGGCTGGTTTAGTGATCTTGTCATAAATGGAGTGGTTGCTGGCTTGAGTGGCATTATGGTTTTTGTTCCGCAGATAATGATCCTGTTTGGATTGATCACAATCATTGAGGATAGTGGTTACATGGCAAGAATCAGTTTTTTGACCGACAGGCTTATGCGAACCGTAGGTTTGAATGGAAAAAGTGTGATGCCTTTAATCAGCGGGTTTGCTTGTGCGGTTCCGGCTATAATGAGTGCAAGAAATATTGAAAACAGAAAAGAACGCTTGCTTACAATTCTTATTACACCATTAATGAGTTGTTCTGCACGGCTTCCTGTTTACACTATTTTAATTGGACTGGTCATTCCAAATAAATATTTACTCGGCTTTTTCAGCGAACAGGCATTGGTGATGATGGGATTGTATTTATTGGGATTAATAATGGCGATGTTGGTTTCATACATTGCCAAATGGTTTATAAAGATTAAGGAAAGAAGTTTTTTCATTTTGGAATTGCCAACCTATCGTTCACCACGATTAAAAAATGTTGGACAAGCCATGGTGAACAAGGCAAAGATTTTTATTACCGATGCCGGTAAAATTATTATGGTGATCAGCCTGATTCTTTGGGGATTAAGCACCTTTGGTCCCAAACGAAGAATGGCGGATGTTACTTTGAAGTATGAAAAATTGATAGCCCAGCAACCGACAAGAAAAGATTCTTTGCAGACAGAAAGGAATGCAGAAAGACTTGAGAATTCTTTTGCGGGGATTGTTGGAAGATCGATAGAGCCCGCCATCCGACCGCTTGGCTATGACTGGAGAATTGGCATTGCACTGATTACTTCATTTGCTGCGCGAGAGGTTTTTGTTGGAACAATGGCTACGCTTTACAGCGTTGGCGATAAGGATGAAGGCATGTTGCTCAGGGATAAGTTACACGCCGCTAAAAAAGAAGACGGCACTCCTTTGTTTACTTTGGCAACGGGTGTTTCCTTGATGCTGTTTTATTTATTTGCGATGCAGTGCATGAGCACCCTGGCAATTGTAAAGAGAGAAACCGGAACCTGGAAATGGCCTGTTATCCAGTTTGTTTATATGACCGGCATTGCTTATTTAATGAGTCTTATTGCCTATCAATTGCTAAAATGATCCCACACCAGTTTGGAAAGTTTTCTTGTTAGCGTCCAGGCTTCGTTCGTTTCATTCCAGCTTTGATCTTTATTGTTTTTTGTGCAAACGCAAAAAATATAATTTGCTTTATTGCCTTTAACATACAACACTTCGCTGCGGCTTTCATCTACTGCACCGTTTTTACTTGCTACAAAAACATTTGAAGGAATTTGTGAGATGGCCACTTCGTCCCAATAATTTCTGCCAAGCAAACGAAGCATTTGCGCACTTCGTTCTTTATTTATGATTTCTCCTTTTGAAATTTTTTCCAGAATGCCGGACATTTCTCTTGGAGTTGTTTGTCCCCAGCCGTATTGCGAACGGTTCGATTCCCTTCCTGGTGTTCTTGAATTCACCCTCGTAAAGCGTAAGCCCAAACTATCAAGTATTTGATTAATTCTTATCCCGCCGCCTGCCAAACTTTGCAGCCATAAACTTGCTGTGTTGTCACTCATTGTAAGTGAGAGCATCATCACTTTACTCAACTCAATTTTTTCCGTGTCTTTGAAAGAGCCAAGAATATCTACTCCTGCGTACAGTAAAGAATCCCTGTATTTTAAAACCTGGTGGTACTGCAATTCCCCTTTGTCTATTTTATCTTCAATGGCAATTAGAATTGGAATTTTCACCATACTTGCTGTTGGAAAAATAGTGTCAGCGTTAATAGCAACTACTTTGTTATTTTTTAGATTCTTTATATAAACGCCGATATCACCATTAAAACCTTTTACGGTTTGCTTAATTTGACGTTGAAGCTTTTTGTCCACTTTCTGTGCAGACAATTGTATAAAAACAAAAAAGGCAAGTACAATAAATGCAAATCGTTTCATCAAAAAATTTTTGTGTGTGGCTTGAAATTACTTTTTTGATTGTGGCATTTTCAAAATTATGTGGTTTGTCGCTTAAATGAATTGTATAAATTTATCCTGTCATGATGTTGCATCGCCATGTCCCATTTTTAAAAAATGTTTTCCTGTATAGTATTACAGCTTTTGGTGGACCGCAAGCCCATGTTGCCATGATGATGAAAATGTTTGTTGACAAAACGCCCTATGTTACAAAAGAAGAATTGTTGGAATACAACGGCTTTTGCAATTTGCTCCCGGGGGCATCGTCGACACAAACCGTAACGCTTATTGGTTATAAGAGGGGTGGTGTGCCGCTGGCGGTTGTAACACTACTTGTGTGGATTACTCCTGCGTGTTTGTTAATGGGTGCCTTTTCGTTTTTGCTTCATTATATTGATCAGAAATCCCTTCAGACAAATATATTCAAATACATTCCCTCCCTGGCTGTTGGTTTTTTAGCATATGCCTCTGTGATGGCCTTTGGTGTATCTATAAAGAATACAGCTACCTGGTCTATCATGTTGTTTTCAACAATAGCCACTTATCTACTATTTAAGAATCCATGGGTCTTTCCGGTTCTGATTGTCTTGGGCGGGTTAATATCCAACCTAAGCAAAAAAAGAATTCCCCAGGTAGAGGCAAAGCCGAAAAAAATCAAATGGTGGAATATTTGGCTGTTCGCCATCATCTTTATTGCCGCAGGGATTTTAAGTGAAACTGCAAGAAAGAATGATTGGCCAAGCAGAAAACCAATTAGTCTTTTCGAAAACACCTACAGGATGGGTAGCCTTGTTTTCGGCGGGGGCCACGTACTAATGCCAATGATGTATGAACAATATTCGGTTCGCCCGCAAATTATAAAAGAAAAAAAACCGGAAGAGGCGGGAAATATTATCGAGATTGATAAAGATGAAATGACAACAGGCATGGGTATCGTGAGGGCTATTCCGGGCCCGGTTTTTTCAATAGCTTCATTTACTGGTGGTATGGCCTTGAAAGGAGAAGGAAGCTATATGCAATTGATTGGTTGCATTATTGGCTCTATTGCTATTTTTCTTCCAAGCGCACTGTTGGTACTGTTCTTTTTTCCAATATGGCACAACTTGAAAAAGTATGCCGCTATTTACCGTTCTACAGAAGGAATCAATGCCGCTGTTGTCGGAATCATGATCTCTTCTACGCTTTATATCATGAAAGACATTTCGCTTGTCGATGGCCGCACAGCAAGCCTGATCAATATTGCTGTAATCGGAAGCACCTTTTTGTTATTGCATTTTACAAGAATTGCATCTCCGGTAATTGTTGCAGTCTGTCTTTTGCTTGGCTACTTCTTTTGAGGTTTTCTGAATATCCGGCTGGAAAGAATGTCCTCTTCAACTTTAGAAGGAACTAAATATTTTATTGACTTGCCCGTTTTTATCAATTCACGTATATGGGTAGCCGAAATCTCGAGAAGCGGAGCGTCCATTATCGTGATGTTTGCGCCTATTTCGTTGTTGATGTCAAAGCCTGGTCTTGTATAAATAATAATGGGATAATTTGAGATGATCTGTTGCGCGTTTTTCCATTTACCTATATTTTGAAAGCCATCACTTCCCATGATGATATAAAAAGAATGATTGGAATATTTTTCCTTGAGGTAGGTGAGGGTATGAATGGTGTAGGATGGCTTAGGCAGGGAAAACTCTATGTCGCTTGCTTTTAACCTGGGGTCATCCTCCACTGCTTTTTGAACCAAATGAAACCTATCGTACTCATTGGCCAGATTTTCTGCAGATTTGAAAGGATTTTGCGGTGAAACGACAAACCAGATTCTGTCTATTTCGGTTTCATTCAAAATGTGGCTTGCGATGATTAAATGCCCGACATGAATAGGGTTAAAAGAGCCAAAGTAAAGCCCAATCTTCATTTAAAATATTGATTATTAACTATTTAGATACAAGAATTTGGTTGGCTTCATTTTTCCTGAGACTCAATGAATAGCCTGAAATTCTTACCGAAATTGGATCTCCTAACGGTGCGACTTGCTCAACAACGATTTCCTCCCCAGGAAGGCAACCCATTTCCATAAGCTTGAGCTCGAGCTCGGAACTTTCGAAGCTTTGGATTGTTGCGCGTTCGCCGGTTTTCAATTCTGACAACTTCATACAATCAAAACTATTGCATTGCATTATTTGATGTTTGCGATTTTTGAACATGATTTCCGAGGAATCAAATAAAATTCATTTTCACTTTCTGGTTTCCTGCTCCTTAAAAGACCGAGGCGCTCTCAAAACCTTTATTGTTGAAATACTGAGGCGCGAGGGAAAAAAATTAGAGACCATCAATTTCATCTTTTGCAGCGACAAATACCTGCTAAGTCTAAACCAGGAATTCCTGAAGCATAATACCCTAACGGACATTATAACCTTCGAGTACTCGAAAGAGAAAGATGCCCTTGCCTCCGACATTTTTATAAGCGTTGACCGCGTAAGGGCTAACACCGTTTTGTTCAAAACAACATTCAAGAGAGAGCTTCACCGGGTTGTTTTTCATGGTATCCTTCATTTGTGCGGGTATAAGGACAAGAAACAGGCTCAGCAAATACTTATGAGAGAGAAGGAGGATTACTACCTGTCGCGCTATTTTGACACGAACTGACCGGCTTGAACGGTTGTTCCACGTGGAACAATCGGCCCGAAGTTTAACATGTTCCCCGTGGAACATTCAAATAATTTTGCCCCTTATGTTCCAGAAGTACGACGTTATTGTTGTTGGCGCAGGCCATGCCGGCTGCGAAGCCGCTGCCGCAGCCGCAAACATGGGCTCGCGGGTTTTGCTGATAACAATGAACATGCAGACAATAGCCCAAATGAGCTGCAATCCGGCTATGGGTGGAATTGCCAAGGGCCAGATCGTCAGAGAAATAGATGCGATGGGGGGTTACTCAGGAATTGTTTCTGATGCCTCCATGATCCAATTCAGAATGCTCAACAGATCAAAAGGGCCAGCCATGTGGAGTCCGCGAACCCAGAACGACCGGATGCTGTTTTCCTTAAAATGGAGAGAACTGCTGGAACAAACTGAAAGAGTCGAATTCTACCAGGACATGGTAAAGCAAATCATCGTCGAAAACGGGAGAGCCGCGGGCGTCGTTACGGGCCTGGGTCACCGGATAAAAGCAGATGCCGTGGTCCTGACCAACGGAACTTTTTTAAACGGGGTGATACATATAGGGGAGAAAAGACTTGGGGGAGGGAGGGTTGCAGAAAGAGCCGCCGAAGGGCTAACCGAACAGCTGGTAAGCCTTGGCTTTGAAAGCGACCGCCTCAAAACCGGTACACCCCCGAGAGTGGACGGGAGGTCATTGGACTACTCAGAAATGGAAGAGCAAAAAGGCGACGAACATATCGGCGGCTTTTCGTTCCTGGATACTCCAAAACCGAAACGTCAAAGAAGTTGCTGGATCAGCTACACGAGTCCGGAAGTTCATGACATCCTGAAAACCGGGTTTGACAGAAGTCCAATGTTCACCGGAAGAATAGAAGGTGTTGGTCCAAGATATTGTCCAAGCATCGAGGACAAGATCAACCGGTTCGCTGAAAGAGAAAGGCACCAGCTGTTTGTCGAGCCCGAGGGCTGGAACACGGTAGAGGTCTATGTAAATGGCTTTTCGACATCCTTACCCGAAGAAGTTCAATTTGCGGCTCTCAGAAGCGTACCAGGCTTCAAGAACGTCAAGTTTTTCAGACCGGGTTACGCAATTGAGTACGATTACTTCCCTCCAACGCAGCTGAACTATAACCTTGAAACCAAACAAGTCGACAATTTATTTTTTGCCGGGCAGATCAATGGCACGACAGGATACGAAGAGGCCGCCTGCCAGGGATTGATGGCAGGTATAAATGCGCACTTAAAGACAAGATCCGATGCGCCATTAGTTCTCAAAAGAAGCGATGCATATATCGGCGTCCTGATCGATGACCTCATCAGCAAAGGAACTCAAGAGCCATATCGCATGTTCACCTCAAGGGCTGAGTTCAGAACGCTGCTGCGCCAGGACAACGCAGATTTAAGACTAACTGAATTAAGCTACCGCCTTGGTTTGGCAAGTCAGGAAAGAATGGACAAGGTCTTAAAAAAGAAAGAACAGGTAGAAATGGTTAAATCAACGCTTGCTACCACCGCTATAGAGCCTGCTGAAATAAATAGCTTTTTCCAAGAGATAGGAAGTGCCCTGATCGGAGAAAGACAAAAAGCCGATAAAATTCTTCTTCGGCCCAATCTTGGTCTTACAGGCCTCGCGCAACATGTTGCAAAACTTGGTTCAGCGCTATCTTCTTTTGAACCAGACTCATTAGAACAGGCCGAAATCCAAATCAAGTACCAGGTTTACATCGACAAAGAAAAAGACCTAGTAGAAAGGATGAGGCAACTTGAAGACCTGGAAATCCCAGAACACTTTGATTATCAAAGAATTGTATCTCTAGGCGCAGAAGCAAGGGAGAAACTAAATAAGGTTAAACCCAGAACCCTTGGGCAAGCCAGCAGAATATCGGGGATTAACCCCACCGATGTTCAAATATTAATGGTGTATATGGGACGATGAGTTTTCCGAGGTCCATTATGCCTCCATTATTGTAAATACTAAACCAAAACCAAGGTTAATACCTATTTGGCTGAAAATCAGTTGTATAATCAGCAGAGCGTTTTACTTTTACACTAAGTAAAGCCTATCCTATAAATCCTATGAAAATCCTGCTTTGCTGGTTCCTGATAATTTCAGGCTCAGCCTTCTCGCAATCTATCGAGCGCATTCCCTTAAAACTAAGCGACGCGTATCAAACAAACCAGGTTGCCCAAAACGTCTCAAACTTAATTGACGGTGATAATACTACAAGATTCAATCCTGGCTATCATTTGATTATTCTTCCACACAACGTTGTCTTTGACCTTTCTGACTATAGTCCCTGTGTGATAACCCGCCTTATTCTTTTTGATGGGGCCGGAAGCGGATATGCCTGCAACTTTATTTTAGTTCACGCCGACTCGGGTAAGGAAGACACTGTATACACGTTCACAGGAAACGAATACCTGACTTCCGATACAATTGATCTGCCTGCTGATAAGCAGTTCGTATCCTCAAAGCTGATCATTCGTTCGCCATCCAGTGGAGATGGCTATCCAAATGACATTGAAATATGGGGAACGTACAGGCCTCATGTTGATCCCGAGTGGAAGCAAAGAAAAATACCAATTAAAAACGAGTTAGGCGTTGTTGCGCATCCCTGGGATATCGATCTGATTCAATACCCCGCAAAATACTCGGCTCTGAAAAATTTGGGCATTTCAGATTTGAGGCTGTACTCCGATGCCTATGCAGATAAAGACGTAAACGGCAACTACATGCTGAATCCCGAACAACGGGGTTTTCAGGCAGAAGCAACATTTGCGAAAATGCAGTCCGATTCAACCGGCATTTTTCGGCACATTTGTTATCAAAATCAAACCCAGTCGGTTAAACAATCATGGCCGGCCAGCGTTTCTTCACAATTGAACTTCGAGTATAAATTTTATAATAAAAGAGACAGCACTTCATCTTACCAGTCAATCGCTAAAGATCTTTATGTACTGGCAACCCGCGGAGGTAAAAACAAGAACCTTCCCGATTATCCTGTTTATTCTACCCCTTATTGGTGGGAGCCAAAGCAACAGGTAATAAAAGGAGGTGATTTTTACGACATGATCGAAGGAGGCAACGAATGGAACGCCTGGTGGAACAACAGCCTCGATACATATATGGGAGGCGCAAGCCTTGCTGCTGCCTGGTCAATGATGTATGACGGCCACAAGGGGCAATGTGCCGATTGTGGCGTAAAACAGGCAGATCCAAGCGTAATGTTTACCAACGGTGGTCTTGCGTCCGACCAACCAGATATTTTTAGAGAAGTGGTAGACTGGTCCAAAACCCATCGAGGCTACCTCCCCGATGGCTCCGTGGATATTCCACTTGATTATTATTCTTATCATTCCTATAGCTCTGTAAACGGACAATATGGGAATTCATCAGGAGGAGTGCCTCCTGAAATCGGAATGATACCACAGGCCCGCAACATGGTGTATTTCTCCAACAAATATGGCGGCGGCAAAGGAGTTATTATCGGAGAATGGGGGTGGGATGTTAATTCCGGCTCCCCGCTTAGCGCACCGCCGTTCAACGGCCATACTGCAGAACAAATAAGGGCATGGTGGGCTATTCGCGGCATATTGAAGTTCACAGAAGCGGGAATCTACAGGGCCGAATGGTACAGAGCTTTCCAGGACTACAGCCCCGCAGATCCAAGGGGTGGAAATTTTGAGAGCGACAACAACCCGACCCAATTTGCAACTATGGCCCTGCTCAGACAAGAGGACGATGCTGCAACTAAAATCAAACGAACTCTCGTCGGTGATTACTTCAAACAGGTTAGCGAGTTTGGCGATTATGTTTTTGATAAGGCAATAAGAACAGATTCGTTGAATGTACTTGTCTTTAAAAAAGACACGAATTCTGTCTATGCAATTTGGGCCGTAGAAAATGTCCAAACGCCTGCCGATCAACGACCAATTATTACCGAAAGAACAGGAAGATATGACCTTCAGCTTCCAATTAATGCCATTGTCAAAATCAGAACGTTTACAGATGATGGAAGCGGGGTTATGCAGACGAGATACGATATGGCTGCCGGAACAGATCTCATGGTAGACTATTCAGCAAAACCACAGCTCATACAGGTTATTGGGCAGGGATCCGTACTTCACACTCAATTAACTTCATTTACTGCCACCTTATTAAATCATGTTGTAAAAACTGAATGGCAGGTCAAAGATGAAGATGCAGAAAAATACTGTGTTGAAAAAAGTAAAGATGGCAGAAGTTTTTCCACGCTTTCAACAATAAACGCGGACGGACAACTCAATTATGAAATTGTCGACCCCCGACCCTTTGAAGGTCGCAATTACTATAGACTTAAAATAATAGATGGAAACGGCAGCTACAAATATTCTGCGATACGGGTGATTGTAAACAACAAGTTAATCACCAGATATACAGCTTACAATTACCTTGGTCAAAGACTCAGTGAAGGCATCGATTTTATCGAGGTGGAATCCAAAGCTAAACAAGCTTTGAAACAAGGACAGGCCTATATAATAGCAGGCGATGACGGAAGTGTAACAAAGCGCATCAAGGTTGAGTAAATTTCAAACCCTACTAACGGTGTTGCCTACACCACGTGTTTCGGCAAACGGAAGTTTATTTCAAAATCAGCTTCCGGTTTTTGCAGACGAATTTTGATATTCAACGAAAGCGAGCACCATACGTATTTCACCCCAGGTTGCTCTAGTGCCAAGCTTTTCTTTGATTGGTGCGATCGCGCTTGAAAAGTTTTTCACCTCCGGTTCTATTAAAATGACCTTTTCCGGATTTACCAGGTCGCTTATTTTAATTAAACCAATTTGAATATAATGGGCAAGGTGTCCTTCAATTGTCTGTACAGCAAGGTTCCTTTGCTCTGAAATTTCATGAATTGTTTTGCCTTCCTTGTATAATCTAAAAGATTCGGCTTTGGTGTCAGTCTTTGCCGACTGCAATTCCTTGCGCTTTCGCTTGGGAGAAATTGCTGCAATATTGGAAGACAAATTGTTTTGTGCACAATAGTCCTCGATGACAGAAAGAAAATCCTTTCCATAAGTTTCGACTTTCTTTTTTCCAAAGCCGTTGATTCGCTCCAGTTCCTCCAGCGTTTGGGGAAGGTAGATACTCATCTCTTCCAAAGTTTTACTGCCGGCAACAAAATAAATAGGGAGATTTTTTTTTGAACAAATATTATCGCGAAGCTTTTTTAATTGATAAAACAATGCAGGATGCGGCAAATCAACTTTCTTTTGAGAAGCACCGGCATAAGCGTTTACTGCGAACGGCGGAACAATAAAACTTTTCTTGCGCTGATGAAATCCCTCTACGCTGAATTTTCCTTTGAGCCCCTGCAACAAAAAGTTCTGCAGGGTCAACTGTGTATATATTTCTCTTAATAACTCATTGTATTCTTTAGCATGAACGGCGCTATCGGTTACTGCGGGTGAGCGCAAAACTGCTTCGATGAGAAATGTAATTTCCCTTATGAACCAGTTGGCTGCAGTTAAAATTCTTTCCTGCAATTCAATATTTTGCCCTGCTTTTTCCGAAAGAAAAAATAGTCTTCGAAGCTGCGTGTGAAATTTTTCCGAGGTGTTTTGAAGATATAAGAATTTATCAATCAATTGTTCGCTCCATGAAAATATTTCAGCGTTGAAAGAAGTCGAATGCTCTAAAAGATATTTATGCAGCTCCTTCATCCCATTGAGAGGTTTTCTAAAATCAAACAGGGATGAAACCAGTTTTTGCTCGTACGCTTTTTTCGCCTGCGCTAGTTCCGTTTGAATATTTTTAAAGAGCATACTGTTTTTACTGAATTCAACAACCCTGCTATCGGCACAGAAGGCATTTGAATTTATCCTGCTGTGAAGAACCATTCCTTCAAGATTTGTGCATCGGCTAAGTGCAACATACACCTGCCCCGGCGCAAACGCCTTGCCCGCATCTATAACCGCTTTTTCAAAAGTTAATCCCTGGCTTTTGTGAATGGTTATAGCCCATGCCAGTCGCAGGGGGTATTGACTAAAGGAACCAAGAACATCTTCACTGAACTGACGTGTTGATTTGTCCATCGAATAGCGGATGTTCTGCCAGGTTTCCCTGCCCACTTCAATTGGCTCTTCATCGCCCTTGCATTGCACAACTATTTTTTCCGCAGTTAGTTCTGTAACAGTTCCAATCTTTCCATTAAAATAGCGTTTGGCCTTATCCATATCATTTCTGATGAACATTACCTGTGCCCCTGGTTTCAATTGCAGGAGTTCGTCTGCCGGAAAAGCGCTAAAGGGAAAATCTTCTTTTACTTCGGCTTTGTATGAAAATAGTTTTCCCGGCAATTTCCCTAATTCTGCGGCATTGATCTGTCCTGCCTTTTCATTGTGCGTAGTAAGTACAATATAACCGTCTGGTCCCTCGCCGAAGAATTGTGGTTGATAACGATCGTGCAATGCGTCAAGGTGTTGCGCATCGATTTCATTGTTGCGAACCTTGTTCAATAAGCGAATGAACTTCTCTTCTGTTTGTCGGTAAATTTTGGTGAACTCAACAAGTAGGGCAGGTTCATCTTTCATTACATGGCTATCAAAAAAATAAGGGCTTTGATAATGGTCCCGCAGAATATTCCACTCGGCTTCTTTCACTACAGGAGGCAACTGAAACATATCGCCAATAAAAAGCAATTGCACGCCACCAAACCGCTCTGAATTGCGATAGCGAACATGCCTCAGCACCAAATCAATTTCATCCAAAAGATCGCAGCGGACCATGCTTACTTCATCGATAATGAGCAATTCCAGCTCCTGGAGAACCTTTCTTTTCTCACTATTTAAACGAAGACGGCTAAGCAGTGTATGCCTGTTGGTTAGATCGGTATTTTCGCTAAACCCTTTTTCCCCTGGAACAAACGGGCCTAACGGAAGCTGAAAAAAGGAATGGATAGTGACCCCCCCGGCGTTGATGGCAGCCACACCGGTCGGTGCAACAATGGCCATCTGCTTGGGACAATTTTCTTTGATATATCTCAAAAAAGTTGTCTTTCCTGTTCCTGCTCTTCCGGTTAAAAAAATATTTCTGGAAGTGTGATTCACAAGATCGGATGCGACAGAAAAAACCGTATTGGAAGCATCGAATTTTTGCATGTAATGAAGGTGTATAAAGATAGCCCAAATGCAGGTCTTGGCTTGCTTATAAAAGCCGGGACTTTCCCTTTTACAATCGAGGGAAATAAAACCTAATTCGTGAGCTATAAATTCCCTTGCAAAGCCCTGCACAAATCCATTACCATCTCAGCCACCGAAATGCTTTGGCTGTAGGTAAGCGGTTTTGTTAAATAAGAATGTGCGCCAAGACGCAGGCAGGCCTGTTTTTCCATTTCGTTTACAGAGGTAGTATACATCACAACAGGTATGTTACGAAGTATTTCGATGTTTTTCAATTTTACAAGCAGCTCAGAGCCGTTCATCATTGGCATATTAAGGTCGGCAACAATAACACAGGGCAACCGGTGATGCGGCAAAGAAGAAAGATAATTTAAAGCGTCAATTCCATTCTTTTCGCAATGCACCGGATCTGCATTGTCAACACATTGCATTGCATCGCAAAAAATAAAACGATCTTCTGCATCATCTTCTACCAATAAAATTCCGGAACGCATGAAATGGTCAAGGGTTTTGTTTCAATGGTAAAGAAACGAAAAAAGACGACCCGTTATTCACCTTGCTGCTGGCAGTAATAGAGCCATTATGCAACTCAACTATTTTACGGCAAATGGCAAGCCCAAGCCCGGTGCCTGCAAATTTTTCTTTGTTGTGAAGCCGCTGAAACAGGGTGAACATTTTGGGCAGGAATTGCTCATCAAAACCAATACCGTTGTCCCTGAATTCAATTTCGATCATGTCCGATTTACGAGTAGCCAAAACCGTGATTACAGGCGACGTGTCTTCGCGGGTATACTTCAAGGCATTCGATAATAAGTTTTCGAACAGGCGCCTCAACATGGTAGCATCTCCAGCAATAAGGGGCAATTCATCTATGGTGAGCTGTGCACCTTTTTCATCAATGATCAATTCGTAGCTGTTGACCGCTTCTTTCATTACTGCACCGAGATCAACTTCTTTCAATTCCAGCTTTTGTTTGTCAACCTGGGAAAAAGAAAGAAGGTCTGTAATAAGTATGCGCATGCGATGTGACGCATTGATCATCCCTTTGAGGTAGGAAGTGCTTTTTTCATCGAGGTGGCTGGCATATTGAGATTGAAAATAATCGCTGTAGAAGATCACTTTTCGAAGAGGTTCCTGCAAATCGTGCGAAGCCACAAAAGCAAATTGCTGCAATTCTTCGTTGCTGCGATGAAGCTCTTTGATATGATACTGCAGCTGCTGCTGCATTTCTTTGAGTTGCTGGTTGTCCCTGAGTGTTTGTTCTAATATTTTTTGGGCATGAATGTCTACCAAAAAACCAAACCACTCGCTTGCAATGCCATCGTTGATGATGGGTTGCACAGAAACAAGATGCCAGAAAAAATTGCCGCTTTTGTTGCGAATGCGCCATTGGGCACTTATGGGTTCCTGTTTTTCCATAAGCTTTTCAAGCGTATTTTCCGAAGGACGATCGTCGTTGTGTACAAATTGAGACCGGTCGACCCGGTTCAAATCTTCCAAAGTATAACCAAAATAATCCTCCATCCATTTGTTGATATAGCTAAGCTTTCCATTAGTATCAACTGAAAACATCATCAGCGGAAGGGTATCGGTAAGCATCCGATAATGATCTTCGCTTTGCTTGATTTTTTCGGCCAGGTTTTGCAGTTGCTCGCTTTTTCTTTTAATCTCGTCGTATGGAGAAATAGGGGGTTCATTTCGAAAACTGCTCCGCCAGCCATCGAGCTGCTGAATAGTAATTTTTTCTCCGTAAGGAACGTAATGATAGAGCTCTATTGAATGTTCGTCCTGTTCGGTAAAGACATTAAGCTTATCAACGAGTCGCTTTGCATAATTCAGTCCCGCTTTATTCCTGGGGTCGTTAAGATTATCATCTTTTATGCAGGCAACGATAGAACGTTTTTTTTCATCGGAAATCCCAAGTGTGAGACAGCCGTTTTTACCATTCTCAATGGTATTTCTTGCTACTTCAGAAACAGCAGTGGCAAAGGTTGTCTGTGAAGAAAGTGAAAGCCCTGTGATCTCGGCAAGCTTCATGGAGCGTTTGTGTGCCAGCACCAGGTCCATCTCATTCTCCAGCGTTACTTTTGCAAGCTCGTACATGGTCAAAAATTTAATCGCACCGCCACCACCGACATATCATCCGTGTGCCGTGCATAGTCTTTAAAAATGACTGCTGCTAAAATGGACAGGTCATATTTAAGCACTCCCGGGTATTTGGTTATGTCCCACTTGGTTTTAATGCCGTCGCTACAAAGAAGAAGCACCTGTGCATTTTCTGCCTCCAGTTCCTGGTCCTTCATGGTATTGGGGATGTTATGCCCTATAATTCCATTGTAGGCCATGTTGTTTCTTACTTCAATGCCGCTTAGAAGCCTTGTGCAAATATTTCCTACACCACAAATGCGCCAACGTCTTTCCTTCTTCAAGTACAATGCCGCAGTACCCACCAGTCCCCTGGTTTTTCTTACACTTTTGTGCATTTCCCGGATTATATCTGCCGCACATTCTTCCTGTGAATACTTAAAGCTTTGTATGGCTGTGTTGACCGCAATGGCCGCCTCAGCACCGTGCCCCAAACCGTCCCCAAGAAAAAGACGAACGGCATGACTGCCGATGCGACAATAAAAAGCATCGCCGCATTTTTCTTCTCCAGGCTTTGCTACAACGACCGATCTTATTTCATTTACTTTTTTCTGGTAGGGCAATTCCTCCTTAAAGACCCTGGACAATAAAATTGTTCCCCATCCTTTTTGACTGTATACCTGGAAGACGTTTGACAATCGCTTAATAGCTCCCAGGCCGTGACCAAGCGTATTTGTGGTAGACGCTCCATCTGTCATCATTCTGCTTAAGTCGGCTATCCCTTCTCCGTCGTCTATGCTTATTAACTCAATGCCTTCTATACTTTGTTCCTTTATAAGCTTTACCAAAAGCTTTCCTCCGTTGCCGTGTTTAACAAGGTTAGATACTATTTCCGCCACTATAATGTCGATTTCACCGGTTCGCATTTCGGTGAAGCCGGCTTTCACACAAATTGAATGTATCTCCTTTTTCAAAAGGGCAAAATAACTGCGATCAGCAACCGTAAAACAAAGATGACTAGCCATTCTTCCACTTTATAATGGTTACAGTAGTACCTACTCCAACCACGCTTTTAATATCAAATTCGCTGACCAACCTTTTAGTTCCCGGCAATCCTAATCCAAGACTTTTGCCCGAGGAATAGCCGTCCTTCATAGCCAATGGAATATTGGCAATGCCTGGGCCCTGATCCTTAAAAACCAGCCGGATACCATTGTCTCTTCCGCTTGAAACGGCTTCGATCAAAACACTTCCGCCGCTTGCATATTTGATCATATTACGCACCAGTTCAGAGGCTGCAGTAACCAACTTGGTTTGGTTTACCAGCCCCATACCGATTTTTACAGCATATTCTTTTACGCGGTTGCGGAACAGTACCACGTCCTGTTCTTTTACAATAATCATCGTTTCTTTATTCAGTACGACTATCATCGGTCTCCTCCTCGCTTTCCTCGGTGGCGCCGATCTTGTTTCGAAGCAATTCCATGCCTTTTTCTACATTCAAGGCGGTATGCACGCCTTTTAATTCAAGTCCCAACTCTATTAAGGTGATGGCAACAGCAGGTTGCATGCCTACTACTACGGTCTCGGCGTCCAGAACCTTGGACATGCTGCCTATATTACCAAGAATGCGACCCATGAAGGAATCAACTATTGAAAGGGCAGAAATATCAATTAATACACCGCTAGCGCCGGTTTTGCTCACCATTTGCACCAGGTCTGATTCAAGGTTTACTGCAAGACGGTCATAAAGGTCAACCTGGATAGTTACGAGCAGGAACCTGCCCATACGCAGAATAGGAATTTTATCCATAGAATCAGAGTAATGTTTTTTCTTTAAACGAAGATTTCCTTACCTCTAAATGCAATAAGGCGAAAGCATAGCGAAGCGCACTGGCAAGGGAGGCTTTTGTAATAATGCTTGAAAGGTCAATTCCTAAATGCACAACTGTTTGTGCAATTTCGGGCCGGATACCGCTGATAATACATTCGGCACCCATGAGCCTTGTAGCACTAACCGTTTTGATCAGGTGTTGTGCGACAAGAGAGTCGACAGCAGGTACGCCGGAGATATCAAGGATGGCAATGCCGCTGCCCGTAGCAACAATTTCCTGCAACAGGTTTTCCATCACCACCTGTGTTCTTGCACTATCTAATGTGCCAATGATGGGAAGGGCAAGAATACCATCCCAAACGCGGATAACAGGTGTAGAAATTTCCGTGATCTCGTCTGTCTGGCGAAGGATCACTTCTTCGCGGCCTTTGATGAAGGTTTCGAAAGTCGTCATGCTAAAGCTGTCGATCAGCTTATTGACCTTCATGCTGACTTCGTATAAAGCTTCCGGATTGTCTTTAATCTCGTTCTGCAACGTGTGTAGCAAGGCTTCTTTCAGGCTCAAAACATAAAGCCCGGTTTCTTTTGGAGTGAAGCCCTGTCTTGCTCTTGTAATCGAGATTCCAGACAGAATCTCAGATACCGGTTCAAAATCAGGTGAGCTACCATTGCTGATATTGTCTTCGTTGATCACTTTCAAAAGGCTGTCCAGCAATTCTTCCGACTGTTCCCTTAATTCATCATTGCTCATTAGGTCTTCCCTAAGTGATTCATCGGCAAGCTGGTTTTTCATCCATTCTTCGAGTATCGATTTCTTTTTACGCTGTAAAATTTTTGAAGAATCGTACTTCATAACGATAAATGTTTTTTTGTCAGAAATAAAATGTAGTATGAATTAATTGGCCGGTAAACAGAATGGAGAATAGCTGCCAGGTATTGACCAGAGTGTTAAGGGGAATGAATTCAGATATTATAAAGATAGGGAGTTGATTAGTAACAGGAAAGAATATTGTGATTTCCGCACCCATCAATACAGGCCGGGAAAATGGGTGTCATCGGTGCTGCGATATTATTGCAAAATATTTCACAGCTTATCAACAATTAAATAGTTGAAAACCCTATTTTTGCAGCCCCGATTTAGAGAAAGAAGGTGCGGTAGCTCAGTCGGTAGAGCAAAGGACTGAAAATCCTTGTGTCGGCGGTTCGATCCCGCCCCACACCACAGAAAGCCTGGTAGTTGAACTGCCAGGCTTTTTTGTTTACCCTGGTTTTTATGATATTCTTTTGGGTACCGTAAAACAAAAGGGGGAGACGAGCCTAACGCTTTCTCTCCCTTTCCAAGTCTTTTATCTGTTATCCTTAGTTTCCGTAAACGCTTAAAAACTTGATGCGCATGATCTTAAGTTGTTCCCAATTGTAATTGCCTTCGGAGAGCTCTTGTTGCGCCACCTCCAAAGAAGAAGTTTCGCAGCCTTTAAAATAATCAATGATCTCTTCCTGCTCATATTCATCAAGCATTTGATCGATGGCATAATCGAGATTAAGGCGGGTGCCGCTTGCTGCAATGGTTTCCATTTCCTCCAGTAAGCCATCCAAACGAAGATCCCGGGCTTTGGCTATGTTTTCCAAAGGAATCTTCTTGTCAACCTGCTGAATAATGTGAATCTTGTTGCTGTTTTTATTGGCAACCGACTTCATTACAAAATCATCGGGCTTTTCAATATTATTTTCCTCCACGTATTGTGCAATCAGTTCAATGAAAGGTTTGCCATATTTCAAAGCCTTGCCCTTGCTCACGCCCTGGCATTTCGTCAATTCATCGGTTGTTGTAGGATAAAGTGTTGCCATATCCTGCAAAGAGGTTTCCAGGAAGATTACAAACGGCGGAAGGTTTTTGCGTTTCGCTTCCTTTTGACGAAGGTCCTTCAACATCCCAAACAATTTTTCGTCTGTTGCTGCCCCCGTTGACGCATCTGAACTTTCTTCGTCATCTTCGTTTGCATCTTCAAAAAGATTGTTGAGAATGATTTTGAAGGATTTTGGCTTTTTGAAAAAATCCTCTCCCTTCTTCATCAATTTCAAAACACCATATTCTTCGATATCTTTTTTCAACAGTCCTTCAAGCAACATTTGGCGAATGAGAGAGTTCCAGAAATGTTCGGGCTGATCTTTCCCAATTCCAAATTCTTCAATTCCTTCGTGCCGGAACATTTGTATCTGGGGTGTAAGGTGCCCGCGAATAATGCGAACGACATACTCTGTAGCAAAGCGTTCGTCAAGGGCTTTGATAACCTTTATCGCTTTTACTATTTCATCCTTTGCTTCCACTTTTTCCTTCGGATGTCTGCAATTATCGCAGTTGCCGCATTTTTCCTGCGTGTATTCTTCACCGAAATAGCTTAGTAAAATTTTACGCCGGCAAACACCGCTTTCGGCATAAGCAACCGACTCATTTATAAGTTGCGCACCCACTTCACGTTCGCTTAGCGGTTTGTCGCGCATCAAATGCTCAAGCTTGGAAACATCTTTATGAGAGTAGTAGAGAATACATTTCCCTTCAAGACCATCGCGACCAGCACGACCGGTTTCCTGGTAATAGTTTTCAATAGACTTTGGAATGTTATAATGAATAACGAAACGGATATCGGGCTTGTCAATTCCCATTCCGAATGCGATGGTAGCAACAATGACCTGTACATCTTCATTGAGAAACTGGTCTTGTCTTTCAGCACGAAGCTTTGAATCCAATCCTGCATGGTAGGCAACGGCTTTAATCCCATTTGCCATTAAAATATCTGCAAGCTCTTCGGTTGTTTTGCGGTTGAGCGTATAAATAATTCCGCTCTTCCCCTTGTTGTTTACAATGGAGCGAACGATGTGTTTTATGGTATCATCTTTTTTAACCTTGGGTTGAATCTCGTAATACAAATTATCCCTGTTAAAAGAAGAAATAAAAATTTGCGGATCACGAAGTCCAAGGTTTTTTACAATATCACTTTGCACCTTCGGTGTTGCAGTTGCAGTCAAAGCGATTACAGGAATGTTTGGATTGATCACATCCATCATATCACGAAGACGGCGATACTCCGGACGAAAATCATGTCCCCACTCCGAAATACAGTGAGCCTCATCAACAGCGAAGAACGAAATTTCAAGGTCGCTGAAAAAATTAAGATTGTCCTGTTTGGTCAAAGTTTCCGGAGCAACGTACAGCATTTTTGTGCGCCCGGATTTCAAATCATCATGTACTTCTTTTATTTCTTTTTTGGAAAGCGTTGAATTTAAAAAATGGGCAACATCATCATTGCTGTTGTAGCCTCTTACCAGGTCGACCTGATTTTTCATTAGTGCAATCAACGGGCTTACAACGATGGCAACGCCCGGGAGTATCATCGCCGGCAATTGGTAACAAAGGCTTTTACCACCGCCTGTTGGCATGATGACAAAGGTATCCCGGCCGGAAAGCACCGATTCAATTGCTACAAGTTGTTGTCCCTTAAAATCTTTGAAACCGAAATGTTCGTTAAGTGCTGATTTCAGATCAATGGTTGAAGCGGTGTTGGTTTTTGTTTTTTTACCAGGGTTTTTCTTAGTGGGCATTTATAAAAAATTTGAGCTTTCGAAAAGCTTATCTAACAATATGCTTTTGTGAAAACAGCTTAGAACGGCGGTGGCTTTTGACCATGATTCGTGTGTGGTCGGAAAAGGTGTCAGATACTCAGCCGCTCAAGGCCGTCGGTCAAAAAGGAAAACGAATTTACAAACCGGTCAGCGGATTTAAAAGTTAAAATAGGTTAGTATAACAACCATTTAAAGCTTATAGTTGTT
>Ga0207647_10000793_pt1 | contig 24512 bp, 27 predicted proteins | sample KBSCornC2_FD_184295 | JGI IMG/M metagenome (GOLD analysis project Ga0207647, IMG submission 184295) | Corn rhizosphere microbial communities from Kellogg Biological Station, Michigan, USA - C2 (SPAdes) (version 2) | ecosystem: Host-associated > Plants > Roots > Rhizosphere ... | reverse complement strand
GAGCTCGCAGCGCAGCTCAAGGCGATCACCGGCACCGCGTGGCAGGTGACGCTGTCGGACGAGCCTGGCGAGCCGTCGCTGCTCGATCAGGAGAAAATGGCCGAGCAGCGCGTTCGCGCCGATGTGCTTGCCGACCCCAATGTCCGCGCGGTGATGGATGCCTTCCCCGACGCGCAACTCGAAAGCTTCGATGGAACGAGAGGCCAATAAGATGCCCGAGACCCCCGACCTCAACGAAATCCTGCAGATGGCGCAGAACGCGCAGGCCGAGCTGCAGAAGGCGCAGGACAATCTCGACAGGGTCGAGGTCGAAGGCGCTTCCGGCGGCGGCCTGGTCAAGGTCCGAGCGACCGCGAAAGGGCGGATCATCGCGGTCGAGATCGACGACAGCCTGCTCGCTCCCTCGGAGAAGGCGATGGTCGAGGATCTGGTCGCAGCCGCGTTCAACGACGCGAAGGCCAAGGCCGACGCCGCAGCGGCTGGCGAGATGGAGAAGATGACCAGCACGCTGCCGCTTCCGCCGGGATTCAAGCTGCCCTTCTAAGCGCTTTGCCCGCGGGCATTTCTCCGTCATGATGCGCGCTCCTCTGGGGAGAGGCGCTGATGGGCACGCTCGGCGCAATGCAGGACTTTCCGCTCCGCATCATGCGGCTGATGGACCATGCCGAGCGCGAGCATGGCACGCGCGAGATCGTCGCGGCGCGCGCCGACGGCACCACCTTCCGGACCGACTGGCGGCGCACAGCGCACGATGCGAGGCGCATGGCCCAGGCGCTCGAGCGGATCGGTGTCCGCCCGGGCGATCGGGTTGCCACCCTGGGCATGAACCATGACCGCCACCTCACCGCCTGGTTCGGCGTGGTCGGCGCCGGCGGCGTGCTCCACACGGTCAATCCGCGGTTGTTCGACGACCAGTTGATCTACATCATCACGCACGCCGAAGACCGCGTGCTGCTCTATGACGCGGCTTTCGAGGAGCTGGTCGAGCGGCTGAAGCCGAACCTCCCGACCGTCGAGCAATATGTCAGCTTCGAGCACGACTTCGACGGCTGGATCGGCGCCGAGGACGGCGATTACGCCTGGGTCGAGGGCGACGAGCGCGATCCGTGCGGCCTGTGCTACACCAGCGGCACGACCGGGCACCCGAAGGGCGTGCTCTACGAACATCGTTCGACCGTGCTGCACGCAATGTCGATCATCGCGCCCGACGTGTTCGATTTCTCGACCCTGTCGGTGGTGCTCCCCGTCGTCCCGATGTTCCACGCCAACAGCTGGTGCCTGCCTTACGCCGCGGCGATGACCGGCCTGAAGCTGGTGCTGTGCGCCGAGAACAAGGCCGAGCGCATCTGCCGGCTCTACAATGAGGAGGGCGTGACCCATTCGGCGGGCGTTCCGACGGTGTGGCTCAGCATCATCGACCATGTCGAGGACAGCGGCGCCGCGCTCGGCAAGCTCAACACGATCATCGTCGGCGGGTCGTCCGCGCCGCGCGCGACCATCCGCTGGTTCCGCGAGCGCGGCATCCGCGTCCGTCACCTGTGGGGCATGACCGAAATGTCGCCGATCGGCACCGTCGGGGCCCCGCCGGCTGGTTGGGAGTCGCTCGGCGAGGAGGAGCAGCTCGACTATCTCGCGCGGCCCGGACGCTCGCTGTTCGGGGTCGAGCTTCGCGTGGTCGACGATGACGGCAAGGTGCTGCCGCGCGACGGAGCGAGCTCCGGCCGGCTGCAGACGCGCGGCGCTGCGGTCGTCCGGCGCTATTTCAAGAAGGACGAGGATTGCGTCGACGGCGACAATTGGTTCGACACCGGCGACGTCGCGGTCATCCATCCCGACAATACGCTGCGCCTGACCGACCGGGCCAAGGACGTGATCAAGTCGGGCGGCGAGTGGATCAGCTCGATCGAGATCGAGAATGCGGCGGTGGGCTGCCGCGGCGTGCTCGAAGCCGCTGCGATCGGCATTCCGCATCCCAAATGGGATGAGCGGCCGCTGTTGCTGATCGTCCGCGACGACGATTGCGTGGTGAGCGCCGAGGAAATCCGCGGCGTGCTTGCCGGACAGATGGCCAAATGGTGGCTTCCCGACGCGATCGAGTTCGTCGAAGAGCTGCCGCACACCGCGACAGGCAAGCTGTCGAAGAAGGACTTGCGCGACAAGTATCGCGATTATCGCTTCGCCGACGCCGAGGCGATGGTGGGGAGGGACTAGCGGTTCCCTTGCGCAGGCAGTGGTCCAGCTAGGCTCCGCAGGAGCCCTCAAACCCAGTGCTGCACCGCCGAGCTTCCGCTAAAGCTCCAGCTCGGTCTGGGCCCCTGCCTTCGCAGGGGAACGGGGTGGTAATCGGCGTCCGCGTCCACTAACTGGCGCGCAACCCCAGTTCGTTGAAGGAATACCGCGACCCCATGGCCGCCCAATATGCTTTTGTCATGAAGGACATGACCAAGTCCTTCCCCGGCGCCCAGAAGCCGGTGCTCAGCAACATCAATCTGCAATTCTATCATGGCGCCAAGATCGGCATCGTCGGCCCCAACGGCGCCGGCAAATCGACGCTGATGAAAATCATGGCCGGCATCGACAAGGAGTTCCAGGGCGAAGCCTGGCCAGGCGAGAACATCACTGTCGGCTATTTGCCGCAGGAACCGCAGCTCGACCCGAGCAAGAATGTGCTGGAAAACGTCAAGGACGGCGCGCGCGACGTCGCCGATATGGTCGACCGCTTCAATGCGATCTCGGCCGAAATGGGCGATCCGAAGGACGACACCGATTTCGACAAGCTGATGGAGGAGATGGGCGAACTCCAGGGCAAGATCGACGCGGTCGATGGCTGGACGCTCGACAACCAGCTCGAGGTCGCGATGGAAGCGCTGCGCTGCCCCCCCTCGGACTGGTCGGTCGAGAGCCTGTCCGGTGGTGAAAAGCGGCGCATCGCACTCACGCGCCTTCTGATCCAGAAGCCCTCGATTCTGCTGCTGGACGAGCCAACCAACCATCTCGATGCGGAGAGCGTCCAGTGGCTGGAAAATCATCTGAAGGAATATGCCGGCGCGGTGCTGATGATCACCCACGACCGCTACTTCCTCGACAATGTCGTGAGTTGGATCCTCGAGCTCGATCGGGGGAAATACTTTCCCTACGAGGGCAATTATTCGACCTATCTCGAGAAGAAGGCCAAGCGGCTCGAGCAGGAGGAGCGCGAGGATAAGAGCCGCCAGACGGCGATCCGCCATGAGCTCGAGTGGATCAGGCAAGGAGCCAAGGCGCGCCAGACCAAATCGAAGGCGCGTATCGCCAAGTTCGATCAGCTCGTCGCCGCGCAGGAAAAACACGTTCCTGGCAAAGCCGAAATCCTCATCCAGGTGCCCGAACGGCTTGGCGGCAAGGTCATCGAAGCAAAGGGTCTCACCAAAGCCTATGGCGACAAGCTTCTGTTCGAGAACCTGTCGTTCACCCTTCCGCCGGGCGGCATCGTCGGCGTCATTGGGCCCAACGGCGCCGGCAAATCGACCCTGTTCAAGATCATCACCGGCCAGGAGAAGCCGGATTCGGGCGAGGTCGACATCGGTCCGACCGTTCACCTCGGCTATGTCGACCAGAGCCGCGATCACCTGGACGGGAGCAAGAACGTCTGGGAAGAGATCTCCGACGGGCTCGACTACATGAAGGTCAATGGCCACGATCAGTCGACGCGGGCATACGTGGGCGCGTTCAACTTCAAGGGTCAGGACCAACAGAAGAAGGTCGGCAAGCTGTCCGGCGGTGAGCGCAACCGCGTCAACATCGCCAAGATGCTGAAACGCGGCGGCAACGTGCTGCTGCTCGACGAGCCGACCAACGACCTCGACGTCGAAACCTTGGGCGCACTAGAGGAAGCGATTGAAAATTTCGCCGGCTGCGCGGTGGTGATCAGCCACGACCGCTTCTTCCTCGACCGCCTCGCGACCCACATCCTCGCTTTCGAGGGCGACGCCCAGGTCGAATGGTTCGAGGGCAATTTCGAGGCCTACGAGGAGGACAAGATCCGGCGGTTAGGCGAGGAAGCCACGCGCCCGCACCGGATGACGTATCGCAAGCTGACCCGCTAACCGTCACCCCGGGCTTGACCCGGGGTCCACCTTCACTTTGACTGTCGGCGATGGAACGTATCCCGTGCGTGTATCTGCTTGCCAGCGGTTTCCACGGGACATTGTACACCGGCGCGACCTCGGACCTTCCTGGCCGTATCTGGCAGCACCGCGAAGAGGTAACCCGCGGCTTCACCAGACGCTATGGCATCAAGCGACTCGTCTGGTTCGAGGTGCACGAGACGATGGAAGGCGTGATCCGCCGCAAGAAATCGATCAAACGGTGGCATCGGCAATGGAAAGTCCAGCTAATTGAGCGTGAGAACCCGACCTGGCACGATCTCGCGGAGGATTTCGGATTTGACTCACTCATCAAGAAGAAGGTGGATCCCGGCTCAAGGCCGGGATGACGATTGTGGTCGAACCCGTCTTCTTCCGTACCGAAGCCCACTTTCGGCGCTGGCTTAAGGCCAACCACGGGACCGCGCCTCAACTCCTCGTCGCCTTCTGGAAGAAGGGCAGCGGCAAGGTGTCGATCGACTGGCCGCAGGCGCGGGATCAGGCGCTGTGCTTCGGCTGGATCGACGGCATCCGCAAATCGCTCGGCGAGGACGCCTACACGATCCGCTTCACGCCGCGGCGCAAGGGCAGCATCTGGAGCAAGGTCAACGTCGAGCGCTTCGAAGCGCTGAAGGCCTCGGGCTGCATGACCGCAGCTGGTGAGGCGGCGTACGAGCGGGACAAGCACCGAAGCGGGCTTTATTCCTATGAGAAGCCGCTCGCCTCGCTCACGAAGGAGGAGGAGCGGCTGTTCCGGACGAACAGGACCGCTTGGGCCGACTGGGAAAAGCGCCCCGCCGGCTATCGCAAGACGGTGCTCGGCTGGATCGCCGGTGCCAAGAAGCCCGAGACCCGCGCCAAGCGGCTGCGCGAGCTGATCGCCGTAAGCGCGGAGGGGCGTCGCCTCCCGCAATATGACTGGCAGAAGAAGCCGTGATCAATGTCACGGGTCCGCTCTGGCTCTGGTCCGGCGAGAATGGGAGCTGGCACTTCGTGACTGTGCCTGAGGAGCTTTCGGGGCAGATTCGGGCGCATGCGATGGTGGCGCTGCGCGGGTTCGGGTCGGTCAAGATCGAGGCGTGCATCAACGGGATCACCTGGCGCACGTCCGTCTTCCCGGTGAAGAGCGGGGGCTACATTCTGCCCGTGAAGGCAGACGTCAGGCGCAAGGCCGCCATCGCCGCAGGCGATGAGGTGACGGTGACGCTGGAACTGCTCTAGCGGTCGTTGTCCGCGCGCAGGTTCGCCGCAGTGCGTTCGAAGCCCTCGGCCATCGAGCCCAGCACTGCACTCGTCGTACGGTCATACATCGCCTGGGCAAGGCGTCGGCAGCGCTCGGCCTGGTCGTGGAGCGCCTCGCTCTGCTCCTCGGTCACGTCGATCAGCATGTTGACGGCGCCGCGAAGGGAGCCATCGTCGTTGAACAGGGGCGTGGGGTAGGGCCGAAACGCGCGGCGGGTACCGTCGGGGCGCTCGGCTATGGCGATCGCATCGCGAACGATCGTGCAGCTGCGGATTGCCTGGGCCATCGGACATTGATCGTGGGGCATGAAGTCGCCCGTCGTCGTGAAGATCTTCCAGGTGACGCACCATCGATCGCGGCCGAGCTTTGGCTCGCGGCCGGCAAACTTCACGCAGGCGCGGTTCCAATAGGTCACCGCTCCATACTCGTCGGTGACGTAAATTGGCGCCGGCAGCTCGTCGAGGACGGTTTGCCATTCCGTGTCACTCGACAGTGCGGCCAGCGCAGCATCGAGGATCTGTTCGGGATTTTGCTGGAAGAGCATGGTTTTACGTGTGAGTCCCCACCTCGGTCGGGCGCTGAACCGATTGCACGCCGGCCTGTTCCACCCTCGGCGACTGGAACTTGTCGGCTGTGGTGCGGGCGCAACAGTCAGCGACTCGCCAGGCGTCCGAAATTTCTGTGGATGATCGATCCACAACGACGAATTACCGCAGGCGCTTTACCAGCAAGCGGCCGTCCTCGCCGCTCTTCACCTCGAAATTGGGCACGGCCTTGATGAGGTCGGAGAGCCGGGTGAAGCCATAATTTCGCGCGGCGAAGCTGGAGACCGCCTTGGCGCGCTGACCGAGCTCCGACAGCGGCGTGTAACCCTCCTCGTCGCGCTTCGACGCCTTGTAGGCAGCGCCAAGCACCTGAAGCAGCTCAGGATCGACGGGACGCTGTCCGGCGGCGTGCGCCGGCTGCTCCAATTCCTCTTCGTCGCTCATTGCGAGCGCGCCCACGTCGAAGAACCGTGTGCAGGCCTGCTGGAAGGAGATTGGCGTTTTGGCGGTGCCGAAGCCGTAGACCGGAAGCCCGTCCTCGCGGATTCGCTGAGCGAGCGGCAGGAAGTCGCTGTCCGACGACATGATCCCGAAGCCGTCGACGCTGCCGCGATAAAGGAGGTCCATCGCGTCAATCGTCATGCGCATATCGGTTGCGCTTTTGCCCTTCACGACGTCGAACTGCTGCATCGGGATGATCGAATGCGTGCCGGTGAGGTTGCCCCAGCCCTTGAGACTCGCCTTCGCCCAATTGCCATAGGCGCGGCGGATGTTGATCGTGCCGAGCTCGCCGAGAACTAAGAGGACTTCGTCGAGATGCTCGGGCGACGCGTTGTCCGCGTCGATAAGCAGGGCGATATTGGCTTCCTGTTCGGGCAGCAGTCGGTCACGCATTCACGAGTCCTTTTTAGTTCATCTAGCGCAGTGTCGCGGAATGACCACAGGTGGCCGAAGAACCTGCTCCGTACATTAACGGTACATGATCGATGCGGGAACGAAACGCCTGTTAATGCGCTTGAATCCCCGCACAGGGGGGCGAGTTGTGGAAGGGACGAGACGATGAGGAAATTCGCTCTTGCCGCAGCCGCCGCCGCGAGCATCGCGACGACGGGCTGCGCCACCTACGGACCCGGATACGGGTACAATAACGGCTATTACGACCAATACGGCAATTATCAGCCGTACGGTTACAACAATAACCAAGCCAGCCGTGCCGCCACCGGCGCCGCGGTCGGCGCAGTCGGCGGCGCCGTCGCCGGCGCGGTTATCCCGGGTGTGAGCCCCGTGCAGGGCGCGATCGCCGGCGCTGTTCTTGGCGGCGTCCTCGGCGCCGTGGTCCGTGGGCGGCAATATTATCGCGATACCCGCGGCTATTGCTACTACGTCGACCAGTACGGCCAGCCGCATTACAGCTACGACATTCGCTGCTGACGGCTAGCCGCATTAATTATTATTGAGCTGCTGGACGGGGCGGAAGGTGACTTCCGCCCCGTCTGCCGATTCAACCGTTCCATTCCATTTTTGCCACGGCTCATGGACAGAGGGGAACGAACTTCAAGCGAGGGCACTGACTCGCCGGTCCAGGAATGGAGGATAGAATGAAACGTCTGCTGGTTTCGGCCGCTGCCGCGAGCAGTCTCGCGCTGAGCGGGTGTGCAACCAACCCGGCTTATGATCATCAGATCGCGAGCGAGGCAACGGGAGCGGCCATCGGCGCGGGTGCGGGCGCGGTTGCCGGGTCCGTTCTTCCAGGTATCGGCACGGGAGCGGGCGCCGTTGCCGGCGGGATCCTGGGCGCCGTGGTTGGTGGCGTGATCGGCGGTCGGCAATATTATCGAGATACGCAGGGTTATTGCTATTACGTCGACCGCTACGGTCAGCCGCACTACAACTATAATGTTCGCTGCTGATCCAAACGCTTACCATCCGTTTTTGAGCTGCTAGACGGGGCGGAAGTCAGCTTCCGCCTCGTCGAGTATGTAGAGCCGCCCTTCGGCGATCGAGAAATGCGCGCCGTGAAGCTTGAGCTCTCCGGCCTTTTCGCGCTGGGCGATCCAGGGGAAGGTGCGCAGGTTGGCCAAGCTGACCTTGACCGCCTCGCGCTCCATCTCGAGGAAGGCGCTCCGGTCAAGCTCGCTGTGGTGCGCACGCACATGGTCGCGGGCGCCGTTCAGCATTCGCACCCAGTCGGCGATGAAGTGGCCTTCACCGGGCTCGGTGTCATCGAACTGGCCGGTGAGCGCCGCTGCGCAGCCGCCGCACAGGCCGTGGCCCATGACCAATATCTCCTCGACCTTGAGCTGCGTGACGGCAAACTCGAGCGCCGATGAAACGCCGTGATAGCCGCGGCTCGTCTCGTAGGGCGGGGCGAGCGCCGCGATGTTGCGGACGACGAACATCTCGCCTGGCCGCGCGTCGAACACATGCGCCGGATCGACGCGGCTGTCAGCGCAGGAGAGGATCATTACTTTGGGACTTTGGCCTTCGGCTAATTCCGACCAGCGTTCCCGCTCGTCGGGCCAGTGCGTCTCCCGGAATCGGCGATAACCTTCGATCAGCTGTGACAGGTACGGCATGGCCTGGCGCTAGCGGGGGCAGGGCAGGGGTGGCAAGCGCTTGCTCCAATCGCTATCTGCCCGCGCATGAACGCACCGGCCGCCGTCCCCCCGAAGCAGCGCAAGCCCGACTGGATTCGGGTCAAAGCCCCCGTCAGCGAAGGTTATCACCAAACGCGCCGCCTGATGCGCGAGCTGAATCTTGCGACGGTGTGCGAGGAAGCCGCTTGCCCCAATATCGGCGAGTGCTGGACCAAGAAGCACGCGACGGTGATGATCCTCGGCGACACCTGCACGCGCGCTTGCGCCTTCTGCAATGTGAAGACCGGAATGCCGCGTGCCGTGGATCCGCTCGAGCCGGAGCATGTCGCGACCGCGGCTGCGGAGCTCGGGCTCGAACATATCGTGGTGACTTCCGTCGACCGCGACGATCTGCCTGACGGCGGAGCGCGCCAGTTCGTGAAGGTGATCGAGGCGCTTCGGAAGCGCACGCCCTCAACGACGATCGAGATCCTGACGCCCGACTTCCGCAACAAGAGCGAAGCGGCGGTCGAGGAGATCGTTGCTGCGGGACCGGACGTCTATAACCACAATCTGGAGACGGTGCCGCGGCTCTATCCGACAATCCGGCCCGGTGCGCGCTACTATGCATCGCTGCGGCTGTTGGAGAGCGTGAAGCGCAAGGCGCCGCACATCTTCACTAAGTCCGGCGTGATGGTGGGCCTGGGCGAGCAGCGGCTCGAAGTGCACCAGGTGATGGACGACATGCGCTCTGCGGGCGTCGATTTCCTCACCATGGGACAATATCTTCAGCCGACGCCGCGCCATGCGAATGTGGAGGAGTTCGTCACTCCCAAAGCGTTCGACGCCTACGCCTCGATTGCGCGGGCCAAGGGCTTCCTGCTCGTCGCTGCTTCGCCGCTCACGCGGTCGAGCTATCACGCCGGGGACGACTTCAAGAAGATGCAGGATGCACGGAACGCTCAGCTGGAGCGTTCGAACGGCTGATGCCGCGCCACAGCGAGACCAGGCATCTTCCATATACGCCCGAGCAACTGTTCGACCTCGTGGCGGACGTTGCCAGGTACGACGAGTTTCTTCCGTGGGTTGTAGCCGTTCGGATCCGCTCCTCCAGCGAAAACGAAACGGTCGCCGACCTCGTAGTCGGCTTCAACGCCTTCAAGGAACGCTTCACCAGTCGGGTGGTGAAGGAGCGGCCGGCGCATATCTGCGTCGACTATGTCGAGGGCCCGCTCAAATTTCTTCACAACGAGTGGAGGTTCGAGCGGGCGACTGACGGAGGCACCAATGTCGGCTTCTCGGTCGATTTCGCTTTCAAGTCGCGGTTGTTCGAAACGCTGGCCGGATCGATGTTCGACCGGGCGCTGCGGCGCATGATTACGGCATTCGAGCAGCGCGCCGCGGCGCTCTACGGCATCAGCAGTTCGAGCGCGCAGAGCGCCGCCTGAAGACGAACGCCCGAGCGGGTCTTCTCGTCGAAGAAATGCTGATCAGCGACGATTTTCGCGGGGTCGGCGTTGCGCTCGGCAGTCGCGAACACAACGGTGCCTACCGGCTTTGACGGCGTGCCGCCACCTGGCCCGGCTATGCCGGTGATGGCGACTGCGATATCGGCATCCGAGGCGGCGAGCGCACCCCGGGCCATCGCCCAGGCGGTGGCGACGCTCACTGCGCCGAACGTATCGACGACTTCTTCGGAAACCTTGAGTTCACTGATTTTGGCGGCGTTTGAGTAGGTTACATAGCCCGCTTCAAACATTTCCGAGGATCCGGGAATCTCGGTCAAGGCCGCGCTGACGAGTCCGCCGGTGCAGCTTTCGGCGACAGCAACACGGCGGCCGGCCTTGCGATTGGCCTCGACCACCTCGCGCGCCTTTTTCACCAGTTGATTGGGAAGGAGAGAGTCGTTCACTAGGTCAAAATCCCATTCGGATGCTCGCCACGGCCTGGGCGGCGATGCCCTCGCTGCGGCCTGTGAAGCCGAGGCCTTCGGTAGTGGTCGCCTTCACGCTCACCTGGTCAACGCTCAGGCCGGCGATTTCGGCGATTCGGGCCCGCATCGCGGCGCGATGCGGTCCGACTTTCGGCGCTTCTGCGATCACCGTGCAGTCGATGTGATCAATGAGGGCGCCGTTTTCGGAAAGAAGTTCAATAGCATGCTCGAGAAATAGGGAAGATTGCGCGCCTTTCCAGCGGGGGTCGGACGGCGGGAAATGCTCACCGATATCGCCGAGACCAGCGGCGCCGAGGAGCGCGTCGGTGATCGCGTGCAGCACGACATCGGCGTCGCTATGCCCGGCGAGGCCCCGGCTATGCGGAACTTCGACGCCGCCGAGCATGATCGGCCCCTCGCCGGCGAAGGCATGAACGTCGAAGCCCATCCCGGTGCTTGGGCGCAGGCGTCCCGCGAGCCATTGCTCCGCGCGGTGAAAGTCCGTCGGGAGAGTCAGCTTTTCCAACGCCGGATCGCCCTCGATCGCAGCGACCTTCATCCCGGCGGCGCGCAAGACCGTCGTTTCGTCAGTAGGCGAGGGGCCAGACCACTGATCATAGGCCGCCTTGAGCGCGTCGAGGCGGAACGCCTGCGGCGTTTGTACACGGACCATGTCCTTACGATCGACCGGCTCGCCAAGTGTTTCGCCAACTCGCGACAGCGTATCGCCGACTGGCAGCACGGGCGCAGCGCCTTCGAAAAATTCGAGGCCGGCGAGTAGCCGGTCAATCACCGAGGGTGGGCAGAACGGGCGGGCGGCGTCGTGAACCAGGATTGCGTCCCCTCTGATCTCCTTCAGTCCCGCCCGAACTGATTCCGCACGCTCGGCGCCGCCTTCGATCAGGGCGCCGATGTTGAGGCCCTCGAGCGCTGTTGCGGCTCGCTCTTGCTGACCTTGCCCAACCACCACACGGACATCTTGCACAGCGGAGTGACTGAACAGCGACTCCACTGCCCAACGCAGCACGGCCTTTCCGCCGAGCAGCCGGAACTGCTTCGGCAAATCACCGCCCATCCGGGTGCCGCTTCCGGCGGCGACGATGAGCGCTGTCGTGGTCACGGTCGGCGCGTCTAGGGCCGCTTTCCTTGTCCGCCAAGGCTTCATCCACTATCTGCCGCCGACCCATGACTGCGCTGAAGCCCATCCAGATCGGCCCCGTCCGCATCGAATCGCCGGTAATTCTGGCGCCGATGACGGCCGTCACCGACCTGCCCTTCCGGCGCATCGTGAAGCGTTACGGTGCCGGCCTGACGGTCAGCGAGATGATCGCCAGCCAGGCGATGGTCAGGGAGACCCGCCAATCGCTGCAGAAGGCGATGTGGGATCCGGCCGAAGAGCCGGTCTCAATGCAGCTTGCGGGTTGCGAGCCGCACGTGATGGCCGAGGCGGCCAAGCTCAATGAACAGCGCGGCGCGGCCATCATCGACATCAATATGGGCTGCCCGGTGAAGAAGGTCGTCAACGGGGAGGCCGGGTCGGCGCTGATGCGTGACCTGCCGCTCGCGGCCAAGTTAATTGAGGCGACGGTCAAAGCGGTCAAGGTCCCGGTCACGCTGAAGACCCGCATGGGCTGGAACCACGAGAAACTGAACGCGCCCGAACTCGCGCGGATCGCCGAGGATCTTGGCGTCCAGATGATCACCATCCACGGCCGTACCCGCTGTCAGATGTACAAGGGTGACGCCGACTGGGCGTTCGTTCGCAAGGTGAAAGATGCGGTCTCGATTCCGGTGATCGTCAACGGCGACATCTGCTCGATCGAGGATTCAAAGGAGGCCCTTCGCCAGTCGGGCGCGGACGGCGTGATGATCGGTCGCGGTGCTTATGGCCGGCCGTGGTTGATCGCCCAGGTGATGAGCGAGCTGAGTGGGGGAGGGCACCGCCCCGATCCGAGCCTGGACGAGCAGCTCTCGACCATGCTCGAGCAATATGACGAGATGCTTCGGCTGTACGGCACGCACACGGGCGTGAACCTCGCGCGAAAGCATATCGGCTGGTACACCAAGGGGTTGCCGGGTTCGGCCGAGCTCAGGAACAAGGTCAACCAGCAGGACGATCCGGCGGTGGTCGTCGGCATGCTGCAGGAATTCTATGCGCCCTGGCGCGCGCGCTCGGCGGCCTGAGCGATATTCATTCACAATCACACTGTGTTTTTCGTGCAACGGTGCTAGTGCGCGATCCGGATGGACGCGCGTACGGCCGAATCGCCGGTGATTTCAGAGCAGGATAGCTGGCTCCAGCGGGAGCGCGCGAGCGGACGCTTCTACGACCGCCTCGCTTGGCTGATCGCGGCTTTCCTCGCGACGATGATGGCGCTCAGTATCTGGCTCCTTCGCCGCGGCGCCGAGCCCGGAACATTATTGCCGCCGCCCATCATCGCGCTGCTCCTTATCGCCAATCTGCTGCCGGCGATTGCGCTAATGGTGCTCTATTCGCGCCGGGTTGCGGTACGGCGGGCGGAGAGGGGCGGACTGGGTAGCGGCCGACTCCACATCCGCCTCGTTGCGCTGTTTTCAGCGCTTGCAGCGATCCCGACGGTCCTCGTCGCGATTTTCGCCTCGCTCTTGTTTCAAAGCGCCTTCAGCTTTTGGTTCTCGAACCGCGCGCGCAGCATGCTCGAGAATACGACCCAGGTCGCGCAGGCGACTTACCGATACGAACTTGGAAGAGTGGGTGCTGAGGCGACGGCCATGTCTGGCAACATGGCCGACGGGCTTCGTCGGGTGCCAATTGATGATCCTCGGGTTTCCGAGGCCTTGGCAACGCAAACCTATCTGAGATCTCTCAACGAGGCTGCGATCCTAAAGATCGACCCTAAGGAGGAGGTCCAGGCCTTTGGGGTGATCAACGGATACGATGGAATGATCAATCCGGCGCGGTTGAACGACGCTGTGTCGCGTCTCTCGCGCATGCCGGCCGAAGCAACAGTGGAGGAGCGGACGCCGAATCGAATTTCGGTGCTTACGCGGCTGAACTACGGAAGCGACTTCTACCTTTATGCCGCTCGCTGGGTTGACCCGGAGATTGCTCAGCAGATTCGCCGTTCCAACGTCGTGCTTCATGATTATCAGGTCCTGCAGCAGCGATCGCGCATAAACCAGCTGCGGTTCAACGCCGCGCTCTTGTTCGGCGCGTTGGTGATTGTCGGCCTTTCGATCTTCACTGCCCTGCGTCTTGCCGATCGGCTCGTCCGGCCTGTTGGGGAGCTGGTCAACGCCGCGGGGCGCATCGAGGCCGGCGACTTTTCGGCCCGGGTGCCCGTCGCGAACACGGAGGACGAAGTTCAGACGCTGGCGACGGCGTTCAACCGGATGACGGGCCGGCTCGAGGAGCAGACCAACGCGCTTCGGGCAGCGAATACGCAGCTCGACACCCGCCGCGCTTTCATCGAGGCGGTGCTGTCGAGCGTCACTGCGGGCGTGGTCGCGGTCGATGGCTCCGTTAGGATCCGCTTGCTCAACCGGTCCGCTGAGACTTTGCTGCAGAAGGACAAGCTGGAGCTTGAGGGGAGGCAGCTCGCTTCCGTATCGCCTGAGCTCGACGAGTTCATGCGCGGAGAGCAGTCCGAGGCCAATGTGCTGCTCACCGCCGAGGGAGCGCAACGCACGTTGGCAGTCAAAAGGATGCGGTACGGCGACGGTTCAGTGCTGACTTTTGACGACATCACGGACCAGCTCACCGACCAGCGGCGGGCTGCCTGGTCCGATATCGCGCGTCGCATTGCCCACGAGATCAAGAATCCGCTGACGCCGATCCAGCTCGCGGCCGAGCGGTTGCAGCGGCGTTTCAGTGGTGAAATCAGCTCGGATAAAGACACGTTTGACAGGCTTACAGCGACGATTGTGCGCCAGGTCGGTGATCTGCGCCGAATGGTCGACGAGTTCTCCAACTTTGCGCGGATGCCCAAGCCAGCGTTCCGGGACGAGGACGTGCACGAGATCGCCCGCCAGGCTTTGTTCCTGCACGAGGTCGCGCACCCGTCGATCACCTTCATTCTCGATCCGCCGCAGGGCCACTTTCGCATGGTCTGCGATCGCCGCCAGCTTGCCCAAGCGCTAACAAATGTCGTCAAGAACGGCGTCGAAGCCATTGAAGGCAGGAAGAGCCGCGGCGAGCACAGCCTTGCCGGCGATCGCGTCGAACTGAAGCTCCACGAGGAAGACAAGCACCTGGTGATCGACGTGCTCGACACCGGCGTGGGTCTGCCGGAGGATCGCGAGCGGCTAACTGAGCCGTACATGACCACGCGGGTGAGGGGGACCGGGCTCGGCCTCGCGATCGTCAAGAAGATCGTCGAGGAGCATATGGGCGAAATTGCCTTCCTCGACCGGCCCGGCGGTGGAACGCACGTCCGCATTTCCTTCGATACGGCCAAGCTCGCCGGGTTGGGAGCCAATGCGCCCAATGACGGCGATGAAGAACAACACGACAAAGATGAGGAAGCCTGATGGCGCTTGAAGTGCTCGTTGTGGATGATGAAGCCGACATCCGCGAACTCGTCAGCGGGGTGTTGGAAGACGAGGGCTATGCGGTGCGCACGGCCGCCGACAGCACGCAGACCCTGGATGCAATCGAGGAGCGTCGGCCGTCGATGGTGCTGCTCGACGTTTGGCTGCAAGGCTCGAAACTCGACGGTCTGCAGCTGCTTCAGGAGGTCAAGCGGCGGGACCAGACGATCCCGGTGCTGATGATATCGGGACACGGTAATCTCGACACCGCGGTCGCTGCGGTGAGGGAAGGGGCGGTCGACTTCATCGAGAAACCCTTCGAGGCTGAACGGCTGATCTATCTGGTCGACCGCGCCACCGAGACCGAGCGGCTGCGTCGCGAGAACGAGACGTTGAAGCTGCAGATCGGACACGAGGATCAGCTTCACGGCAGTTCGGTCGCGATCAACACCGTCCGCGCGACCCTGAAGCGCGTGGCGCCGACTGGGAGCCGAGTCCTTATTTCCGGCCCACCTGGCGTCGGCAAGGAAATCGCCGCGCGAATGATCCACCAGTGGAGTCCCCGCGCGAAGGCGCCGTTCATCGTTCTTTCCGCGGCGATGATGAGCCCGGAACGGGTCGAGGAAGAATTGTTCGGCACCGAGGCAGAGGGAGCGATGCGCCCGGGGCTTCTCGAACATGCGCATGGCGGCACCCTGTTCCTCGACGAAATCGCTGACATGCCGCTGACGACGCAGGCCAAGATCCTGCGCGTGCTGACTGACCAGAGCTATACGCGCGTCGGAGGACAGCGGCCGGTGAAGGTCGACGTGCGCGTGCTCTCCGCGACTTCGCGAAACCTTCAGGAAGAGATTACTGGTGGCCGCTTCCGTGAGGATTTATTCTATCGCTTGAACGTCGTTCCGGTGAAGCTGCCGCCGCTGCGTGAGCGGCGGGAGGATATTCCCGAACTGGTAAGTCATTTCCTCGCGCGCTTCGCGGCCGAACGGCGGATTCCGGCGCCCAACATCTCCGAGGAAGCGATGGCGGCGCTCCAGGCGCATGATTGGCCGGGCAACGTACGTCAGCTCCGAAACATCATCGAGCGGACGCTTATCCTCGCGCCAGGCGACCGCGTGGCCTGCATCGAAGTTGATCTGCTGCCCCCCGAAATCCTCGACAACCAAGGCTCCGTGGGTAGTGCGAACACGGGGATCACGATCATGGGCAGCCCGCTTCGCGAAGCCCGCGAATCCTTCGAGCGCGAATATCTGAGGATCCAGATTCGCCGATTTTCCGGCAACATCTCGCGGACCGCGTCGTTCATTGGGATGGAACGCTCCGCATTGCATCGGAAGCTGAAAGCCCTCGGGATCGGCGATAAAAAGGAGGGCGAGGAGTAGAGCCATGGCGCGTTCGCTGAGCCTACAGGACCATTTCCTGAACAGCGTCCGGCGCGCCAAGCTCCCGGTCACGATCTTCCTCGTCAAGGGCGTGAAGCTCCAGGGCGTGATCACCTGGTTCGACGCTTTCTCGTTACTGCTTCGGCGCGAGGGCGCTTCGCAGCTGGTCTACAAGCATTCGATCTCGACCATCATGCCGGCTGACGCGCCGCCGGATTTTGTGCCGACGAGCAATGGGGTCGACGGGGCGAAGGCGAGCTTGCAGGACCTCTTCCTCACGGCCGCGGCGCGCGACACGGCGCGGATGACGCTGTTTCTGGTCAATGGCGTGATGCTCCAGGGTTCGGTCACCGGCTTCGACCAATTCAGCTTGGTCCTCGAGCGCGGTGGACAAGTGCAGCTCGTCTACAAACATGCGATCTCCACGCTTCAACCCTCGCATCCGCTGAACCTGGGCGGTGAGGAAGAAGGTGACGCTGGGGAGGAAGCCTCCTGAACGACTATAACGGTCATGGTGTCGATGACGTCGCACGCGGCGAACGAGCGATCATTGCTGTGCCCGAGCTGCCGCGGGAGGGTTCGCGCCGCTCGGCTGACGCACGGGTCGAGGAAGCCGAGGGCCTTGCGGAGGCAATCGGCATTGACGTCGTGGCAGCTCGATCGTTTCGTGTGCGGACGGTGCGTCCCGCGACCCTGCTGGGCAAAGGGCAGGTTGAAGAGATTGCGCAGGCGGCCAGGGAACAGCGCGCAGGCCTGCTCATCGTTGACGCGGCCCTGACTCCGATCCAGCAGAAGAATCTGGAAGAAGAGGCGGGTACCAAGGTGATCGACCGTACCGGCCTCATCCTTGAGATTTTCGGGGAACGCGCGGCGACTGCCGAGGGGCGGCTGCAGGTCGAACTTGCTCATCTCGATTACCAGGCGGGCCGGCTCGTTCGCAGCTGGACCCACCTTGAACGCCAGCGCGGCGGTTTCGGCTTCCTCGGCGGTCCAGGTGAAACGCAGATCGAGGCCGACCGGCGGCTGATCCGCGACCGCATGGCCAAGATCCGCCGCGAGCTTGACCAGGTGAAACGGACCCGCACACTGCACCGCGACCGGCGACAGCGCGCGCCGTGGCCGGTGATCGCGCTGGTGGGCTATACCAACGCTGGAAAATCTACGCTGTTCAATCGGCTAACAGGCGAAGCTGTGTTCGCGGAGAACCTTCTCTTCGCGACGCTGGATCCGACGATGCGCGATATTCGACTGCCGGGTTTCGACAAGGTCATCCTCTCGGACACGGTTGGATTCGTGTCGGACCTGCCGACGGAGTTGATTGCGGCATTTCGGGCAACCCTGGAAGAGATCCGCGAAGCCGATCTGCTTGTCCACGTTCGCAACATGGCGCATCCGGATCGTGAAGCGCAGCGCGAGGATGTGGACGACGTTCTGACGTCACTCGGGCTTGGAGAAGAGGGCGCGCCGCCGCGTATCGAGGCGTGGAACAAGGTCGACTTGCTAGGCGACGAGGAGCGCGAGCGGCTCCGCGAAGAAGCGAAGCGCCGCGACGATGTCGTTCCAATGTCGGCGATCACCGGCGAAGGGCTGGACGCGCTGCGCGACTGCATGGCCGAGAAGCTCAGGAGCGGGGAGCAGGTGCACCGGATCCGGCTGCCGGCGACCGATGGCGGCAAGATCGCCTGGCTGCATTCGCGCGGCGAGGTGCTCGACCAGAAGCTCGACCATGACGAGATGGAATTGTCGGTGCGCCTGTCGCCCGACAATTGGGCGCGCTTTCAGGCGATGGAGTCGGCCTGAGCCTTCTTCGCCTTAACCCAAAGCTCTTCTTTTTCATCCAGTGACATGTCCGCGAAACCGGGTTCCTGCTCGATCGCCCGGAAGCGTTGCTCAAACTTGTGATTGGCTTCTCTCAGCGCGGCTTCTGGCTCAACGTTAAGATGCCGTGCGAGGTTCACCACCGCGAATAGTAGGTCGCCCAGCTCGTCGAGTTTGCGGTCGTGGTCCGTCTCGGCGTCGAGTTCGGCCAGTTCCTCATCGATCTTGGCGCGTGGCCCTGAGACATCGGGCCAATCGAAACCGACGCGAGCGGCGCGGCGTTGAAGCTTTGCGGCGCGTTCCAAAGCAGGAAGCGCCAGCGCCACGCCGGCGAGCGCGCTCTTGTCGGGGTTCGCGGCGCGTTCTTCCGCCTTGATGATTTCCCAGAGATGATGGCCGCCATGTTCGGCATCGCCGAAGATGTGCGGATGGCGGCGCTCCATCTTGTCGGAAATGCGCTCGAGGACGTCCTCGAGCGTGAACAGGCCAGCTTCCTCGGCCATTTGCGCGTGGAACACAACCTGGAGCTGAAGATCGCCAAGCTCATCGGCGAGCGCATCCATGTCCTTGCGCGCGATCGCGTCGGCGACCTCGTAAGCTTCCTCGATCGTGTAGGGCGCGATCGTGTCGAACGTCTGGACTGTGTCCCATTCGCAGCCGCTCACTGGATCGCGCAGTCGGCGCATGATCTCGCGAAGGCGTTCAAGAGCCATGAGAGGCCCCTCGCTCGCTCTCATCTGAAAGTATGATAATATGCATTATGTAAAGTTGACCATAGATTAGGAGACCATCACCAGCCATCGCCCCTCCACACCCCAGCGGCTCAAGGACGACAGATAATTCATGCCGAGAACGTTGAGATCGTCGTTGTCGGCAATCTCCAGCCCGACATTACGGCGCCGGATCCCGCCAATCGTCAACTCGTCAGCGCGGCCACTCGACACGCGGATGATGCCGTTGCCGGTCCGCACATATTGATCGCGGCGCGCCGAGACTTTGACACCAGCAGCTTTCGCGGTGTCGAGATCGATCGTCGTGGTCGTGGCGCCGCTGTCGATCAGAAATTTGACGTCATGGCCGTTGAGCTTGGCTGTCACCCAGAAATGGCCGTCGATGGCCATCGGGATGCGCGTCTCCTGCCCTTGCTCTACCGGCGTTCCGATGGCTTCGGACTTCAATCGCTGCGCGACCCAGCCGAGATTGTCGCGGAAGGTGAACAGGACGAAGCCGGCGCCGAAGATCGCGACCCAGGCAAGCGCCATGGTGACAAGCTTGGCCGCGGGTTCGCGGCGCGCCATCAGCGACCCCAGGACAAGCATGATCGCCACCAGCAGGTAGACGCCGCCAAGCATCAGGTCGTTGGTCATCGTGAAGCGATCTCGAGCCCGTCATAGGCCGGCGCTGCCCAGTCGGGCAGCTCGGTGACCAAAGTACGATAGTCGAGCCCGTTCCCCATGTGCACCAGATAAAGTTGACCGACGCGGAGATCGCGGGCGGCGGCCAGGACTCCTTCGAGATGCATGTGCGTCGGGTGCGGCTTGCGCGTCAGGCAGTCGGCGATCCACACGTCCATGCCTTGATAGAGCGCAATCATTTCATCGCTCAACGCGTTGAAATCTATCGCATAGCCAACCGAATATGTGCCTTCGTCGAAACGCAGGCCGAGCGATGTCGGTCCGCCATGCGGCTGATCGGCGAATCTCACGCGGGCACTGCCGAAGCGCAGCTGCTCGCCGAGCTCGCGCGCCTCGGCAATCGGGCGATAGAAGTCCCGTCGTTCGAATGCGTATGAGAAACGCAGCTTCAGTTCGTCGAGGACATCGCGGCGCGCGTACAGTGGCATTGGCCTGTCGAGCGCTCGTGAAATTGGCCGAAGCTCATCGATCCCATGGCAATGATCGCCGTGGGCGTGGGTGACGATTACGCCATCAAGGCGCCCGGTCTCGGCAGCGAGCAACTGCTGGCGCAGGTCCGGTCCGCAATCGACCAGCATGCGCTCGCCTGCGCTCTCGACCAGGATCGAAGTCCTGAGCCGGTAGTTGCGCGGCTCGGCGGGGTCGCATTGGCCCCAATCGTTCCCGATCTTCGGCACGCCGGTCGACGTCCCGCAGCCGAGGATTCGAACCCTCAAGCCGTTTCCCTTTGGGCCTTTGGAAACAGTTTGAAGAAGTTGGCCGTCGTCGCTTCCGCGAGATCTTCGGGATTCTCTTCCCTTAACTCGGCGACAAAGGCTGCAGTATCGGCAACAAAGGCCGGCTCGCACTTCTGTCCGCGGTGCGGCACGGGCGCGAGAAACGGCGAATCGGTCTCGACCAGCATTTGGTCGGCGGGCAGCCACTTCGCTGTCGCCTGCAGATCCTGCGCATTCTTGAAAGTGACGATGCCCGAGAGCGAGACGTAGAAGCCCAAGTCGAGACCCTTACGCGCCAACTCGGCCGAGCCCGTGAAGCAGTGGAGAACCCCGGTGATGCCTCCTTCCCTGACGGCGGTCGAAAGAATCTCGGCGGTGTCGTCTTCCGCGTCACGCGTATGGATCACCAGCGGCAACCCAGTCTGGCGAGCAGCCTCGATATGCGCCTGGAACCGCTCGCGCTGCGCTGCGCGATCGGACTTGTCGTAATAATAATCGAGCCCGCACTCGCCGATCGCGATCACGCGCGGGTGCTCGGCCGCCTCGACCAGCGCGGCTGCGCCGAGGTCGGGATGCGCATCGGCCTCATGTGGATGAACGCCGACGCTGGCCCAGACATCCGGCTCGCGCTCGGCGACAGCAATGATCTCATTCCACTCGCGCTGGCGCGTCGAGATATTGAGGAAACCCGAGACGCCGCGTTGACGCGCATTTTCAAGCACTTCGGCCTGGCGTTCAACCAAGCCTTCGTAATTGAGGTGGCAATGGCTGTCGATCAGCCTCACGCGGCCGCCTCCTCCTCTTCTTCCGGCAATTCGAGCCGCGGGAAGAGCGGCGTCGGTTGTGGGATCGGTGCCCCGCCCTCGCCGGCGTCGATCAGCGTCATCAGCTTGTCGGCAGATTCAGGGACGATCGGCGCAATCGCTTGGGTAAGCTGGCGAACTGCGATCACCAAGGTGCCCAAGACCGCTGCCATGCGATCGGGATCGGTCTTTCTGAGCGCCCACGGCGCCTGCGCGTCGATATAGGCATTGCAGGCGAAGACGGCGCGAAGCCAGGCTTCGATCCCAACCGAGAAAACCATGCGGTCGAAGGCCTGCGGGACCTCCTCGCTTGTCGCTTTGCGCACCAGATCAAGCAATTCCACGTCTTCAGCGGCTTCACCAGCCGAAGGAAGAATGCCGTCCAAATTTTTGACGATCATCGATAAAGTTCGCTGCGCAAGATTGCCAAAGCTGTTCGCCAGCTCGGCATTGGCGCGATTGACGATCGCCTCGGCGCTGTAGCTCCCGTCCTGCCCGAACGACACTTCGCGCAGCAGGAAATAACGCAGCGCGTCGACGCCGAAACGCTCCGCGAGCACCATCGGATCGACGACATTGCCGACGCTCTTCGACATCTTCTCGCCGCGGCTCAGCAGGAAGCCATGGCCGTAGACTTGCTTCGGCAACTCGATGCCCGCCGACATGAGGAACGCAGGCCAATAGACCGCGTGGAATCGGACGACGTCCTTGCCGATCAGGTGGACGTTGGCCGGCCAATAGCGGCGCCACAGCTCGGTCTCGTCGGGATAGCCGAGGCCGGTGATGTAATTGGTCAGCGCGTCGAGCCAGACGTACATGACGTGACCGTCGCTGCCCGGGACCGGAACGCCCCAGTCGAAGCTGGTGCGCGAGATGCTAAGGTCCTTCAGGCCTCCCTCGACGAACCGCACGACCTCGTTGCGGCGGCTATCCGGGCGGATGAAGTCAGGGTTCGCCGCATATAGGTCGAGCAAAGGCTGCTGGTACTTCGAGAGACGGAAGAACCAGCTTTCCTCGACCGTCCATTCAACCGGCGTGCCGTGCGGCGACAGCTTTGTGCCGTCGTCTGTGACGGTTAGCTCCTCTTCCTCGTAGTAAGCTTCGTCGCGGACCGAGTACCAACCTTCGTAGCGGTCGAGGTAGAGGTCCCCCCTCTCCTCCATCGCCTTCCAGATCGCCTGGCTGGCGCGGTAATGATCCGCCTGCGAAGTGCGGATGAAGCGATCGTATGACACGTTAAGAGTGTCGCACATATTCTGGAAAAGCTGCGACATTTTGTCGGCAAACGCGCGCGGCTCCACGCCTTCGGCGCGCGCTGCCTGCGCCATCTTGAGGCCATGCTCATCAGTGCCCGTCTGGAACCGGACATCGCGGCCCTGCTGGCGCTGGAAGCGCGCGATGACGTCGGCGGCGATCGCCTCATAGGCGTGTCCGATGTGCGGCGCGCCGTTGGGATAGCTGATGGCGGTGGTAATGTAGAAGGGTTCGGACATGTGCGCCGCACCTAGCGGCGTGCGCCTAGCGCTTCAAGGAAGTGGGTTCGGCGACCTCGGCGAGGATGCCGCCGATCTGGAAAACCGTCGCGGCGGGGTCGAGCGATACGCGCGGCGCGATGACGGCGAGTTCGCGGGCCTTGGCATATGCGTCGAGCGCGCGTTCGCGGGGTCCGCCTTCCAGCCGCCGTGCCTCGCGCGCGATCAGGGAGGGCGCGAGGTCGAGGAATGCGGCGTAGCGATCGGCCGCGCCCTTTTTGCCGAGCTCGCTCGCCAGTTCGGAACGGCGGACATTGGTCGGGTCACCCTGGCGAAGGATCGCGAGTGCGGCGTCCTCCAACTTGGCGAGGCCCAGCTCCGCGAAGGCAAGCGCCCGCCCTGCTGAGCCGAAGGACATGGAGATGATCCGCTGGCGTTCGGCCACACTCAGGTGCGGCGACTGCGTCTCGAGAATTGACGTCATGGCGGCATCGTCAAGCCTCTGGAAATCAAGCCGCCGGCAGCGCGAACGAATGGTCGGCAGCAGCCGCCCGGGTGCATGGCTCACAAGAAAGAACAGGGAGTTCGGCGGCGGCTCCTCGAGCATCTTCAGGAGGGCATTGGCGCCGCTCGGCTCAAGCTCGTCGACCGTATCGATCACCGCGACGCGCCACGGCGACATCGCCGGGCTGAGGTCGAACAGCTCAGCGAGCGACCGCACCTGGTCGACGCTGATGTTCCGAGCAAGATTGCCCGTCTTTTCGTTCACGAGCCGCTCGAGCCGGCGCATGTCGGGGTGACTGCCCGCTTCGACCAGCTTTACGATCGGGTGATCATCCGGAGTTTCAATTCCAGGCAGGTCGAAGGAAGGCGCCGCGGCTTCGGCCAACACGCGGCGCGCGGCTGCATGGGCAAAGCTCGCCTTGCCGACACCCTTCGGCCCCACGAGCAGCCAGGCATGGTGCAGCTTCCGCGAAGCCCAGGCACTTGCGAACTGCTCTATGGCTCTGGCCTGACCGACGATCACGGCAGCAGGTCCTCAATGGCCTCAAGCAGGCGCTGTGTGACCTGTTCGGGCGAGCCTGATGCGTCGACCAGCTTCACCCGCTCCGGCTCCTCGGCGGCAATGATCTGGAACGCTGCCGAGACTTTGCGGTGATAATCGTCCGGGCGGCTGCCGATCCGGTCGCTGCCGTCAGTGTCGCGCGCGCGGGCCCGCTCGCCGCCTTCGTCGAGCGCGAGAACTACCGTGCGGTCGGGAAAATCGTCGCCGATGCCGAATGCGTTGATCGCGCGCACGGCCTCGATGCCAAGGCCGCCGGCACCGCCCTGGTAAGCCAGAGAGCTATCGACGAAACGGTCGGACAGGACCCACTGACCTGCTTCGAGCGCCTGCCGGATCGTCTTAGACACGTGGTCGGCCCGCGCGGCCGCGAACAAGAGCGCCTCCGCCTGCGCACCCCAGCGATCCTCAGTTCCGCTCAGCAAAAGCTCGCGAATTCGCTCGGCGCCTTCACTTCCGCCGGGTTCCCGAGTGACGAGCACTTCGAGGCCGCGGCTCTTGAGAGCGGCAGCGAGGGCTCGCACCTGGGTCGACTTGCCGACCCCCTCCCCGCCTTCGAGGCTGATGAACTTACCCCGCGACGTCACGCCATTCCGAAGAGCGACTTGAGCCCGAGCCAGATTCGGCCGAAGAAGCCGGCCTTGCCGACGTCTTCGCCGGCGACCAGCGGCACGATCTGCGGCGGCGTGTCGCCGGTCGTGATGACCAGCTGAGCGACTTCCTGACCCTTGGCGATCGGCGCAACCAGCGGCCCCTGATAGCGGATCTTCATGCTCGTCGCGCCCGTCGACAGGCCCGCGGGCACGGTGACCGCGAGATTGCGCGCCGCGACTAGCGGCACTTCGCTCGAGCTTCCGAGCTGGACCTTGGCGGTCCCAACCTTGGCGCCCTGCTGGAACAGCGGCTTCGCCTG
>Ga0207647_10000792_pt1 | contig 24546 bp, 21 predicted proteins | sample KBSCornC2_FD_184295 | JGI IMG/M metagenome (GOLD analysis project Ga0207647, IMG submission 184295) | Corn rhizosphere microbial communities from Kellogg Biological Station, Michigan, USA - C2 (SPAdes) (version 2) | ecosystem: Host-associated > Plants > Roots > Rhizosphere ... | reverse complement strand
GATTGCCAGTCGAAAGAAGGGACTTCAGCGGCTATCTGGACCGGGAAACTCGACGGATCGAAAGTCTCGATTCTACGGACGCCACTTTTGCCGGAAACGAGACCACTCCAAAACGCTTCGCGGCCGATGCCCAGCGGGGTGACACACCCCATTCCGGTTATCACAACCCGGCGTGGACGTGTCAACCCTTTGAACATGATCCGTAATCCGCGTTAACCGCGGCTAAACTTTCTGCCCGCACTCGTTGCAGAATTTCGCGCCGGGATTCAACTCCGCCTGACAATTCGCGCACGTGGCTGGTCCCTGTTTGGCACCACACTCCGTGCAGAACTTCGCGCCGGGCGCATTCTGATGACCACATTTCGAACAAGGCACGCCGCCAGCGGGAGCCGTAGCTGCACCACCGCCGCCTTCTTTCGACTGCTTCATCGCATCGCTCATCGCACCTGCCATTGCATTTCCCAGTGCGAATCCCGCACCGAGCCCCATGCCAGTTCCGGCGCCGCCTGACGGATTCTGCGCCGCATCGCGCATCGCATCAGCAGCCTGGAACTGAGCGTAACGCCCAACGTCGCCAATCACGCCCATCGAAGTACGTTTGTCCATTGCCGCCTCGACTTCCTGCGGCAACGAGATGTTTTCGATAACGAACTTCGTCAACTCGAGTCCAAACGTCTTAAACTCTTCGTTCAGTTTCAATCGTGTGAACTTCGCGAGCTCATCGTAGTTCGACGCGAGATCGAGTGCTGCGATTTTGGATTCTCCGAGCGCGTCGCTGAAGCCTCCGACGAGCGTGCGTTTTAGTTGACCTTCAATGTCTTCCGTGACGAAGTGCGCATTGGTCCCTGCAACCTCTTTGATAAACGCCTGCGGGTCCGAAACGCGCATTGAGTAGATTCCGAAAGCTCGCAAACGCACCATGCCGAAATCAGCATCGCGCATCATGATCGGGTTGGGTGTGCCCCACTTCAGATCTGTGAACTGTTTGGTGTTGACAAAGTAAACCTCGGCTTTGAACGGCGAGTTGAAGCCGTACTTCCATGCCCCTAACTTCGACAGGATGGGAGTGTTGCCGCCGTCGATGGTATAGCGGCCTGGGGGAAACTGATCGGCAATCTGGCCTTCGTGTACAAAAACTGCAGCCTGCGTCTCACGAACGATTAGCTGCGCTCCGTTTTTGATTTCCTGATCTTTGACCGGAAACCGGTACAGGAGTGTATTGGGCGAGTCGTCGAGCCATTCGATGACTTCAATAAACTGTGACGTCGGGCTGAGTCGATCAAGAATTCCCATTTTCGTGCCTCCGGGGAGATTATACATGTATCCACAGATTACGCAGATTCTGTGGACTGCCTCTTACGTATCACCAACAGCGCTGTTAACCCACCTGCCATATCAATCAGACTATCGACAATCGAAGCCGTCCGCGACGGTACAAAGCTCTGATGATACTCATCCATTAACGCATAAACGACGACGAGAGTTGCGCAGATCAGTAACCAGCGCTCGCTGATCGCCGGCCGTGGCGACGTGCGAAACGCGCGCGCGGCCAGGAACCCGAGAATCGCGTACTCGGTAAAGTGCGCGATCTTACGCGTGGTGTAGTGGATGATGTCGAGCGTTTCGGGACTGGTGTGCGGAAACAACCACAGCACGAGTGGTCCAATAATCCGGGAAGTGTTTGAAGCTGAGAAACTGTTTGAAGAAGCGTAGGAAATAAAACCGAGCCAGACTACTAGCGGTAAGTAACGACTTAGGAAGCTTTTCAACCCGGCCACAGCAATCTATTTTGTGCCTTATGTGCCTTTTGTGGCTAAACTTTTGGTGGCTACAGCGCGGCTGCACCCGACACGACTTCGATGATCTCGTTGGTAATCGCTGCCTGACGAACGCGATTCATATTGAGTGTCAAAGACTCGATCAGTTCGGCCGCATTCTTCGACGCGGAATCCATCGCCGTCATGCGTGCGCCTTGCTCTGACGCAATTGATTCCAGCAATGCGCGAAAGATCTGCGTCTCAATCAGACGCGGCAGAAGATACCGGAACATCTCCTCAGGTGGTTGCTCGTAGATGTAATCAACCAGGTTCACCGGTTGCTGCGACTTCGCTTCCGGATCTTCTTCTTTCGCACGCGAGACTGGTAATAACTGCTCCAACACGACGCGCTGTGAGAGTACAGATTTGAACTCGTTGTAGACGAGAAAAACTTTATCGATGCTCGTGTCTTCGGTGTAAGTTTTGATAACGTCGCGAGCGACTTCGAGCGCTTCCGAAAACTCGACGCGTCCCTTACCAGTCAGTCCAATATACTCGCCCGTGATCGTCGCCCGGCGGTTGCGGAAGAAGTCGCGACCCTTACGACCGATAGCCATGATCTCGACTGACTTGTCCGCGTTCTGTCGCATGAAAGTCTGCGCGGCCTTCGTGAGGTTGGTGTTGAAAGCACCACACAAACCTTTGTCGGCGGTTATGAGCACCAGCAGGTAACGCTGATCGCCGCGCTGATCGAGAAGTGGATGATGAAAGTCTTCATCCGTCCGGTTCGCGAGCTCGCCTAAAACTTCCGACATCTTGTTCGCAAAGGGACGCGCTGTTACAACGCGTTCCTGCGCGCGCCTGAGTTTCGCCGCAGACACCATCTTCATGGCCTTGGTGATCTGCTGCGTGTTCTTGACCGACTTGATGCGCCGGCGAATGTCGAGAAGATTAGGCATTACGTTTTAGTCGTTAAGCTGCCGGCTGAGCGGCTGCGGCTTCGGCAGTGGATCTTGCTGGAGCAGCAGCGAAATCAGTCGATTCCTTCTTCAGACTATCTTTGAAGTCTTCGAGCACCTGCTTCAATCCCGCCTTGATCTCATCCGTCAACGATTTCTTCTCGGCGATATCAGTAAGCAGACCCGGATGCGAGTTTTCAACAAACTTCTGCAGGCCTGTTTCGAACGTTCGAACATCTTCGATCGCCACGTCGTCGGTGTAACCGTTCGTTGCTGCCCAAATGATGAGCACCTGCTTGGCAACGTCCATCGGCTGATACTGAGGTTGTTTCAGAATCTCCGTCAGACGTTGACCGCGTGCGAGCTGAGCTTGCGTGGCTTTGTCCAGGTCGGAACCGAACTGAGCAAACGCCTGCAACTCACGGAACTGGGCTAGGTCGAGACGAAGTGTTCCTGCGACCTGTTTCATGGCTTTAATCTGCGCCGAACCACCCACGCGCGACACGCTGTTACCGACGTTGATTGCCGGACGGAAACCGCTGTTGAAAAGGTCGGCTTCAAGGAAGATCTGTCCGTCAGTAATCGAGATCACGTTCGTCGGAATGTACGCCGAGATGTCGCCCGCCTGTGTTTCGATGATCGGCAAGCTCGTCAGTGAACCACCGCCTTTGAGGTCAGAAAGTTTTGCGGCGCGTTCCAGTAAACGCGAGTGCAGATAGAAAACGTCGCCCGGGTAAGCCTCACGGCCCGGTGGACGTCGCAGCAACAAGGAAATCTCGCGATACGCGGCCGCCTGCTTGGAAAGGTCGTCGTAAATGGTGAGCGCGTGACGTCCACTGTCGCGGAAGTACTCGCCCATCGCGGCGCCTGAATACGGAGCCAAATACTGCATCGCAGCAGGATCGGATGCGGTCGCCTTGATCACGATCGTGTAGTCCATCGCGCCGTACTCCTGCAGCGTCCGCACTACCTGGGCCACGGTCGAAGCCTTCTGCCCAATCGCCACGTAAATGCAGATTACGTCTTTGCCCTTCTGGTTGATGATCGTATCGACGGCAACTGCCGTCTTACCAGTCTGGCGATCCCCGATTATCAGTTCGCGCTGTCCGCGACCGATCGGCACCATCGCGTCAATCGCTTTCAGACCTGTCTGCAGTGGTTCTTTAACTGGCTGCCGGTCGACCACACCCGGAGCGATCCGCTCGACGGGATAGTAGGTGTCAGTGACAATGGGACCAGCATCGTCAATCGGGTTGCCGAGCACGTCGACCACACGTCCGACGAGTGCTTCGCCAACGGGCACCTCCATGATGCGGCCGGTGCGCTTTACGAGATCGCCCTCTTTGATTGTCTGGAAGTCACCGAATAACACCGCACCGACTTTGTCTTCTTCCAGGTTGAGGGCCAGACCGCTAACGTTGTGCGGAAACTCGAGCAGTTCGCCGGACATGACTTTCTCAAGACCATGCAGCTCTGCGATACCGTCGCCGACCTTGATGACGGTTCCGACTTCGGTGACCGTAACGCCTGTTTCGAAGTTCTCGATCTGTTTGCGAATGATCTCGTTGATTTCGCTGGCTCTAATTGGTTCCATAATTTCCTCTACCCACGCACTACAAAATTATCGACCCGCGAGGTCGTTGGCCAAACGTTCGAGCTGATTTTGCACCGATCCGTCGAAGATGGTTGAGCCAATCCGTGCGACCATACCGCCGAGAATTGTTTCGTCAGTATAAAAAGACAGTCTCACCTTGCGACCAGTAGCGGCAATCAGCGTATCGTGCAGCTGCTTCCGTAAGTCCTCAGGAAGCGGTCTCGCCGTCGTCACAGCTGCTGCCACAATTCCGCCGCGCTCGTCGAGCACGTAACCATAACGAGCTGCCACTTCTCGCAACTGGGAGAGACGCTGATTTTTTAGCAGGACGCGAAGAAAGCTCGCGGTGGTTTCTCGCACTCGAGTGCGCGAGATCAAGTCTTCGAGGAGTTTGCGTTTGTGATCGTAAACAATCGTGGGATTGGAGAAGACTTCTTTTAGCTGTGCGTGCGATTCGATCATCGCCGCCCACTGGTCCAACTCTCCCTGAACTTCACGTTCTTCCCGTCGTTCGATGGCCACGTCGGCGAGGGCGGCCGCATAGCGGCGTGCAACCGTTTGCAAGCTCAAACCGTGGTCCTCCTCAAATCGCCGAGGTTCTCTTTGATCAATGCGGTGTCGTCTTCGGGCCTCATTTGATTACGCACTGATTCGCGCGCCAGTTCAATGCTTCTCTGCGCGAGAAACTGCCGCAACTCTTTGCGTGCGAGCTTGTCGGCCATGTCGGTCTCGCGTTGTGACTGCTGTTTGAGCTTTTCCATTTCGCTCTGCGTAGCGGCAGCCAAACGCGCGCGCTCGGCTCTCGCTTCCTCATCAGCCTGCCGGTGAAGCGTGCGCACGTCTTCGTGGAGTCGACTCAAATGATTGTCGGCTTCCTGGACCTGCGCCAATGCTCGTTCACGCTCCTGCTGCGCAGCGACGAGTTCCTGTTGGATCGCGCCACGCCGCGCCATCAGTGCCTGGCTAATCGGTTTACGCAGTACAAAAATGCCGGCACCGGTGAAGATGGCCAGATTGATAAACTTCCACAGCTCGAGGCCAGGGTAGTTGAACCACTCCATCCATTCTCCAGAAACGAGTAACAGCATTTTGTTTTCTAAGGATTGGTCGACAGTCTGGTTATCGAGTAGGTCGACGAAGTATCTGAGAACTTATCAAACTTCCGATCGTGGCGGCCTGCGCCTCGAGTTCTCCCTTTACCGTCTGCTCTTGTCTGCGCGTAGTCTCGACTTGCGCAGCAACTTCCTTCGACATCTGCTCACGGTACTGTCGCAGTTTTTCTTCTTTCTCTTTCATCGCTTGAGCGCGTTCTTTTTCCAGCAGCTTGTAGCCGTCGGTGCGGGCTTCACGCAGTGCATCGTTGTATCGCTTCAGTTTTTCCTGCGTTTCGGAAGCCATGGCCTCGGCTTCTTTAAGACGGCCGGCAATCTGTTTTTCGCGCTCAGCGAGGATCTGGTTAATGGGCTTCAATAAAGTGCGGTTCAGGACGAAGACCATCACGCCCACCATCAACAGGTGAAGCAGTAACGTCCCATCAGGAACCAACTGAATTGAGGCCTCTAACAGAATCATCCGATTCCTCTATCTTATGTACAAATTGTGGCTGCCGAAAAGCGCGCGAGTCTAACATGGTGGCAAAACAGGGTCAACCGAAGGCGGGCCACAAAAAGACACAAAAGGCATAAAGGAAAGGCTCTGAGGATTAGATTAGATTGTGATGCGGTATTTTACAATGTGGTCACTGACACTGAGGCCCTCGAGTTCCACTATTACATTTGCGCAGGCGGGACTAACAGGTTGTAGATTCGATCCAAGTCCCGGGTATTGAAGAAGCTGATCTCCAACTTCCCTTTCCCATCAGCGGCCTGAAGGATCTTGACCTGCGTGCCCAGGGCCCGGCGTAACTTTGTCTCGGCCGCTTTAATGTTCGGGTCAATCGGAAGTGGCGGGCGGCGCGCGGGTTTCTCCTCACTCGCTTTCTGCACTAACTGCTCGGTTACTCGAACCGACAGGCCGCCGTCAATGACCTGCCGCGCAATGCGCCGCTGGAGATCAGAGTGATTCAACGCCAGTAGCGCCCGCGCATGTCCGGTTGAGAGCCGGCCTTCCTTCACCAGTTGCTGGACATCATCCGTCAGCTTCAGAAGCCGCAGATAATTGGTGATGTATGAACGGTCGCGCCCTACGCGCGAGGCGAGAGACTCTTGCGTCAACCCAACCGTTTCGATCAGCTTTCTGTAGGCCTGCGCCTCTTCGATCGGGTTCAGATTCTCCCGTTGAATGTTTTCAATCAACGCGATTTCGAGAAGGCTCTCGTCAGGAACCTCCTTTACCACTACCGGGACACGCGTGATTCCGGCCAGCTTAGCCGCACGCCAACGTCGTTCGCCGGCGACCAATTCATAGCCGTCCCCCTTACGTCTCACTAGCAAGGGCTGCACGATACCGTGACTTCGAATCGATTCCGCCAGACTCTCGAGGGCGGCTTCGTCGAAATGCGTTCGGGGCTGCATTGGCCCCGGCACTATCGAGTCGAGGTCGACTTCCGAAGGTTCAGCACCGAGATCGATCGTGCTGTCAGAGGACAGGAGCGCTCCCAGCCCCCGTCCCAGCGCTTTTCGATTCATGGATAATCTCCCTGGCTAATTGTGAGTAAGCCTCAGCTCCTTTGGAGTGCGCGTCGTAGTTGATAATGGGCTTGCCGTAACTCGGTGCTTCGGCGAGTCTGACATTTCTGGGAATGACCGTCTGAAACACCTGTAATCCGTAGAAATCCCGCAAGTCCGCAGCAACCGCAGCTGACAAATTGGTCCGCTCGTCATACATCGTGAGCAGCAGCCCCTCGATCATTAGCCCCGGATTGTGAATGCGGCGTATCCGTGCGAGGGTATCGAAGAGCTCAGTTACGCCTTCGAGGGCGTAGTACTCACACTGAATCGGAACCAGCAACGACTTAGCGGCGGTCAAGGCGTTCAGAGTCAGCAAACCTAACGAAGGTGGGCAGTCGATGATGATGTGATCGTAGTCGGCCTCGACGGCCGCGAGGGCGCTCTTTAGCCGGAACTCTCGTTGTACGACCTCGACAAGCTCGATTTCCGCTCCGGCCAGGTCTTTATTTGAAGGGATTACTTTGAGTGACGGGATGGACGTCGGCAGCGCGACCGATGAGAGCGGCTGGTCGAGAACGATGCTGTGATACAGGCCGCGACGAAAGCTGCCTCGCTGAATTCCGATTCCCGAGGTCGCATTTCCCTGTGGATCGGCGTCGACAAGCAGGACTCGCTGCCCCCAGGAGGCAATAACAGCCGCGAGATTTACAGCGGTCGTGGTCTTTCCGACTCCGCCTTTTTGGTTGGCGACGGCTATGGACTTAGCCATTGTTCAGTGATTTTCCTCGTCGGCTCCGGTGGCCGCATTAACCTACCACACCTGGAGTCTCGGGCAAAATGTTTCACGTGAAACATTAGCTGGCTAGAACGTCTTTTGCTGAGCCGACAGGTAGGCCAGCAGTGTGGATAACGCTCCCGGCGTGAGGCCTGGGAGTCGCCGCGCTTCGCCAAAAGTGAGGGGCTGAGCTCGATCAAGTCGCTCAACGATCTCGTTTGAGAGCCCGCTGATCGTGCCGAACGTGGTCTGGCGCGGTATCCTGAGCGTGTCGTGTTGGTAGAGCTTTGCGACTGCCGCCGTCTGGGTTTCCAGGTATCCAGCATAGAGCGAGTCTGCCAGGACGGAGTTGAGATCGGTTTCGGCTACAGGCTTTAGCTCCGGTGGCAAGAGAGACATTATCAACTCTGCAGTGACTTTGGGACGCTTTGCGAGCTGTGAAAGCGTAACGGAGTCGCCTACGTCGCTGCCGATCAACGCGCTGACTGCCGCATGCTGAGCGTCTGCTCGCCGCAGCTTAACGTTGTCGAGCGCATTTCTCAGACTAGCGAGTCGCGCCTGACGGGCGTTGAACCGATCCCAGTCGGAATCGCCGACGAGTCCAAGCTCCCTGCCGTACTGCTCAAGCCGCGAGTCGGCGTTGTCATACCGCAGCGCGAGCCGGTATTCCGCGCGAGAGGTGAAAATCCGATACGGTTCGTCGACTCCTTGTTTGATAAGGTCCTCGACCAGAACGCCGATGTACGACTCTTCGCGCCGGAGCCGCAGCGATTTACGCTTCTGCGTGTGGAGCGCCGCATTAATGCCTGCCAGCAAGCCCTGACAACCTGCTTCCTCATAGCCCGTCGTGCCATTGATCTGGCCCGCATGAAAGAGGCCTGGCACTCGACGCGTTTGGAGATCAGGTCCCAGCTCACGCGGATCGACGAAGTCGTATTCGATTGCGTAGCCCGGCCGGATGACGCGTGCTTCCTCTAACCCTGGAATCATCCGCACCAGGTCCTGCTGCAACTCTGCGGGCAGCGAAGTCGAAAACCCATTTAAATAGACTTCGTTTGTATCGTGTCCCTCCGGCTCGAGAAAAAGCTGGTGGCGCGACTTATCAGAGAATTTGACGACCTTGTCTTCTATTGACGGACAGTACCGCGGGCCGATGCCTTTGATCTTTCCCGAATACAGCGGCGACTCGGCAATGTTTACGCGAATCGCGTCGTGTACTGCCTCGGTGGTGTAGCCGATATAGCACTTGATTTGTTCCTGCTCGAGGCTGTCTGTCGAAAACGAAAACGGCACCGGGATTTCGTCGCCTGGCTGCGGCTCGAAAGCGTTCCAATCGATTGTTCTTCCATCAAGCCGCGGCGGAGTTCCTGTTTTGAGCCGGCCGACAGGAAATCCCAGGCGCTTCAGCGATTCAGACAACTCAATCGACGCGGGCTCACCCGCACGTCCGCCGGAGTAAGTCCGACGTCCCGTATGTATCAGCCCGTTAAGGAACGTGCCGGTCGCAACCACAACAGCCTCGGCGCCAAATCTGCGGCCATCCTCCAACATGACGCCGGCGAGTCGTCCATGGTCAAGAATAAAATCGACAACCTTTCCCTGCCGCAGATGAAGATTCGAAGTGGCTTCAAGCGTTTGGCGCATCTCGCTTCGATACCGCATGCGGTCGGCTTGCGCCCTTGGCGACTGAACCGCCGGGCCGCGCGAACGATTTAGTAGTCGAAACTGAATGCCTGTGCGATCGATGACGCGACCCATAATTCCGCCGAGCGCATCCATTTCTCGAACAAGATGGCCTTTCGCAATCCCACCGATCGCAGGGTTGCAGGACATCTGCCCGACGAGATCGAGATTCAACGTAATCAGTCCCGTTTCAGCGCCGAGGCGAGCCGCCGCCGACGCGGCCTCGCAACCAGCATGGCCGGCGCCGATGACGATTACATTGAAGGTCTCATCAAACGACATAACTACTTTCCGATACAAAACGTGGCGAAGATCTCCGACAGTATATCTTCCGTCGTAGTCTCTCCGGTGATCTGCCCCAAAAACTTCAAGGCGTTGTGCAGCGGCACCAGTACCAACTCTTCGCTGTGACGTTCACTCAAAGCAGCTCGTGCGACTTCGAGTTCGCGCTGAGTGCTGCACAACAGATCGTAATGGCGAGCGTTTGTGATCAGCAGCCCGCCATCATCGATACCGTTGCTGTTTACACTCGCAAGGATCGCAGTGCGTAGCGCGTCCAAACCTTCGCCCGTGCGTGCCGATACATTAATCGGTCGAAGCTGTTGAATACAACTTGCCGAGACGTTGAAGCCAGGCAAATCACTCTTATTCATTACGACAAGACGAGGGGTGTTCTCCGTCTGGTCCAACAAGTCACGATCGGATGGTCCAAGATCATCAGCGCCATCAAGCACGACCAGCACCAGATCCGAATCGCTCATCGCCTGGCGTGTTCGCTCGATGCCGAGCGTCTCAATATTATCGGACGTCTGACGAAGTCCTGCCGTGTCCGTAAGGATCACCGGGATGCCGTCAAGATCGATCGCTTCAGTCAAAGTGTCGCGCGTGGTGCCGGGAACGTCGGTGACGATGGCTCGCTCGCGTTCCACTAAACTATTGAATAAACTAGACTTACCTACATTCGGGCGGCCCGTAATCGTAACCCGCACGCCTTCCTGAATTAACCTGCCGGCACTGTAACTCCGCGCCAGCTTCCCGACGCCTGTAGCGACCGCCAATAAGTCGTTGTCGATCTCGTTCGCACGCACGGCCGGAAGATCGTCTTCAACAAACTCGAGCGCCGACTCCAACAACACGATCACTTCGAGAAGTTTTTCTTTAAATGGACCAAGCGCATTCGACAGCTCGCCATTCAATTGCCGTGACGCCTGTTTCACTGCAGCGTCAGTCTGCGCCGCAATCAGATCTCGAATAGCCTCCGCCTGGGATAGATTGATTTTTCCATTCGACAAAGCCCGAAGCGTGAACTCGCCTGGACCAGCTAGTACGGCGCCCAACTCGAGCGTCGTATCGATGATGCTTCGCACGACGGCCGGCGAACCGTGACAACTGATCTCAACTACGTTCTCTCCAGTGAGAGAATGCGGAGCTTGAAAACACGTCAAGACAACCTGGTCCAGGATCTCTTTGTCCGCAGGACGTCGCAGAGTGACGAGTGTTGCGCGGCGCGCTTCAACTTCGTCGAGATCACTCATCTGCTGCGCGAGCTCGATCGCCGCTGGACCACTCAGACGAATGACGGCGAGAGCTCCGCGACCTCTGGGTGTAGAAAGTGCGACGATCGTATTCATCTTAAAACTACGGGAAGATTGTGTTACTGCTGGAGGGTTCTTACGAGTCCTTGCGGGCAGGACTCTTTGGACCAATTTTCAACTTGCGATCTGCGCCTTCACCGATCGACTCGGTATAGAGATCTTCGCTGTCGGCAAGTGTCAGGTGAATGATTCGTCTCTCGTTGGCGCTCATCGGTTCAAACGTAAATGGCTTGCCCGTCTGTCGCACTCTATTCGCTGCGTGGTTGGCCATGGCCTGAAGCTCTGCTTCGCGAGTGGCGCGAAACCCATTCACGTCACAAACCAGCCGCGCGCCGCCACTCAGACTCTTTCCGAAAACCTGATTGAGCAAGTGCTGCAGCGCCTCGAGCAGCTCTCCGGTCTGCGCTTGCAGTAATTCAGCGTCATTGCCTTCGATGTCCAGCACCTCGCCGGCAATGCCCTGCTTCACTCCAACACGCAATTGGAGACCGGTCTGTTCGAAGACGTCTCTAAGAAACTCCGCTGCTTGTTCGGAAACCTCGGTCATCGATCAAGTCCTTCGCTATCCCGTTGCCGGCGCATTTAGTTTTTTCTTCGGTCCCGCTTTTCCTTTTGCCGGCGGCGGCTCCGGGACCTCCTCATCATCAGGCTTAGTCCAACGGTTGATCAGAAACTGTTGCGTGAACCCGACGATATTACCAACGAGCCAGTACAAAACTAAACCCGACGGAGCACTCCATAAGACGTAAAGCATCACGAGCGGCATACCGACGGCCATCATTTTTCTCTGCAACGGATCTGCAGAAGGAGCCGGCGTGACCAGTTGCAGCACGACCATCGTGCCCGTCATCAGGATCGGAAGTAAGTGAATCAAGTACGGCTCGGCCGACGATAGATCAGGGATCCACAGAAAACTTGCCTGACGAAAGTCCAGCGAGATCGTGATCGCTCGATACAGTGCGAAGAGAAACGGCATCTGGATAAGCAACGGTAAACAGCCGCCCAGCGGATTGCCTTCTTTCATCAATCGCAGCTGGTCCATCTGCAACTCTTTCATGCGGGGATCATTCTGCTTCATCCCCTTCATCTTCTCCTGCAACTCTTTCATCTTTGGCGCGAGCTTTTGCGCCTTCTTCATTGCTCTCGAAGAACGCCATTTCAGCGGAAAGAACAGCGAGTAGATGATGATCGTGAACAAAATGATCGCGAGACCATAACTGCCGGTTACCTGGAACAGGAAAGTGATCGCGCGAAGAATCGGAACGGCGAGCGGCCGTGACAGCCAGCTCAGCCAACCGTAATCGATCAATCCATCGAGATCGATTGGCTGTTGACGTTGGACCATCCCACCAATTTCTTTACTGGCTTCCTGCAGCAGGTCGTGATCCTTTGGACCAGCGTAGATCACAATCCGGGATCCGTCGGCGGGAACAGGCATTAGCGCCGTGGTCAGAAATCTTTTTTCCGGGGTCCCCTTCGCGGGTTTATATTCGTACGCCGCGGTTCGGTACTCGAGCCCCTCAGTGGGCTTGTTGGGCACGGCCACCATCCCGAAATACGTATCGGCAACGCCGGCCCAGTCTATCGGTCCGTTTAGTACGAGTTTATCGGGACTGCTGCTGTTGCCATTGATGCCTGCGGGTGGATGTCGTTCGACCTTGCCGTTGACGTTAGAAATCGCTTCGGGCGCCACTGAATAAAACGTGTGATGCGGCACACCCTGATCTCCAATGCTGGGACCGATCGCAAGCTTGACCTGCGGTATCGTTTCATCGCTCCGTTTAACCGTTAACGACAGATCGGTGGCGTAATAGTCGCCATCAAAAACGATCTTCTTACGAACCTGAACCCGGTTTGCGTCTTCGAATACAAACGTGATCTCTTTCTTCTCACCTTGTCCGAGCTGGACTTCGACGTCGCCCGTTTCCTGTTGAACGCCCTCGACTTTGTAAGTTGATGACGCGAGCGCCGCGTCAAGGGCAGCGTCGCCGGTGTGCAGTTGAAACGGAACGACTCGCGGCTGTCGATTCAATCCTTCCGGAGAAATCAGTTCGAGAGGATGCCGGTCACTTTTGCGACCGGAGACGGAAAAGATCTCGCTGTTGGTTATCTTATTTTTCTTTATTACCCAACTGATTGGCTCGGCGCCGAGCGTATCGAACTTCGCCTCATACAGCGGGGTCTTGATCGTAATTATTCGTTTAGCCGCGGCACTGACATTGGAAGCTGGTGCTGCCGGTGCTGAATTCGTTTGCGAACTCGGCGTTGTCGCAGTCGCCGCAGGTGTTGTCGTCGAGCTTGCTGATGGTGAAGGCGTGGCAGCCGGATTGGGTTTCGGCGGCGAAACTGGATAGAAATAACTCCATAGGAACAGGATCGCCGAGGAGAGCACTAACGCCAGTAAAAGTCTTTTTTGTTGCATCGCCTATTAGAGGTATCAACCTCCGGTATAACAATTCACCAGTTCACTTAACCGGATCGTATCCACCCGGATGGAACGGATGACAACGAAGCAGTCGACGTAAAGCCATCCCACTTCCGCGCAGGGCGCCGTAGCGGGAGATTGCGTCAACAGCATATTCCGAACAGGTGGGAATGAATCTGCACGAAGGGGGTAGAAGCGGTGAAATCGCCAACTTATAAAACTTAAGTAATGAGATCAGAACGCTCTTCACAGCTAGCGCTTTTCAATGATACCGCGCGTTTCCAACCTTCCAACCTTTTCGATGATTCCCTTCAACTCCTGGCGCGGTGCCTCAAGCTTTTGACTCAAAACCGCTGCTTTCGCGTTCAGGACCCAATCGTATTTCCGTGCCAGCTCGCACAACAACGTTTCGCTTGAGCGGAACGTTTCTCTCAACAAACGCTTCGCGCGATTACGTTGCACCGCCTTGCCGAGGGCTTTCTTTGAAGCCGTCACTCCGAGACGATGATTCAATTCCTGGTTTTCAATAACAAACGCGGTGATGAATACGCCTTCATACCGCTTGCCGTTCCGATAGACGTGCTGAAATTCTCCGCTGTCCCGCAAATTCCTGCGCATGCACACAGAGACGCACTCATTTTAGTAGTGAGCAGGAGTCAACCGTTTTCGGCCTTTGGCGCGACGTCTCTTCAAAACGAGACGTCCGTTCTTGCTCGCCATGCGAGCGCGGAAGCCGTGAGTCTTTGCGCGCCGGCGATTGTTAGGTTGGAATGTGCGCTTCGACATAGAAATGAATTCTCCTTAAAAACGAAAACGCTAAGACTAGCACGGATCTAACAGATCCGCCAAACCGGATGAACACCGAACGAACAGTGGAAACCGGCGACTCTGATCAGTCTAATCCGTGCCCCGTATGTGTACCAGAACCTTACTTAATCTGTGCAAAACTCAGATTCGACAAAGGGCGATCAGAGGGAGTTGTTTTATTCCTCTGCCGCCCTTGATCACTCCGAAACTTCTATGTTAGTCTCCGCTCGCTTCGAAAGTCGCCGTCCCGTAAACAATTGATAGACAAGGGCTTTAAAGCGTTACTTTAACACGGTGGGTTTTTTCCACTACCTGTGGAAAACGTTGTGGAAAACCCTTCGGCGGCTGGCTTTTTGATGTTTGGATTAAGAAATGGCGGGGAAGTTGGGGTTAGAGTTCTGCGCAGGAATCGATTAGTGGTGACGTACGATTACCTTACGCGGTCTTTAGTCAAATTGACGGCCTTCCCTTCGACGGGATTTCAATGAGCGCTACTGTAGAGACGACGAATGTTTGGGGTAAGATCCTCCACTCGCTAAAAGGCCGGCTTAATCAACAAACTCTCGATACCTGGTTTAGTCCCATCCAATTTGAGAGCCTGGATAGTTCGCAGCACGTCATTCGTTTGCGTGCTCCAAACCAGGTAATCAAAGACACCGTGGTCTCCAACTACGGTAAGGTACTGGCCGAGTCGTTGAACGATTTGCGGCTGTCGGGTTACTCGGTAGGTTGGGTTGTGGGAAAGGTGACCGACTGGGTTCCGGATAATGTTAGTGTTACTGCTGAGCCGATAGCGCATGTCGAAGTAACGAATACTTCCGCAGCAAACGCGACTACAGTTAGTGAAGTCTCGCCCGCACCGCCCGAACCGTCACTCAGTTCAAAATACACTTACGACAGTTTTGTCGTGGGATCCTGTAATCAGTTTGCACATGCGGCGTCGCTCGCCGTCGCTGAGGCGCCGGGGCGCACGTACAACCCGCTGTATCTGTACGGTGGGGTCGGACTCGGCAAGACTCACTTGATGCATGCGTGTGGACACGCCATCAAGTCACGCAATCAACATCTCAAACTCTGTTACATCTCATCAGAGCGTTTCATGAACGATCTGATCAACGCCATTCGTTACGACAAGACGCAGAGTTTTCGTGAGAAGTATCGCTCGGTCGATGTTCTGCTGATTGACGACGTTCAGTTCATGGCCGGCAAGGAGCGCACTCAGGAAGAGTTTTTCCATACCTTCAACGCGCTTTACGATCAGCAAAAACAGATTGTGATCAGCTCCGATTGTCCGCCTCGTGAGATACCAACACTCGAGGAACGTCTTCACTCGCGTTTCGAGTGGGGATTGATCGCGGACATCGAGCCTCCTGATCTGGAAACGAAGATCGCGATCGTTAAGCGAAAAGGCGATCAGATGGGAGTCGCGATTGCCGACGACGTTGCGATGTTCATCGCAAGTCGAGTGAAGAGCAACATTCGCGAGTTGGAAGGATCGTTAGTACGCTTGATTGCGATTGCTTCTCTTCGCGGAGAACCGATCTCGAAGAGTCTGGCCCAGGACGCGATCAGAAACATTGCTAAAGAAGAAGAGTCGGGTGTTATCACGATTCAGCAGATTCAAAAAGCAGTTGCGCAAACTTACAAGCTTACAAACGAAGAGTTGCTTTCGAAAAACAATGCCCGGCAAATCTCACATCCTCGCCAGGTAGCAATGTATCTCTGCAAGAATCTGACAAAGCATAGCTATCCCGAGATCGGTCGTGCGTTTGGCGGAAAGCATCACACCACTGTTATGCATTCGGTGGAAAAGATTGAGGCTCAAGTCACGACCGATGAAACTCTACAGAGACTCATCAGTGAGCTCGCTGAATCGCTTCAAAAATAGTTTCAGACAAAGCGAGTTTTGCACAGTCCACTAAGGATGTTTTGTGGAAATATGTTAATGTTCACGTCTTCTAAAATTTTCCGAAACTGCAACCGGAGCTTTGCACAGGCATCCACAGGCGGACGGGCGTTCTAAGTACTTTGGTTTAGTGAGATTAGGTCTTTATTCACATATTCACAGGCACCTACTACTACTACTGAAAATAAATATTAGATATTAATTCTGGAGTAGAAGAATAGCGCAGGCGGTTTGTGGATTGTTCGAAGGAGTGAATGGCAATGCAATTTGTGGTGAGTAAACAGAACCTGCAAAAAGAACTTGGCTTCGTACAAGGTGTCGTCGAAAAGAAAAATACGATACCAGTGCTCTCGAACATACTCATCGAATCGGTTGGCGAGAGCACGATCAGAATCACGGGCACCGATCTCGACGTCACGATCCGTTGTGACATGGATGCCGAAGAGATCACGACGCCGGGATCGATGTGTGTTCAGGCGCGAAAACTTTTCGAGATAGCACGTTTGCTTCCGGATGCGCCCGTCAGTTTCAAAAAGGAAGACAACGAATGGGTGACCGTAAAATGCGATCGCGCGCGATTCAAAATGGTAGGTGTAGCGCGAGATGCGTTTCCCGAAGTTCCGTCGTTCAAATCTGCTCCGACAAAGCTTGCCGCCGGCGTTATCAAAACTTTTATTGACCGCACAATCTTCGCTATCACGCAGGAGGAATCGCGTTATACGCTTTCCGGCGCCAAGTTTGTTTTAGACGACGCGGGCGCAAGGATGGTTACTACTGATGGTCACCGGCTCGCTTATGTGGAAAAGAAAGGCCTCACCAGTAATGGCGGGAGGCAAAGCATCGACACGTTGATTCCACGAAAAACACTGGCCGAACTTACCAAACTCACGACTGGTTTCGACGAAGAGATCAGTTTGGGAATGGATGAAAATCACATCTATTTCCAGGTTGGACCACGACTGTTGATTTCCCGCATGCTCTATGGTCAGTTTCCAAACTATGAAATGGTGATGCCGAAGAACAACGACAAGTCAGTCGAGTTCAATAGTAGTTTGCTGAATCATGCGATCAGGCGCGTGGCTTTGATGGCCGATGAAAGATCGCACGCTATTCGTTTTCATCTCGAGCCGAATCAATTGGTGATCAGTTCTCAAAACGCCGAGGAAGGCGAAGCAAACGAAACAATCCAAACTGACTACGCCGGCGAGGAAACCGACATCGGTTTCAATGCTCAGTATCTGCAGGAATTTCTCAACGTGATCGGCGACGCGAAAATCGCGTTTGAGTTCAAAGACGGAAATTCACAGGCCCAACTCAAGCCTGCGGAAAACGGCGACTACGAATACAAGTACGTCGTGATGCCGATGCGGATCTGATCCGTATTATCTGTAACCCCCTGTGTTAGTATCGCTTGATGCTGCTCGCTGCAATTGAAGCGACTAATTTCAGGAATCTGAGTGGGAGAATCGAGTGGGGCCCGCGGCTGAACATTATTTACGGAAACAACGGCCAGGGTAAAACAAATTGGCTCGAGGCCATTTATATCCTGGCCAGGACCAAGTCGTTTCGCACGCAGCGGCTTCAGGAAGCAATCAGATTCGGTGAAGAGCTTGCAGTCGTTAGAGGTAAGGTTACAACCGGATCGAATCTCGAACGAGATTTACAAGTCAGTCTTCACGACAACTCCAAGACAATCTTCGTCAACGCCAAACGAGAAACTCTCGCAAGGTATCTAACTCAACTACAGGTCTTCTCCTTCACTGCCGCAGATCTCGATGTCGTACGCGGTATGCCCGAAGCTCGCCGGCGCTTTCTGGATCGTGGTATCTCATCACTAAAGCCTGCATATCTGAAAACGATCTCCGACTACAACAAAGTACTCAAACAGAAGAATCGAGTACTGCAACTCGCCAATGAAAATGAGCTTGGTCCAGATAAAGTGGAAGATCTGCTGGCGCCGTGGAACGAACAGTTGGTCCGTTTAGGTTTTTTGATTCACCAGGCGCGCGAGGAATATGTGACGGGCTTGAATGCGACACTCGAACGGCAATTGTTTGAACGTCGGGAAGTTACGACGCGCTATGTTTCGTCGCTGGAGAACAAGGGGGACCTGAGCGATTACGAATCGTTGCTGCGCTCGCGCATTGCGTTGCGAATGGCCGCCGAAGTGGCTGCCGGTCACTCGCTTGTCGGGCCGCATCGAGACGATTTGGAGATTCATTTGGACGGCCGGGAAATCCGGATTTACGGAAGCTCCGGACAGCAACGTAGCGCATTGTTATTATTAGACTTAGCGGCGATTTCATTGTATAATTCAGGCTCGAATGACCATCCGGTTTTCCTCATTGACGATGTCGACGCGGAGCTGGATGAGGGAAGGATAAGACACCTTCTTGAATACCTTGAAAATCGCACACAGACCTTCATTACAACCTCAAAACGTAGTCACGTCGAAAGTTTCTTTTCGAGGGCCAGTGTGTACGAAATCGAAGATGGGAAGGTGTGCAGCAGTAATGTCGAATCTTCACTCAAGGTTTGATACGTGTATAGGAGAAGCGATTGGTAACAGCAGAAACTAAAGCAACACAGAAGAAGACTATGGCTTACGATTCATCATCGATCACAGTTTTGGAAGGACGGGATGCAGTGCGAAAACGTCCGGCCATGTATATCGGATCGACTGGAGAGATAGGCCTTCATCATATCGTTTACGAAGTTGTGGATAATTCTATTGACGAAGCGCTGGCAGGTTATTGCGATACGGTTGATGTCACGATTCATTTAGATAATTCGATCACGGTTATCGATAACGGGCGCGGGATCCCGGTCGACGAAATCAAAAAGGAAAAACGCTCGGCGGCCGAAGTGGTGATGACCAAGCTCCACGCCGGCGGTAAGTTCGATTCAAACGCTTACAAGGTTTCAGGTGGTCTGCACGGCGTCGGTGTTTCGTGCGTAAACTTCCTTTCCGAGAAGTTGCATCTCGAGATCTGGCGCGAAAATAAAACCTACGAACAGGAATACGCGCGTGGAATACCCGTAGCGCCGCTGAAGCAAACCGGCAAGACGCGCAAACGTGGAACGAAGATTACCTTCAAGCCTGACGGACAAATCTTCACCGAGACTTCTTTCAGTTTCGACAAGCTGTCCGAGCGTCTTCGCGAAAAGGCGTTTCTGAACAAAGGCATTCGGATCACGATCAAAGATGAGCGTGAAGAGCCGGAGCGTTCGCACGAGTTTTACTACAAGGGCGGCATTGCAGAGTTCGTCAAGCACCTGAACAAGAACAAGTCGACGTTGCACGACAAGCCGATCTATTTCGAGAAGGAAGGCGATAGCCTGTCGATCGAAGTCGCGATCCAGTACAACGACGGCTACGACGAAAAGGTCTACTCATTTGCGAACAATATCAACACGGTCGACGGCGGCACACACCTTTCCGGATTCCGTTCCGCGTTCACCAGAACGATTAACGCCTACGCGCAATCGTCAGGCCTGGCAAAGAACTTCAAAGGCTCGCTGACGGGCGATGACGTGCGCGAAGGCCTCGTGGCCGTGATCTCCGTGAAGCTGCCGCAGCCACAGTTTGAAGGACAGACGAAGGGAAAACTCAATTCCGACGTTAAAGGAGCCGTCGAGTCGTTCCTGAACGACCGGCTTACGGAGTTTTTTGAGCAGAACCCGCCCGTAGCTCGAAAGATAGTCGGAAAGGCACTGGATGCTGCACGTGCCCGCGAGGCGGCTCGCAAAGCCCGCGAAATCGTCCGCAAGGGCGCGCTGGGCTCGACGATGCTGCCCGGCAAACTGGCCGACTGCCAGGAACGCGATCCCTCCCTATCCGAGATCTACATCGTTGAGGGTGATTCGGCCGGTGGTTCCGCCAAACAGGGACGCGACCGAAGGAATCAGGCAATCCTTCCTTTGAAGGGCAAGATTCTGAACGTCGAGAAAGCGCGTTTCGACAAGATGCTGGGTCACAGCGAAATCAAATCGCTCATCACAGCGCTCGGCACCGGCATCGGAAAAGACGATTTTGATCTCAGCAAGCTGCGCTACCACAAAATCATCCTGATGACTGACGCCGATGTCGACGGTTCGCACATTCGAACACTGCTCTTGACCTTCTTCTACCGGCAGATGCTGCCACTGGTTGAGAACAAGCACGTCTACATTGCTCAGCCTCCGCTGTTCAAAGTAAAGCGGGGCAAGAAGGAAGAGTACATAAAAGACGAAAGCTCGATGATTCGGTACCTAATGCGTCAGGCCACCGGCGACATGTCAGTGAAATCGGCGGGTGCAGAACAGCCGATTGAAGGTAAAGAGCTGGCGAGATCGCTCGAAAAAATGGTTGACTTTAAAAGTTACTGCGAGCGGGCGACGAGACGTCTTGGTGGAGACCCGCAACTGCTCAACATCCTGCTCGAATCACTGGGCGGGCGCAAAGGAATCCTCCGCAAAGAGGGGTTGACGCTGCGAAAGGTCTTCCAGGACGAAGAGCTGATGGCCAAGATCGAGGGCGCTTTAGACAAGGCAGGCTATCACCGGACTGAATTAACCCAGGACGAGGAACACGGACTCTGGGAAATTGAGACGGTTTCAAGTACCGGCGTGAACCTCGTCATCGACTGGAACTTCGCGAGCTATGTGGAGTTTCAGAAAGCAGTAGAGCTGTTCAAGACTCTCGAAGAAGACCTGGCGGCGCCGTTCGTCTCGGGTGAGAACGGAACCAGCGAAGAGGTGCCGACTCGTGAGGCGTTGCTCGAGAAAGTTCTGACCGCGGCGAAGAAGGATCTTACGATCCAGCGTTACAAAGGTCTCGGCGAGATGAACCCGGAACAACTCTGGGAAACAACTATGAACCCCGAGAAACGCACCCTCCTGGAAGTGCGGATTGACGACATGGTGGAAACCGACCAGATCTTCACCGTGTTGATGGGTGACGCTGTCGAACCGCGACGGAAGTTCATCGAAGACAACGCGCTCGACGTGCGAAATCTCGACGTCTGATTCCAAATCCATCCACAGATTACACAGATAAAATGTCTGCGTAATCTGCGGATGGATTTCTTATTCCCCAAATCTTTCCACCTTAAAACGCCATAGCCGCATTCGTTCGTTTCGAGCGATTCCGGCTTTCCGCGCCGCGATCTCGACCTGCTGCTCGGCGTTATCAATTCCCTCAATATCAGGCAGTAACAATCCGCGCCGCGATCCGCTCTCATCTTCGACAATCACACCAAAAGCTGCCGGATCCAGGTCACTCATCTCTGCCGGCTCAGAAGGCAAAAGTACATCGACTGAGTAACGCAGGTTTGAGAGATCTGCTGCCTTCACAGGATCGAAGCGCGGATCGTTCATCGCTGCACTGATCGCATTGGCAACAACTTCTTCGGCGAGCGTCGCGCGCGCGGGCTCAATTGTTCCGATGCAGCCGCGCAACTCACCATCAAGCGTTTTGAGACAAACAAAACAGGGCGCGGGTGAGGCTAAAAACCCGGCAGTTGATTCCGCCGGAGTGACGATATTTCCAGAGCGTATGAACGTCTCAACCGCATTGCGTGCGAGCGCCGGAAGTGCGACCTGGTTAGTAAGCTGAGCAACCAGGTAGCCCACACCAAAAGGCGCTTCGTAACTCAACACTTCGCACGACAGCGGCAGATCAGAGCACGCCCCAATCGCGACGAGCATCGAGCGATAGCCGCATTCACCTGCCAGCCGGCGTAAGTTGTGGTCGATGTCGACGATTTGCCGTGGAACATTTGTCCGCAGTGCTTCAACAACCTGATCGTCGAAACGGTGTGCCTCCGGATTGTAGCCTGCCGGCGCCTGCGGTTTGAGCCGGTGACTCAAGTCGCCACTTGCAATAAAAGCCACGCGCCGTCCTACTTCATCAACAGCCTTTCTTATACAGTTTCCAAACCGCAAGTGGTCGTCACTCGACAGGAAGCTGTAACCGAGTGTCACCACTTTGCCGTGAAAGCCGTTTCGTTGCAGAAAATAAAGCGGAACGGCCGTGCCATGGTCGAGATCGTGCTCGCGCAACCGCGTAACTTCATAGTTTTGGGAGGCAGCAGCTTTTCTAATCGCGCTCAGCAACTCTTCATCGACCGAAGCCGTGAAGAGAATCTCCGGCGCGTTAAAGTTGGAAAAGTCGCCGGTGACTTCCGGTCCTTCGTATGCAACAAAAGAATCGGCTTCGAGAGGAGCGTGCGGCGAGATCAGAATGACAGTCTCGGCGCCGCTGTCCATGACGCGTCTGGTGAGCTCCGCCATCGCGTCGATCGAGCCCACGACGCTCGCGATTGATTCGCGTCCGACCTCCGGCACCATGATTGGCGGGTGCGGTGCAATGCCAGAAAAGACCAGGCAGCTCTGATCAGTCATCCTGCGCCTTTCGTCATTTGGAGGGAACGGCTGGTATTCTAACGCCGCGCGGTATTCACGCAAAGACCGTAAACCCCTTTATGTCACTCGATCGTTACGATGTGTTGGTTGTTGGCGCCGGACCGGCCGGTTCCTTCGCGGCGGAATTGCTCGCCAGAGGTGGAGCGCGGGTCGCCCTCTTTGATGGACGTCCGGAAGGTGAACCGAAGGCTTGCGGCGGGGGCGTTACTGCGAAAGCCCTGAAGGCCTGGCCACAGTTGCTGAACGCCGTCGGCCGCACAATCACCGAGCTCGACTTGTACTCGCCATCGAGTAAGCGACTTCACCTCGTGTTGGATGAACCGTTCGCGATCTATTCGCGTGTGGCGTTTGACTGTTACCTGCGCGACCGCGCGCGTGACGCTGGTGCTCACGTGTTTGCCGAAAAGATCTCGGCCCGAAAAATAACGAGGAGTGACTCCGGCTGGCGGCTAAAGAGTGATAGTGGATCCGAATGGACGGGCGCGTTTCTCGTGGCGGCAGACGGCGCCAACAGCGGCATTGCAAAAAAACTCGCTGGTCCACTGCAGCCATCGGACATGGAAGTCGCGTTTGGTTATCGGGCGCCACTGCCCGCCAACAACAATGCGGCGACGGTGGTAGCCTTCCTGCCTGCATGGGTTGGTTATGCATGGGCGTTTCCGCGTCCCGATCACATTTCGTTCGGCATCGCGACCACGCAGGACGCATTCGAGCACGGCCCGTTGGACCAGTTGCTGTGGCAGTTCATGACTGGTTATTACCTGCAGTGCGAGGGACAAAAAGTAAACTTCTGGCACGGCAAAACAGACACACCAGAGCGGGCAGACATTGAAGATCATTTACGTACATCGGCTGAACGCTACGCCGCGCGCATTCCCGGACTGAGTGCGAAGACGTGGGACAGTCGAACAGTGTCCGGCGACGATTGGGCCTTGCTGGGCGATGCTGCAGGCTTTGCCGATCCGGTCACGGGTGAAGGCATTTACTATGCTCTGCGTTCAGCGGAGCTACTCGCGGAAGCCTATTTGACTGGAGCACCGCAGACTTATGAGAAGAAATGGCGCGAAGATTTTGGCGCCGAGTTGCGACGCGCAGCGCAAATGCGTCGACGCTTTTATGGAAACTTCTGGGGTGCACCTTTCACTGAGCGCATGATCGAGTTTGCGCGCGGACATCGCGGCGTGAAGCGAGTGGTGGGAGATCTCGTTGCCGGTGAACAAGGTTATGTCGACTTGAAGAAGAAGCTGGTTAAAAGCGCGCTCCGTCCTGTTTGAGCATGTCACGTAATTCAACCCAAAAACTGATTTTGTTCTGTGTATTGGTATTTGCGTTCGCTCCGGGAGTGTTGGGTCAAAAGAGTGTTCGCCAGCGCAAAGACGTGAGTGATGCAATCCGCGTGTGCAATCAGTTTCAGACGCTGCTGGCTGAGAACCTCGATTTCGACCGCGCGTTTGAAGCGACGTTCGCGAGAAACGCAGAACGCCGGCGTGAGATAGCGATTACTGAAGGTGAATTCGATCGCGACAATTTAGCTAACGTCGATACCGCAACGTTGGTCGATGCGTTCAAGAGTCGCATGCAACTTTTGTTTTTGATGATGCCGCTGTTTAGTCCGAACAGTGGTGAGGAAGAGGCGACATTTTTTCCATCGAAGTTCAAAGAGGCGTTGAAGCGTCAACCGCCCGAAGCGGCGAGTGAGTTTGCTTCGTACGCGGCTCAATTGAAGCGCGACGTTATTGACTTCCGCGCGCATGTGGATCAGCTCGCGCAGCGGAATCCAAATGTTGCTGAACGCATTCGCGAGTTCAAACGCAGCCTGGAAAAGAGAATCGAGGCTCCCGCACAGCCGGTGAGGCCGTTGACAGCATATAGCCGCGGGCAGGTGCTTGGATTAAAGGAACAGTATTACCAGATCGGGGATTACGCGGTGATTCGTGAGGGCACTCAGATGAGAATCATCGGGATCCGATTTTTCTCTCGGCTGTTCTGATACAAAGGACCACGTTCCACGCCGGGCGGCCACGGAGGGCC
>Ga0207647_10000789_pt1 | contig 24590 bp, 27 predicted proteins | sample KBSCornC2_FD_184295 | JGI IMG/M metagenome (GOLD analysis project Ga0207647, IMG submission 184295) | Corn rhizosphere microbial communities from Kellogg Biological Station, Michigan, USA - C2 (SPAdes) (version 2) | ecosystem: Host-associated > Plants > Roots > Rhizosphere ... | reverse complement strand
TCGGGGATGTTGAGCCAAGAGTAGCGCCCCGCCCCCATCGCGCCGCCATAGTCCCGTGAGTCGGCCATCGCTCCGCCGTCGCGCCGGCGCCGATCGAGATAATCATCTGGCCGCGGAGAATAGATCGAAGTTTCGGGCGCGATGACACTTTCATATGCGCCGACCTCGTCCGGCGTCAGCTTCCCGTCATGATTGACATCGAGCTCGTCGAAAAAGCGCAGTGCGTCGGCCACCATCTCGTCATGCGTGACCACGCCGTCGTGATTCTTGTCTGCTCCAGCAAACCAGACGACGGACGGGTATGGCTTGCCGGCTTCGGCGCGGAAGGGTTCGCCCATCGGCGAGAGGAAGACGGGTGTCGTCCCCGGACGGGCACAGATGGGTGCGCCGCGCGGTATCTTCGGACCGGCGGCGAGCAGCATTACCGGCATCGCCAGCGCAATCAGCAGCGCGAGACGCTTATGAAGGTTGATCAGAAAGAGCGCTCCAGCCGCTGGAGCAATGCCCGTGCGGGGCTGGCCGACGCGATCGGGGCCTCGATCCCGGAAGCTACGCGGCCAACGCGCTCGTGCAGATCGATCCCGGCCATGATGAGCCGGCGCGCCGCGGTAGGCATGAGGCCCAGTATCTGAGGATCGGTGGCGGCGGTTTCGCCCAGCCGACGCTCCGGCGCCCGCGGATCGCCTTCAGGCAGTTCACCCGCCGCGATTGCCCGCCGCGTCGCAAGCCAGGCGATTACATGCATCAAACGCGTGGTCGCCTTCAGTGCCTCGCACGCGAAGAGCACGCGCGCCTTGGGCTGCAGCTGCTCGCGCTCGGTTCGTCCGGCCGTGTCGTAATAAGCATGCGTTTCGTCCGCGAGCAGCAACGCCTCGGTATATAGCTGCTCCGCAACACGGTCGGACAAAGGGGGGCCAAGCACGACGGCCATAATAATCCTTTCGCCCCTTCATGCCACAGGAGCGGTCCTGCCGGAATGCGCAAAGAAGGTTAGCGATCCATGGCGCGGTGAGGCTTTCGGCTGCTTGAACGGCGCCTTCCCAATCCTATCTCTTCCGTAGCCTCCGTCGCCACTTGGGACGAAGGCCGCGGCCCGGCGGATTCCCGCGGGTCACCAACATGTTCGATCGCTTGAATGAAAGGATTGAAGATCATGCGTAGTTTCGATTTTGCGCCTTTGCTGCGCTCCTCGATTGGCTTCGAGAACCTGAACCGACTGGTAGATTTCGCGACTCGCGGCGAAGGCGACGCTTATCCGCCCTACAATATTGAGAAGGTTGGCGAGGATGCCTACCGCATCTCAATGGCGACCGCCGGCTTCAGCCGCGAGGAGCTTGATATTACCGCTCAGGACAATGTGTTGATCGTCACGGGCCGCGCGCTCGAGAGCGCCGAGAACGAACAGCGCGAATTCCTGCATCGCGGCATTGCCAAGCGCGCGTTCGAGCGCCGCTTCCAGCTCGCCGACACCATCAAGGTGACCGGCGCCAGCTACAATGACGGCCTGCTCGACATCCAGCTCGTCCGCGAAGTGCCAGAGCACAAGAAGCCCCGTACCATTCCGATCGACGGCAGCGCGCAGCCGCAGCAGGTCGAAGCGGTCAACGATCGTCAGGCGGCGTAAGTCTTCCTGACAACGGCCCGGCGGACCCCTTCCCCGGAGCTGCACGGGCCCTCAGAGCCCCCTTCCGCGCATTCCGCGGGAGGGGGTTTTGTTTTGCTGAATGGATACCCGAAGGGAGGCGCCGCTAAGCAATGATATCCGGGATCAGCTGATCCTCGAGCGCGGCGATCTCATCCTTCAGCTTGAGCTTGCGCTTCTTGAGCCGCGCGACCTGAAGTTGGTCGGCGGCGGGCGCGAACAGGAGCGCGTCGATCGCATCGTCCAGATCGCGATGCTCCTGCCGAAGCACGCCGATCAGCCGAATGATCTCCGTCTCGTCCATCACTCAACCCGTCCCCCCAAAAAGCCTCAATTCCGTTAGGCTTTTGCACGATTCCGCTCAAGGGGCAGGCACTATCCGAATCCGCAGGACAAAGGCCTTCACCAACAACGTGAATCGCGTGCTCATCATGGATCGAGACGCGCTGGTCACGGCTTTGGATTAATTGATCCGGAATGGTCGCGACCGCTCTCGCCAAAGCGGTACGATTTTGCCGCAGACCGTGCGAATCAGGGCGAGACATTGGTGCAAGTTGGTGTTTTACTCGGAAGTCCGACCAGAGAAGGAGGAGCGAGTCGCATGACGAATTCCCATTCGGCTGTACTGATGGCCAAACATGCCCGCCTGGACGAACAGATACGCGACGAGCAGCATAGGGCCGCCCCGGACACCATCCTGGTCTCCATGCTCAAAAAGCAAAAACTCAAGATCAAAGAAGCCTTGGCGCGATTGACCTGACGCCGTCGCGATCCCGGCCGGCCGCCGCCCGCGGGCATGGCGCGAAAGCACCAGCCGCCCAGGACGCCGGCCGCCGGATTGTCGCCTAGGCCTTCCTTTGCGCGCCTCGCTGCGCGCAAGAGACCGCATCAGTTCTTCAATTTCCAACCACTGCGGATCAGCACGTAGCAGAGCGTGGCCAACCCGGTGTTCACTCCCAGCAGCACGACGACGCCGGTCAGGATATGGCTGTCGGCGGTGCCGAGGAAGCCGTACCGGAAGCCCGAAATCACGTAGAAGAAGGGGTTTATGTGGCTGAAAGCGCGGAAGGCGCCATGCAGCCCTTCGATCGAATAAAAGGTCCCTGACAATAGCGACAAGGGCTGAACCACGAAATTAGTCACGGTCGCGTTATGATCGAACTTTTCCGCCCAGATCGAGGTCAGCACGCCGAGGAATGACAGCATGGCTGCGCCCATCAGCCCGAAATAAAGCGCCGCCCAGGGCACGACCGGCACAATATGGCCCGGCCAAATGTTGACGATAATCAGCAGCGCCATGCAGATCAGCACCGCGCGTGTCACCGCCGCCCCAACCAGAGCCCATAACAGTTCGCCCGCAGACAAAGGCGGCATCAGATAATCAAGGATCGTTCCCTGCATCTTGCCGACGAGCAGAGAGAAGCTCGAATTGGCAAAGGCGTTCTGCATCATCGACATGGCGATCAGGCCGGGCGCGGCGAATTCGGCGAAGGGGACACCCATGACGGCGCGGCCGCTGCGCCCGAACGCGATCGAGAATACGACGAGCAATAACAGCGCGGAAAAGGCCGGGCCCCAGATCGTCTGCAGTTGCACCTTGAAGAAACGCCTTACCTCCTTGATATAGAGGGTGCGCAGTCCTCCCCAGTTGATCATCGCGATCACCGGCTCGCCGGGGGCGGGACGTTTAGTTTCGATCGAGGCGTTGCTCATGGCCGCCCGGTAGCTACCGGGTGCCGGAGCGGCAAGTCTCGAAGTCATAGGAAGTTTCGAATGTCGTGGACCGACGAACGGATCGATCAGCTCAAGCAGATGTGGCAGGCGGGGCATACTGCCAGCCAGATCGCCGAGACGCTGGGCGGCGTTAGCCGCAATGCGGTGATTGGCAAGGCCCATCGTCTGGGCCTGCAATCACGTCCGTCGCCGGTGAAGGCCGGTGAGGCCGATGCCGAGCCTGCTGCCAAGCCTGCCGCGGTTGAGCGGGCTGCGCCCCCTCCTCCTCCCCCTCCGCCTCCGGCCGAGCCTAAACCCGTCGCCGCCACGCCTGCGCCAACCCCTCAAGTCGATGCGCCGGTTGTGCGCTCGATCGGCCCTGGTGGTTTCCAGCGTCAGAATCCGCATGAGCAGCAGTCGCCCATTCCCCCCGCGCCCCCGCGGCGCCTGGTTCCTGCCAAGCCTTCGCCAGAGATTGCGGACAAGACCAGCCTGCTCGATCTCAACGATCGCATCTGCAAGTGGCCGATCGGCCATCCGGGCGAGCCCGATTTCCACTTCTGCGGCAGCCCGGTGAACCCTGGCTTCCCTTACTGTCTTGAACATTGTTCGGTGGCCTATCAGGCACAGCTTCCGCGCCGTGATCGGCGCCCGCCGCCGCCGCTCCCCTATGGCGGTCCGCGCGTCCGCTGATTGAGGGGCCGAGCGGGCCGTCGCCGCTCGGCCTACGTTCTGTCGTGCCTGGATCGCGATGAGCCGTGACGCGTTCCGCTATGCATGAAGTTGCTGCACGTCCTCCTCGTCGCTCTTGGATTGACGTGGGCTGTTGCCGCGCATGCGACGAAGGATGATCTGCGCTCGATTTCCGGCATGCGACAATATTATCGTGTATTGATCGTATTCACGCCTTCGCTCGCCGACGCACGTCTTGCCGCGCAGCGCGCCATCATGGCCCAGATTGCCGTCGAGGCGGCGAAGCGCGATGTGATCTTCGTTCAAGTCGATCCGATGACTGTGATTGGCGCGCACGACAATGGCCGCAGGTTGCGGCGCCGCTTTCACGTGCCGGTGCTCGATTATCATTCGATCCTGATCGACAAGGATGGGCGCGTGTTGCGCGAAGCGGCGGGCCCGATGGGGGGCGCGTCGATTCTGCACGCGATCGACGCGACGTCGCCGCACCAGATTGAGCTGCAACGCACCCGTCCAGGCAAGCGCGTCGTGGACAAGAGCTAAGCGCCCCAGCTAGTGTCGGCCGACAATGGCCGACGACCTTTTTGCTTCCACCGGACAATCCGCTTCGCAGAATTACGACGCCTCGGCGATCGAGGTGCTGGAGGGGCTAGAGCCCGTTCGGCGCCGGCCCGGCATGTATATCGGCGGGATAGACGAACGGGCATTGCATCATCTCGCTGCCGAAGTGCTCGATAACGCGATGGACGAGGCGGTAGCCGGCCACGCAAGCCGGATCGAGGTCACGCTATCGGCAGGAAACCGGCTGACGATCGTCGACAATGGCCGCGGCATGCCCGTCGATCCGCACCCCAAATATCCAGGCAAGTCGGCGCTGGAAGTGATCCTCACCATGCTCCATTCGGGCGGCAAGTTCAGCGACAAGGTCTATGCGACGTCCGGCGGCCTGCACGGAGTCGGTATCAGCGTCGTCAATGCGCTGTCTGCCGATACGGTCATCGAGGTGGCGCGCGACCGCACGCTCTATCGCCAGACCTTCGCCAAGGGGCTTCCAACCTCGGGACTGGTGACGGTTGGCCCGACGCCCAACCGGCGCGGCACCAGCGTCGCCTTCACCCCCGATCCGGAGATTTTTGGCGAGAGCGCGCGGTTCAAGCCGACGCGGCTCTACCGGCTCGCACGCTCCAAGGCTTACCTCTACGCGGGGGTCGAAATCCGTTGGCGCTGCGATGCGGAGCTGATCGGCGACGACACGCCGGCGGAAGCCACATTCCAATTCCCAGGCGGCTTGGCCGACCACCTGCGCGAGCAGTTGGGCAAGCGCGAATGCGCGACTGCCGAGCCCTTCATCGGGCGCCAGGATTTTCCCAACGGCCAGGGCTCGGTGGAATGGGCAGTTGCGTGGCCGATATATTCCGACGGCTCCTATTCTTATTATTGCAATACCATTCCCACCCCCGACGGTGGCACGCACGAGCAGGGCCTACGCGCCTCCCTGATCAAAGGCGTACGTGGCTTTGCCGAGCTGGTTGGCAACAAGAAGGCTAAGGATCTCGCACCTGAGGACGTCGTCACCGACGTCGAGCTCATGCTGTCGGTCTTCATTCGTGATCCCCAATTCCAATCACAGACCAAGGATCGCCTGACCTCGCCGGAAGCCGCGCGATTGGTCGAGAATGCGATCCGCGACCATTTTGATCATTTCCTCTCGGACAACATGGAACGCGGCCGCGCCTTGCTCGGCTTCTGCCTCGACCGAATGGAAGAGCGGCTGAAGCGCAGGGCCGAGCGTGAGGTGAAACGCAAGACGGCCACCAGCGCGCGCAAGCTCCGCTTACCCGGAAAACTTACCGACTGCGCCAATGACGATCCCGATGGTACCGAGATTTTCATCGTCGAAGGCGATAGCGCCGGCGGCTCGGCCAAGCAGGCGCGCGACCGCAAGACGCAGGCGATCCTGCCGATCCGGGGCAAGATCCTGAACGTCGCCAGCGCGACGGCCGACAAGATCCGCGCCAACCAGGAAATCGCCGATCTGACACTCGCACTCGGCTGTGGAGTCCGCGACAAATGCGACCCCGCCTTGCTGCGCTACGAGCGGATCGTGATCATGACCGACGCCGACGTCGACGGCGCCCATATCGCCACCCTTCTCATGACCTTCTTTTTTCAGGAAATGGCGCCGATCGTGCGCGATGGCCGGCTCTTCCTCGCCCAGCCGCCACTTTATCGCCTGACAGCCGGCGGCAAGAGCCTCTACGCCAAGGACGACGAGGATCGCGCCCGGATCGAAGCCGAGGAGTTCAAGGGCAAAAAGGTCGAGGTCGGCCGCTTCAAGGGCCTGGGCGAAATGAACCCGATGCAATTGCGCGAGACGACGATGGATCCGAGGACGCGCACCCTGATTCGCATTACATTACCGCACGAATATGAGGAACGCGCGGGCACGCGCGACCTGGTAGAGCGGCTTATGGGCAAGAATCCGGAGCACCGCTTCGCCTTCATCCAGGCCAATGCAGCGGCCGTCGAGGAAGGTGCGATCGACGCCTGAGCGCTGCTGTCAGGCTGTCAGCGCAGCAACCAGCGCCTTGACCTTTTTCTGGCGCCATTGCGGCATCGGGGCGATGAGCCAATAGCCCTTGCCGCCATCCTTGCGCGCCAGTTCGCGCACGCGGCCCGCCGCGATATCGGATGTCGCCAACAGCGCGGGGACCGTGGCATGGCCAAGCCCGGCCGCCGCCGCGTCGATCGCCAGGCCCGCGTCGCCCACGCTGATCACGGCCTCGCCATCCTGTTGCGGGCACCCCGGCCAGCCAATCGCGCGATCCGGCGCGCCATCGACGCCGATCGTCACATAATCGGCCCCGCCCAGCTGGACCCCTTCATTTTCGCCCTTATCCGCGGCGAGGCAGATCGCGACGTCGAGATTGGCCTGGGTGAAGTCGAGGCTTTCATCGGATGCGACCATCGCGAAGCCAAGTTCGGCGTCGGTCTTGCCATACTCGGCCAGCCGCGCCGCCAGCCATTTGGCGGTCAAGTCGCGCGGCGCGGCGATGGTCAAGCGCTTGGACGATTGCTGCGCCTGCATAGCGCGCACCGCTTCCTCGAATTCGAGGAAGCCGCGTCGCAGTGCGTCGAGACCGGCAGCACCTTCGGGCGTCAGTTCCAGCCCCTTGGCCGTCCGCCGAAACAGCACGACGCCAAGCACATCCTCCAACGTCCTGATCTGCTGCCCCACCGCGGCCGGGGTCACCGCCAGCTCGTCCGCCGCGCGTGTGAACGATAGATAGCGCGCTGCCGCATCGAGCACACGCAAGCCGTTCAGCGGAAGATGCGTCCGCTTCATGGCGTAACCTCCGGCCCGACCAGCAGGAAACGCGGAATGCGCACATCGAAGACTTCGCCGTCGGCGCCGATCATCTGGTAGCTGCCCTCCATCGCCCCGGTCGGCGTATCGAGCGGACAGCCTGAGACATAGTCGTAAGATTGGCTCGGACCGATCACCGGCTGCTCACCGACAACACCTTCCCCCTCCACGCTATGCCGCGCTCCACGCCCGTCAGTGATGACCCAGCGGCGGGTGAGCAGCTGAACCTCCTGATGGACGTGATTTTCGAGCCTTATATGATAAGCCCAGAACCAGCGGCCGTTGGCCGGCTCCGATTGTTCGGGCAGAAAGCTGACCGATACGCGCACGACGATGCCGCGCGTCTCGGCGCTGTGCGGGAATAGCACGGAAAGCGCGGCGCCGCTCATAGCCCCACCGATCGCAAGGCCTGATCCAGATCTTCGATCACATCCTGTGGATCCTCGAGCCCAATGTTCAGGCGCAGCATGCCTTCATCCACGCCCATGGCAAGGCGCACCTCTTCGGTGAGGCCGGCATGGGTGGTGGAGGCCGGATGAGTCATCAGCGATCGAGAATCGCCGATATTGTTGGAGATGTCGATCAATTGGAGCGCATCGAGCAGGCCGTGCGCCTGACGCCGTCCGCCATCGACATTGATCGCCATGATCGTGCCCGCCGCATCCATCTGCTTTGCAGCCAGAACATGTTGCGGATGGCTCGACAGACCCGGATAGAGCGTCTGCACACGACCATCCAGGAAGCTCGCGACCTCCATCGCATTCTCGCTCTGGCGGCGGATGCGCAGGTCGAGCGTTTCCAGCCCCTTGAGGACAACCCAGGCGTTGAACGGCGAAAGTGTCGGCCCGGTATTGCGAGTGAAAGCAAGCAACGTCTTCTCGATGAACTCCTCGCTGCCGCAAACCGCGCCGGCCAGGACGCGGCCCTGCCCGTCCATCATCTTCGTCGCCGAATAAGCTACGACATCGGCGCCGAATTCCAGCGGCTTCTGCAGGAGCGGCGTCGCGAAAGCATTGTCGACCACGCTGACAATGCCAGCCTTCCGCGCGATGCCACAAACCGCCTCCATATCGACAATGTCGAGCGTAGGGTTGGCGGGTGTCTCGAAGAAGAAGACTTTCGTGTTGGGCCTGATCGCGTCCTGCCAGGCCTGCGTGTCGCGCCCGTCCACGATCGTCGACGTGACGCCGAACTTGGGGAGGAACGTGTCCGTCAGCCAGCGACAGGATCCGAAGGCGGCACGACCGGCAACGATATGATCGCCCTGCTCCACCTGGCATAGGAGAGCGGCGGTCATCGCCGCCATCCCGCTCGCCATAGCGCGGCACGCCTCCGCCCCCTCCATCAGCGCAATCCGTTCTTCCAGCATCTGCACGGTGGGGTTTTGGAGGCGTGAATAGGTCATGCCTTGCTGCTCACCCGCGAAGCGCGCGGCAGCATCGGCAGCCTTGTCGTATGTATAGCCCGACGTCAGGAACAGCGCCTCGCTGGTCTCGCCCCATTCGGAACGCGCAGTGCCGCCGCGTATCGCCTGGGTGGCGGGACGCCATTTCGAGGTGATCGAACGATCCTGACCGGTGTGACGCTTCATGATAAGAAGCCTTTGCCCGCCGTGCGGGCTCAAGGTCAATCGCTACAGCGCGGCAAGCACTGCATCGCCCATCGCAGACGTGCTGGTTGTACCGCCGATATCGGCTGTCCGAACGCCGCTCGCCAAGGCTGCAGCGACCGCCTTTTCAATGCGATCCGCCTCGGCCGGGAGGTTCAACGAGTAACGCAGCATCATTGCTGCCGACAGGATCGTCGCCAAAGGGTTAGCCTTGCCCTGCCCAGCAATGTCGGGCGCCGAACCATGAATCGGTTCGTAAAGCCCCTTCTGATTGGCATCGAGCGAGGCAGAAGGCAGCATGCCGATCGAACCGGCGCACATGCTGGCCTGGTCGGAGAGGATGTCGCCGAACAGGTTTCCGGTCACAATCACGTCGAACTGGCCGGGATCGCGCACCAGCTGCATCGCCGCGTTGTCGACCAGCATGTGGCTCAGCTGCACGTCAGGGTAATCTGCCGACACCTCGATCACCACGTCGCGCCACAATTGCGAGGTTTCGAGCACGTTGGCCTTGTCGATCGAGCAGAGCCGGCTCTTTCGCGCCCGTGCGGTCTGGAAACCAACATGTGCGATGCGCGCGACCTGATCCTCGTCATAGGACATGATGTCATAACCCTCGCGCCGTCCGGCGGGCGTGGTGCGCATACCCTTCTCGCCGAAATAGACGTCGCCATTCAGCTCGCGAATGATCACGAGGTCGATCCGCGTCGCTACTTCGGGCCGCAGGGCTGAGGCATCGACAAGTTCGGGATACAGCTTGGCCGGGCGTAGATTGGCAAATAGGCTCAGTTCCTTGCGCAGCCCGAGTATTGCCTGTTCCGGACGCAGGCGCCGTTCGAGATTGTCACAGGACGGATCGCCCACCGCGCCAAACAAGATCGCGGTCGCGCGACGTGCCAGATCCAGCGTGCTTTCCGGCAAAGGATGACCCATTGCCTTGTAGGCGGCGCCGCCGACCGGCGCCTCTTCGAACGATAGCTTGTCGCCGCACACCACCTCGAGCACGCGACGCGCCTCGGCGACGACCTCAGGGCCAATCCCGTCCCCCGGTAGCAGCGCAATCAACATGTCGGTAAGTCCTCGTCGTCAGATTCGGACGGGGCTCTTAACGGTCATGTGGCCACAGGGCTAGGCAACCGCTCAAGGGAAGGCTTTGATCTAGCGCGCGCGCCACCATCGCCGCGCGGCAATGGCGAGCCCACCGATCGTGCCGACGCCCAACAAAACGATGCAGGCTATTCCTCCTCCTACCCAAAAAGCGGAGGTCAGCAGCATCAGCATGAAATCGCTGATGGCCAGGGTGGCGCCCACCATGGCCTAATCCGGTCTGACGAACTCGGATACGATTCTCGCCCCGCCGGGCAGTAAGGTCCCGCCCGCATGATCGCGGCAGGCCTCCTCGGCTTCGTCGGCCGTCGGGCAGATCTTGATCGTGCGCCAGCCAAGCCCGAACAGCCCGCTTGCCTGCGCCACATACCAGTCCCGATAGCCGCGGCCCGAAAATACCGCTTCAACCAGGTTCTTGCGCTGCAGGATCACGCGATACTTCTTGGCCATCTCATTTCGCCTATCTAGTCGCCGATGCGCTCGATGAGCGTCCCCGACAACCGCCGATCCGTAATATAACGCCGCAACGCAGCTTCCAAACTCGCGCGATTGGGAAAGATGCACAGGTCGGTGGTGGAGGCATGGTTGGAACCTTCTCCTTCCGGCTGCTGAGCGGCGGCTCCTTGCCCCAAAACGGCTTCCATCGGTTGGAGCTGAGCCCCCGCCGCCAGGGCGATCTCGCGCGTCGCTCCGCAATTCGGCATATCCGCACGATATCGCCCGTCTGTGCGCTCCAGGACGCCATAAAAAGCGACGTCATCGCGATCGACGATTCTGCCCTGCACGATAAATATCTGACGCCCAGCCACGACGAGCGGAACCAGAGTCAGGTTGCGCAGATCAGCGTCCATATTTCGCGACTGGCCGTCCTCGAAGAGGTGATGGCCATCCCAGCGCACCACCATCTCCTTTTTGTCGCCGATATCGGACTGCACACGATAACGGCCCGGGGGGAACGGATTGACCGCTTCATTCGGGCCATAAAAGGCTGGCCCCATCCAGCCCGTGCAGCCGCTGAGCGACAGCAACGCCAGGCACAAAATCGTCAACGGCGGCTTCATTCCGCCGCCAACAGCGTTTCAGCGCCGCCCAGATCAACGGATACGAGCCGGCTCACACCGCGCTCGATCATCGTCACGCCGAAAAGCCGGTGCATACGGCTCATCGTCACCGCATTATGGGTGACGACCAGATAACGCGTTTCTGTTTCCTCCGTCATGCGGATGAGCAGGTCGCAGAAACGCTCGATATTGGCATCGTCCAGCGGGGCGTCGACCTCGTCGAGCACGCAGATCGGCGCGGGATTGGTCAGGAATAAGCCGAAGATCAGGGCAACCGCAGTCAGCGCCTGCTCGCCGCCTGAAAGCAGGGTCAGGCTGCCGAGCTTCTTGCCGGGTGGCTGGGCCATAATCTCAAGCCCCGCCTCAAGCGGATCTTCGCTATCGATCAGCGCAAGATGCGCCTCACCACCCGCAAACAAAGTCGAAAAAAGGCGGCGGAAATGGCCGTCGACCGCTTCGAATGCCGCGAGCAGGCGCTGGCGGCCCTCGCGGTTAAGGCTGCCGATCGAGCCGCGCAGCCGGTTGACCGCCTGATAGAGTTCGTCACGCTCGGCGGCATTCGCCTCACGTGCGCCCTCCAGTTCGACCAACTCGGTTTCGGCAACTAGATTGACCGGGCCCAGCCGCTCGCGATCGGCCACCAGTCGATCGTGCCGGGCACCTTCCTCGGCGGCGGAAACCAAAGTCGTCGGATCGAACCCGATGCGTTCCGCCAGCACTGCCGCGGGGCATTCGAAGCGCTCGCCTGACAATTGCGACAATTCGGCGCGGCGTCCTTCCTGATGCTCGGCCCGCGCCTGCGCGCCAGCGCGCGCCTCGCGCGCGGCCGCGAGCGTCTCGCCCACCGCCGCAACGGCATTTTCGATGCGCCTGAGTTCGGCCTCGCGGCTGCTTTCGATCTCGCGCGCGTCGCGCGCCTTGGCCTCGGCCGCCTCGGCATCCCGCGCCAGCGTTTCGAGTGTTCGATCAAGCTCGACAGGCTTATCGATCAGTTTCGCACGCTCCGCCTCGATCGCCTCTTCGCGCTTGGCCATTTCGGCGATGCGCCGCGCGGCGTCGCCGGCACGCGACTTCCAGCCTTTCGCTTCAGCCCGCGCCGCCTGGAGCCGCCGGCCGTCATGTTCGATCGACTGGGCGAGCGCGAGCGCCCTCCCGCGCGCTTCTGACAATCTGGCCCGTCCTGCCTCCACGACCGCGCTTAGCCGTTCAACCTCCGCCCGCGTTTCCGCACCATCGGGCAGCGCAGCGCGTGCCGCTTCAGCGGCTTCCTCCGCGGCAATGGCATCGCGCTGCTCCTGATCCGCGCTCGCGCGCCGCTGATCGAGCGCGGCGGCGGCGGCATTGCGCCGCTCGATCGCAGCCGCGGCGACATCCTCGTCGCGCCGCGCGCCACGCAGCGCCTGCTCGGCCGCATTGATGTCGGCGCGCGCGCGATCGATCGCGGTACGCGCCTCCTGCTGCGCCTGCGTGGCAGCGTCGAAAACCTGTTTTGCCGTCTCGACCGCCGCGCGCGCAGCCGGCAATTGTGCGGTCAGTTCGGCGTGGCGATTGGCGCGGATCAGCCGCTCGGCCGCGGCCGCTCCGACGTCGCGCGCATAAAAACCATCCCAGCGACGCATCTGCCCGTCGCGCGTAACGATGCGCTGCCCGACCGCCAGCGGCTGCCCCTCATCGCGCTCCACCACGCCGACCTGCGCCAGGCGCCGTGCCAGGGCTTCACCGCCTTGCACCTGGGGCGCGAGCGGTGGCACGCTATCCGGCAGTTGCGGATCCTCCTCGGCCGCGTCGGCGCCGGCCCAGCCGCGCGGACCACCGGCGCCAATAGGCGCATCGAGATCGTCGCCCAGCGCGGCCGCCAGCGCGCGCTCATAGCCCGGCGTCACGCGAAGTGAGGAAAGGGCGCGATCGCCTTTCGCTTGCGCGAGCGCGCTCGCCAATGCGCGCTCCTCGCTTTCCAGTCCGGCCAACGCCGCCCGGGTTGAAGCCATCGCGCTTTCGGCACGTTCACGCTCTGCGGCGGCGGCCTCGCGCCGTGCCTCAGCCCCGCCCAATAGCTCACCAAGCACGGTCAGCTTCGCCTCGGCCTCGGCATGGGCCGCGCGCGCTTTTTCCAGCGCGGCTGCAAGCGGCGCCTCCTCGCCCAGCGCAGCCAATTCGCGCTCAAGGCGCATTGCTTCGGCATCAGCCCGGGCTCGGCGCTGGCGGGCAGCGGCAAGCGTGGTCTCGGCCACCCGGGCATCCGCCTGCTCGGCAGCAGCCCGCGCCAGCGCCTGGGCAGAGGCCACGTCGGCATCGCGCGCGGCGCGCTCCGTCTCGACTACCGCCGCCTCGAGCGATGCGCGCTGGGCTTCCCCGGCCGCCAGCGACCGCGTGAGCTGCTGCTCCTCTTCGCTCAGCTTTTCCAGTGCCGCGGCGGCGTCGACCGCGAGCGTATCCTCACGCGCTCGATCCTGCACCAGCGCTTCTGCCTGCAGCGTAAGGTCGCCCAAGCGTCGCTCGATTGAGGCCTTCTCCGCGCGCACGCCTTCGAGACGATGACGCATAGTGCTCGCGGCATCCCGCGCCGCCTCTGCCGCAGCCCGGGCGTCGGCGAGTTGGGTCGTTGCCTGAACGGAATGAGCGGCCGCCGCACGCTGTGCCTCCGCCGCCTGCTGGACCGCCTGCTCCGCGGCGATCGCCTCGGCCCGCGCGGCGTCGGCCGCCGCGGCTGCCTCACGCCAGCGCGCGAACAGACTGCGTGCTTCGGCAACCCGTATCTCAGTGGAAAGCGTGCGGTAGCGCTCGGCGGCTTTCGCCTGGCGTCGGAGCGCGCTCATCCGCGTCTCCATCTCGCCCAGCACTTCATCGAGCCGCTGGAGATTGGCGTCGGTCGCGCGCAGCTTGAGTTCGGCCTCGCGCCGGCGGACATGCAGGCCGGCTATTCCTGCCGCCTCCTCCAGCATCTGCCGCCGTTCGACCGGCTTGGCGGCAATGACGGCGGCGATCCGGCCCTGGCTGACCAGCGCCGGCGAATGCGCGCCCGTGGCGGCATCTGCGAAGAGCAAGGCGACATCGCGCTGGCGCACGTCCTTGCCGTTGACGCGATAGGCGGAGCCCGCGCCGCGCTCGATCCGGCGCACGACCTCCTGCTCGCCGTCCGCGCCGTCGGTCAGTAGCGAGACCTCGGCAAAATCGCGCGCCGGCCGGGTCGCGGTTCCCGCGAAGATCACGTCCTCCATGCCGCCGCCGCGCAGCGACTTGGGGCTGCCTTCGCCCATGACCCAGCGTATCGCCTCGAGAAGGTTGGACTTGCCGCAGCCGTTCGGCCCGACGACGCCGGTCAGGCCGGCCTCGATCAGAAGTTCGGCCGGCTCGACGAAGCTCTTGAAGCCCGTCAGCCTAAGTTTTCTGATCCGCATCGCCCCCCGGCCTCTCGGATCCCGCTCGACCGGTCAGCCGACCGCTTGGGCGAGGGCGGCGTCCAACTGCGGCCAGAGCTCCCCGGTCCCACTGGCTTCCCACAGCGAGCCGTTGATCGCGAAGGTAGGGGTCATGTTGACGCCGTCCTCCTGGATCTTGGACTGCCAGGCCGTAAGCTGATCGATACCCTTCTGATTGGAAAGGCAGGCATCGGCCTGCGCACGGGGCATGCCGCGCGCGCCGAAGAAGCCGTAGAGATCGCCGGCTTGCATCTGGGCCTTGTAATTGTCGACGATCGGCAAACCGGCGATACGCTGCTGCTCGGCCGCCGGAAGCGCAATGAACCTGTTGAGAATGGTGTCCTGCGCCGCATAGAGCTGGTCGGTCAGCGCGAAGAAAGGCTCCGGACCACGGCAAACCATCACCATCGTGATCGGCGCATCCATCGGATGGATCATGACGGAGCGGAACTCCCAGCTTACCCTGCCGGTGCTGACATATTTCGACTTGAGTTGTGGAGCACCCGTTTCGGCGAAATGCTTGCAGTGCGGGCAGGTGAAGGAGGCATATTCGACCAGCTTCACGGCCGCGTTCGGATTACCCATGCGGAAGCCGCCATCGGGGGTCATCGCGACCACGTCGGTCCATTGCTTGCCGGCTGGCGGCGGCACTGCCGCAACCGGAGCGCTAGGCGCGGTCACGCCACCATTAGTATCAGCCGGCTTTTTCGAGCAGGCGCCCAGCGCAAGAGCGGTCAGGGCAACCAAGGCGAGCGAAGGTTTCATTTGCGTACCGTCTTTCGTGGCGAAGAATGAGGATGAAGCGCGGCTGCAAGCGCGGCGTCAAGGCTGGCCCATGTGCTGATCTCGTCCCGCAAGGTGCCATTGATCAGGAATGCGGGCGTGCCGTTCATTCCCGGATGATGCCACGCCTCGTTGGCCTGTGCAGTAAGCACTTGCTGCTCAGCGCGATTGGCAATGCAGGCGTCCATTTTGGCGGGAGTCATTCCGAACACCCGATCGAAGCCCGCGCCCCGCGCCACCTTCGGCAGGAGCTGATCGGGCGGAAGGCCGTCCGCTCTCTCGATCTGCGACCATGCTTGCGCGCGCGAGAACCAATCGAGCTGCTGCGCATAGACTTTTGGGAGAACCGCGAAAAAGTTCTGCGGTCCGTCACAACGTGCGAGCAGCGAGCCGGCAAAATCGAAACCATCCCGTAGCGCATGGCGCACTTCGTAATTCACGAGACCAGTGCGAATATATTTGACCGTAAGTGGCGCGATCGCCTCGCCTTCGAAATGCGCACAATGCGGGCAGGTGAGGGAAAGATATTCGACGAGCTGTACGCGCGCGGCGGGGTTGCCCAAGACGAACGCGCCGCTTGGCCTGCGGGTCGCCACCTGCGACCAGTCACGCGCCGGCGCGGCGGCCGCTGCGGTCAGCTGGATGGGGAGAAGCAGAAGCGCCAGCGTCAGCAGACGGCGAAACGGGCTCAATCCTTATGTCCCTTGTTCAGGCGTACGCCGACGATCGGCGGCCCATTCGACGCGGCCACCGCGCCCGCCAGGGCGGCCAGACACTCGCGCAGTTCCGGATCGGCGATGTTGCGAAGCGAGTCGCCGAGCTCGGCGGGAACAGGCCGCAGCGAGGGGGGAGCGGTGCGGGGTTTCGGGGCTGGCATCGCACCCTGGCGAATGGCGATGCGCGCCACTGCCGGATATCCGAAGAACTGATTGACGCGCTCCAGGATAGCGGGGGCTACGTGCTGCATCATCGGCGCATGCGCTCCGGTGACCGCAAGCGTGAGCGTTCCATCTGACTTCTTGCCCGTCGGGAAGCGGATCGATTCGGGGGCCGAGACCTCCGCATAACGCGCGCCGACGATCTCGCCCCAGCGGCTAACCACGGCAGACTGGACGAAGCCGAAGCGCTTGAAAGCGGCAGCTCCGATGTCCGGCAAAAGATCGGCGACCTTCCGCTGGCCGCGGCGACGCGGCTCTTCCTTCGGAGGCTTTGCACGACTCTTTCGTTCCGTCATGGCTTTGCCCATGCCATAGCAGCGCCATGCCCGTCGATAGCGGTTCGGACACGGCCGCCCTCCTCCTCGCCTGGTATGATTGTAACGCGCGGCAGTTGCCGTGGCGTGCCGAGCACGGCCGGACGCCTGATCCCTATCGCGTCTGGCTGTCGGAGGTGATGCTGCAGCAGACCACCGTCGCCGCCGTGAAAGCCTATTTCGAGAAATTCACCACCCTCTGGCCGACCGTCGAAAGCCTGGCGGCGGCTGACGACGCTGAAGTGATGAGTGCCTGGGCCGGGCTGGGTTATTATGCCCGCGCCCGCAACCTGATCGCCTGTGCCCGCACAGTGGCCGCAGCGGGCGGCCATTTCCCCGCCACCGAGGACGCATTGCGTACGCTTCCTGGCATCGGGCGCTATACTGCAGCGGCGATCGCCTCGATCGCTTATGGCAAGCGCGCCGTTGTGGTCGACGCCAACGTCGAGCGCGTGGTTGCGCGTCTTTTCGCTTTAGAGACCCCGCTTCCCGCCGCTCGCCCCGAAATCGAGCGACTCGCCGACACGATTACACCCACGGAACGTGCCGGCGATTTCGCCCAGGCGATGATGGACCTGGGAGCAACGATCTGCAGCCCACGCAGCCCCGCCTGTGTGATATGCCCCCTGTCGAGGGATTGCGCCGCGCGCGGAGCTGGTGCGCCCGAAACTTTTCCACGCAAGGCCGCCAAGGCCGTCAAGCCAGTGCGACTCGGCACGATGTTCTGGCTCGAATCGGACGGAGCGGTGTTGCTCGTGCGGCGCCCGGCGCGCGGCCTGCTCGGTGGAATGCGTGCATTGCCGACCGGCCCGTGGGAGGAGCAGGACCCGGGTCTTGCCGATGCCCCTGCCGATGCCGAATGGCGCGAGACGGGCACAGCCCGGCATGTTTTCACTCATTTCGCGCTCGACTATCGCGTGCTGACCGCGCGCGCTTCGGCGCGGTCCAACATTGGCGAATGGTGGCCGATCGCGGAACTCGATGCGGCTGGGCTCCCGACATTATTCGCGCGCGCCGCGCGCCTTGTTACGCCGGAGATGGCATGAATCTTTATGTCGGTTTCACCGGCTCACCGCTCGATCGCATCGAACCTGTGCGTCGCGATGCCGAGGCGCTCGCCACGCTAGCCGCCAATCCGGCGGCGCTGCTGCTCGAAATGGAGGACTATGTGCCGCGCGTCGCCAATGGCGGGCTCGCTTGGCGGCCATTCACCCCATTGCCGCCGGAGCAGATCCTTCTTCTCGGGCTGATCGAGGGCATTCCCCGTTTCGCTCGCATCGATCCGGAAGCGGTCGCGGCCAAGCGCACGCCCGAGCTGATGGCACTGCTCGACAATTTGTCGACCGGAGAGGCCGGAACTTATGCGACGGCGCGCTCGGTACTCGACTGGCACGCGCGCCACCGTTTCTGCGCCAATTGCGGTGCCTCCAGTCAGCCCCACCACGCCGGCTGGGCACGGCTGTGTCCCTCATGCGGTACCGAGCATTATCCGCGGACCGATCCGGTTGTGATCATGCTCGCCGAATATGACGGACGCGTGCTCGTCGGGCGGCAGCCCGGCTTCGCGCCCGGGCGCTATTCAGCACTGGCCGGTTTTGTGGAGGTGGGCGAATCGATCGAGGAGGCTGTCGCGCGCGAACTGCGCGAGGAAGCCGGGGTGATCGCCACGAGCGTACGCTACGTCGCGAGCCAGCCTTGGCCATTTCCGTCGCAATTGATGATCGCGTGTATCGCGACCCTCGCCGATGATGTCGTCACGCTCGATCTGGCGGAGCTGGAGGATGCGAAATGGGTAAACCGAGATCAGGTCGCCGCCGCATTGGCTGGAGATGCGGACGCGATATTCGGTGCGCCGCCCCGTTATGCAATCGCCAATAGCCTGTTCCGTGCCTGGCTGGCGGAGGGCTGATCTTTCAGGCGTGGGTGGCTAGACCAAGTGCCTTCAGGCGCTCGTCCGCCGCCTTGCGCAGCACTTTCACGAAGCGCGCGGAATCCTGCACGAGGCGGGCCTTGTCGAAACACGCGAAAGCGCCTGCCTTGATCGCGGTGTGCGCCTTTTCGGACTTCTCCTGCGTGGAGGAGGAAACGACCACGACCGGCGCGTGCGGCCCTTTGGCCAGCTCTTCGAGAAAGGCCATGCCATCCACCCCCGGCAGCGCCAGATCGAGCGTGATCACGTCGGGCTGATGATCCTTGAGATGGAGCTTGGCTTCCTCGACGTCGGAAGCAAGCCCAGCGAGCTCAAGGTCGGCATGACGCTCGAGGAGGGATTCCAGAATGCCACGAATGGTCAGCGAGTCATCGATTACGAGTACGCGGATGGTTCGCATCAGAACGATATCCAGATGTCGTCACTACAGGCCGTTCGGGTCGGTCGACCTCCCGAACTATACCCATACACTGCAAGAGGTTAAGGCGAGGTGTTTACCCTCGCCCGTAGCCGCTTTTCTAGTCCGAAACGGAAGTATCTCGCAGCCAGGCAACCTGCTAAGACGAGTCTAGCCGACGAAGGCGCGCTCGATCACATAATCGCCCGGATGGGCGTTGGAGCCTTCGGTGAAACCAAGCTTCTCCAGAAGCTCGGCGGTTTCCTTGATCATCGCCATCGATCCGCACAGCATCACCCGGTCATGCTCCGGGTCAAACTGCGCGGGCTCGGCGGCGCCGCCGCAGAACAGACGCCCGTCCTCGATCAACACATTGATGCGATCCCGCGTGGGGAATTCCTCACGCGTGACGGTCGGCAGATATGAGAATTGCTCGGCCGCGACATCTCCGATCAGCGGATCGTCGGCCAACCTCCTTTCTAGCAGGTCGCGATAGGCAAGGTCGCTCACGCGCCGGACCGAATGGACAACCACGATGTGGTTGAACAGATCATAGACGTCGGGATCCCGAATGATCGACATCCAGGGCGCGAGCCCGGTGCCCGTCCCGAGCAGGAACAGACGACGGCCGGGCTTCAACGCATCGGTGACCAGCGTGCCCGTCGGCTTGCGGCCCAGATAGATTTCATCGCCCGGCTGGATCTGCTGCAGCTTCGACGTAAGCGGGCCTTCGGGCACCTTGATCGAAAGGAATTCGAGCTCCTCCGCATATGCGGGCGACGCGACCGAATAAGCGCGCAACAGCGGTTTGCCGTTATCGCCCTGCAGCCCGATCATCACGAATTCGCCCGAACGGAAGCGGAAACTCGCCGGCCGCGTGATGGTGAAGCTGAACAGATGCTCGTTCCAATGCTTCACGCTCAGCACCTTCTCGACCGACAGGCTGGCCGAGGGTTCGAGCGATGCGGAAACGGCGACGGTCACAAAAATTGCCTCTTCAACGTTCGGGGAATGATGCGCGACTTAGGCAGCGCCAGTCGGCTGTGCAACCTCGGCGCATTCCTTACCAGCTAGAATAGCTTGGCGAGCCCCAAGTGGCGACGAACCGCGAACGCGCTAAGGAGGCGCGATGCGGAAGAATCGCTGGCCCATCGCACTCCTGACGCTCGTTTATGTGCTCAATTTCGTCGACCGGCAGCTCGTCGGCATTCTCGGCCAGCCGATGAAGGCCGAACTGGGGATGAGCGACAAGCAGCTCGGGCTACTGAGCGGCGTTGCCTTTGCGTTGTTCTATACGACGCTCGGTCTTCCGGTGGCGCGGATAGCTGAGCGCAGACGCCGCGTCGGTGTCATCGCGATCTCGCTTGGATTGTGGTCGGCGATGACCGCATTGTGCGGGCTGGCGCAGACGATATCCCAACTGATCCTCGCCCGCCTCGGCGTGGGCGTCGGCGAAGCGGGCTATGCGCCGACCGCGCAATCGCTGATTGCCGATCTCGTCCCGGCCGAACGGCGCGCAACCGCGCTCGCGCTCTTCTCGCTTGGCATACCTGCCGGCATGCTGATCGGTGCTATCGCCGGAGGCTGGCTCGCCCAGTCGCTGGGATGGCGTATGGCATTCGTCTGGCTGGGGCTGCCGGGGGTCGCACTCGCGCTCCTGCTGGCGCTGGTCCTCCGCGAACCGCCGCGCACGAACCCACCGGAGAGCAATGCCTCGCTCACGCAGGTCGCGCTTCGGCTTTGGCATGCGCCCGGCTTCGTGCACATGGCGGCGGGCGCCTCGATCGCGTCCTTTGCCGGCTATGGCCTTACGAGCTTCGCAGTACCGCTTCTGATGCGGCGCTACGCGTTGCCCGTCGGCGAGGCTGCGACCGGATTTGGGCTGATAGCGGGCACGGCAATAGCGATAGGCATCGGCGCGGGCGGCTGGCTGGCTGATCGTTCCCGCGGCATCGGTCGTGGCGGGCGAGTGGCGGCATCAGGCGCGTTGATCGCCGCCTTGCTGTTTCCGATAGCCCTTAGCCTTTCCGATCCGCGCCTGGTAGCCCTTGCAGCGCTGGCTCCGCTCGCGGGCGCACACCTTTATTTCGGGCCAACCTATGGCTTGACCGCCAACAGCGTGGATTCGCACTCGCGCGCCACCGCGATAGCCATCCTGCTGATGGCGATGAATGCGATCGGCCTCGGGCTTGGGCCGCTGGCGGTTGGCGCCATGAGCGACCTGTTCGCCCGGGCAGCGCTGCCCGGTTACTCGCCGGGCTGTCACAGCGACCTTTGTGCAGCAGCCTCGGCACAGGGCCTCGCCAACGCATTACGTGTCGATGTGTTGCTCTATTTCTGGGCGGCGCTTCACTTCGCGCTAGCGGGGCGCGCTGTCCGAAAAAGGCCAACCCTAAATGCCGCGCCGTAAGGTCGAGACAGATCAGGTCGCCGTGCCGGCACGGAACCTCTTTCAAAAGTCAAAGACCATGGGTGAATGAGCGGAATTTGCGCGCAGTATAATTGGACTGCAGTCTCAATATGCTTCCCAGCAAGAAAAGATAAATCAGCGCATGCGAGGCTAGCTGATGAACCCCAAATGAAGGAACTCGGCCATCGTTGCTCCGTTGGGTCAACATAGTTTCGAACGGAAGGACTATCGCCATGAAACGCAATTCCCTAATCGCGGGCGCGGTCGCTCTGTCGGTCGGCCTGACTTCTCCGGTTGCGGCGCAGAGCGCGGGCCAGATGGTGAAGGGCACCGCCATCGGCGCGGGCGCGGGCGCGGTTGCGGGTGCGGTATTACCAGGGGTCTCAACCGGAAACGGCGCACTCATCGGAGCGGCGGGGGGCGCGGCTTACACGGCACTTAAGAAACGCCACCATTATTACCGGGACAGTCACGGCCGGCGCTACTACATCGATAAGCACGGCTATCGTCACTACAAGTGAATGCTGACCACCGCACAAGGCCCTCGGGAACTTCCCGGGGGCTTTTCGCGTCAGTCGTAGACGTCGGGAAGCTGGCTTAGCCATTCTGCCAGCATTGCGCGCCCTGCGGCAACGGCTGCGCGTCCATGCTGATCGTGCTCCCCCTGCAGCGTCGCGGGATCGGTGCCTGCAGACCGGATATACGCCTCATCCTCCAGCCACTCGACGAAACGTGGATCCTCGCCCATCTCGGGATGGAACTGGAGCGCCAGCAGGGTGTCGCCGATGCGGAAAGCCTGGTTTGGATAATGGGCGGTCGCGGCGAGCCGCTCGGCGCCTTCCGGCAGATCGAATGTGTCGCCATGCCAGTGGAGCAGCGGAACGCCCTTGAGATGGCGAAGCGGGGATCGCTGCCCGGCGTCCGACAGTTCGACCGGCGCGAAGCCGACCTCTTTGGCCGGGCCGGTATAAACCCTGCTTCCAAGCGCCGCCGCGATCAACTGGCTGCCCAGGCATACTCCCATGGTCGGCAGGTTCGCGGCGATCCGCAGCGCGAGCCCGGTGATCTCGCCATCGATCCAAGGATGAGCCTCGCGCTCATAAACGCCCATCGGCCCGCCCATCACCACCACCAGATCGGGCTCGAGCCAGTCGAAGGAGGGAAATTCGGCGTCGCTGACGTTAATTCGATGAAAATCGTAACCCGCCTGCTCGATCGGCAGGCGGAAGCCCGCCGCGCCTTCAAAGGGAGTGTGACGGACGATCAGCGCGCGTTTCATACCTGCTGATTAGCAAGGCAAAGGGCGATAGGAAGATGAAGAATCTTGCCCCCCATCAAGGAGCGCGAGGCAGCGGCCGTTCCGAACCCAACGACGCGCGCCCGGGACTCCACCTTAATGTTCGCAGCGCCCCGGCACACTCAGTCCCCGGTAAGGATCCGATCCACCAGTTGCTTCACCGTCGGCACGAACCCGTTCGAGTAGAAGGGATCCTGCTTGAACTTGTAGGCAGCATGGCCCGCGAACATCAGATTGTGATCGATCTCGCCGCCATGCGCGATATCCTGCAGCGTCTTCTGGATGCAGAAACTGCGCGGATCGGCGAGACGCCCGGTTGAATTGCCCTCTGTATCCGCCCAGGACGAGAAGGCGCATTGGCTGAGGCAGCCCATGCAATCTGCCTGATCCTTGCGGATCGTCTTCATCTCCTCGGGCGTGACAAATACGAGCGTATTATCGGGCGTCTTGAGCGCAATGGTAAAGCCAAGCCCGTCCCATTCGCGCGCGCGATGCAGATCGCCGAGCGTGACCCAAAAGCTTTTGCCTTTGACACCCACGTCGAGCTGGAACTGGTGGTCGCCCGCCGCTTCCATGCTGAACGCGATCTGGCGCTCCGAACGCGCTTCCAGATTGCGCAGGAAATCGTTGCGCACCGCCGAGGAATAAAAGCCGGTCGGCGAGAAGCGGTGCAAGAGCACGTCGCCCTCGTCGAGTTGCACAAGCCTTTCTTTCCACTGCGCGGAGATCGGGCTTTCTTGCGTGAGCAGCGGCCGTGTACCGAACTGGAATGCGATCGCGCCGAGCTCGGGATTGTCGATCCAGTCATTCCACTCACGCAGATACCAGACGCCACCCGCCATGATGATCGGCACGTTCTCGCTGACGCCGCCCGCGCGCATCGTCTCGCGCAGCGCCTTTACGCGCGGATAGGGATCCTGAGGCTGCTTGGGATCTTCGGCATTCGAGAGACCGTTATGGCCGCCTGCGAGCCATGGATCCTCATAGACCACGGCCGCCAGCCATTCAGCGGCTTTTGAATAAGCGCGCTTCCACAAAGCGTTGAAAGCGCGACCCGAGCTCACGATCGGCAGATAGTTGACGCCGTAGGACGCGGCGATCTCGCTGAGCTTGTAGGGCATGCCTGCACCGCAAGTGACGCCCGAGACTAGGCCCCTGGTGCGTTCCAGCACGCCATGCAGCACGCGCTGCGCGCCGCCCATTTCCCACAGGACGTTGATGTTGATCGCGCCCTTGCCGCCGGCGATCTCGAACGCGCGCTTGACCTGCTGGACAGCGCCGTCGATCGCGTACTGGATAAGCTCCTCGTGCCGGTCGCGACGCGTCAAGGCGCGATATATCTGAGGAATGATCCGTCCTTCGGGATCGTAGGAATCGGCATTAACGGCCGAGACGGTACCGATGCCGCCCGCCGCAGCCCAGGCGCCCGCGCTGGCATGGTTCGAAACTGCAACGCCTTTCCCGCCTTCGATCAGCGGCCAAACCTCGCGGCCGCCATAATTGATCGGGCGCAATCCCTTGAACAAACCAACCTCCAAAAAAACGTCGCGGCCATATAGGCCAACATAAGTTGGAATGCGCGCTTATTCGTGATCGACCATTTTCAAAAGGTGATCAATCGCCGCCGCCGCTTCAGGTTCCTCCAAGGTGGGGGCATGGCCAACACGCGCAAGCGTCACGAAATCCATAGTGGGAACGCGGCGTACCATCTCCGATGCGGTCTCAGCCTCCAGCACATCCGATCGCTCACCCCGCACCAGCAATGCCGGCAGGCCCAGCAGCGTTTCGAAAGCGGGCCACAGATCGAAGGCCGGCTCGGGCTGCGGCAGCTTGAAGGGCTCGGCGATCGCCATATCGTAATCGAAGACGATCGCTCCATCCCGTTCGCGGCACATGCGATGTGCCCAGAC
>Ga0207647_10000788_pt1 | contig 24607 bp, 29 predicted proteins | sample KBSCornC2_FD_184295 | JGI IMG/M metagenome (GOLD analysis project Ga0207647, IMG submission 184295) | Corn rhizosphere microbial communities from Kellogg Biological Station, Michigan, USA - C2 (SPAdes) (version 2) | ecosystem: Host-associated > Plants > Roots > Rhizosphere ... | reverse complement strand
TTGAACCAATGGAATTGGCGATCGGCGCGGATCAGCCACCCGGCCTGCTCGAAAAAGTGAAGTTGAGAGCCTTCGATGAAGGTCGCATGCGCCGACGAAAGATCGTTCTGCTCGACCACCGCCTCGGCCGCCGCGATCAAGGCGGGCGCAAGCGTCGCGTCGCGCAGCAGGAGCCGCGGCCCCGGTACGGGTGAGAATGGCACCGCGATCTGCAGCTTGGGATAATAAGACCGTCCCGCGCGCTCCCATGCGTCCGCCCAGCCGTGATCGAACACATATTCGCCCTGACTGTGGCTCTTCGCATAAGCGGGAAGGATCGCGGCGGGCGCGCCATCAGGGCCGTCGATGGCGATCGGCACCGCTTGCCACCCGGTTTGTGAGATCGCGCTTCCGGAATCCTCGAGCGCGCTCAGGAAAGCGTGGCTGACGAAGGGATTATCGTCGCCTGCGCAGGCATCCCATTCGGCCGCATCGAACGCACCGATGCCGTCGGCCATACGGGCGACGACTTGCGCCACGGGTTCAGCCTCTGACGGCGACGACCGCATCGACCTCGACGATCGCGTTCAGCGGCAGAACGGGCACGCCGACCGCGCTGCGCGCGTGTTTGCCCGCATCGCCGAAAACCTTCTGCATCAATTCCGAGGCGCCGTTGGCGACCTTAGGCTGCGCGGTAAAGTGCGGCGTAGAAGATACGAACACACCGAGCTTCACGATCCGTTCGACTCGATCGAGCGAGCCTAACGCAGCCTTGATTTGCGCGAGCAGCATCACGCCGCAGCGCTCGGCTGCCTCGCGCGCATAATCCTCTTCCTGATCCTCACCGCAGCGCCCGGTCATGAGCTGACCGTCCTTGAACGGCAGCTGGCCGGAAACATGGAGCAGGCCGTTAATCTCGACCGCGGGCACATAAGCGGCGACGGGCGCGGCGGGTTCGGGAAGCGTGATGCCGAGTTCGGCAAGATGGGTATCGATGCTCATGGCCGCGCCTTCGGACGGCGGACGCCCAGCGTCAAGCGCTTGCCGTGCATCCTGCCACCCGATAGCGCTTGCGTATGGCTGCCGACCCGGATCTGATCGCGCAATTCGCCCGGGGTTGGGCAATCACGCGGGGCGTAGCAGGCCCTAGACCTTATCGAGGCGGTCACTTCATCCAGGTTGGCCAGCCCGATCAGAAAGCACGTTACATATTCCCGCGCCTTGATCGGGAGGTCGTCACAGAGCTGGCACAGACGATCAGCGAGCCGTTCGTTTTTCTGAAAGTCTGCGAGGCTGAGGACGAAGTGCGAGCTCTCTTGCCGCAGCACTGGTCCATTCGCCGACCGCCGACCTACATGATGACGGCCGCGCTCGCTGCGGCTGGCACAGATCTTCCTCTCGGCTACAGCCTCACGCTCGATGGGCGCGGGCCTATCATCAAAGCCGCCGTGCTAGCGGAAGACCTCACGGTTGCGAGGGGCCGCGTCGCGATGTTGGGCGATACGGCGCTCTTCGATCAGATCAGCACCGATGAGGCGCATCGCCGGCTGGGATTGGGGCGCGCGCTGATGCAGGCGCTAACCAACGTGGCTCTAGAACGGGGAGCTGGCAACGGGCTGCTGTCTGCCACCCAAATGGGGCGCTGCTTATATGAGAGCATCGGCTGGACGCTGCATTCGCCATATACGAGCGCGGTGATTCCCGCCTGAGCTCGGGCGGAACGGTGGAAATGCCGTTCCGCTGCGGCCGCTCAGACCAACTCAGCGTCTCGAGCGTAAGCGAGTGTGTAGAATCCGCTTTCGCTGCTCTCCAGCAAGGATTGGAGCCGATCCCGATGCTCGCGAAAAGCGTCGGACTGCCTGAATTCCTGCACGGCGGCTTCGTCTTCAAAAAAGGAGACGAGGACTGCATGACGACCATCCTTGGCGACGTAAAAGCGCGCGCCCCGCGATCGGGAAAGGCTGCCGAGTCTCGGCAAATTCTCGATCTGTGCTGCCACGAAGGCTTCGAAGTGCTCGGGCTTGGGCGTGAAGATGCTGATGCTGATCAAATCGGTGTCGAGGGCAGCTGTCATGGTCGATTCTCCCTTTGGGGAGAGCCTTGATACAACCTCAAGTAAAGTTGAGGTCAAGCCGGAAGCAGGCTAGGCCCGGAAAATGACCGCCCCCTCTCCACCCTCGTTTGAGCTCAGCATCGGGGAAGTATCTCGGCGCTCGGGCGTGTCTGTATCGGCCCTGCACTTCTACGAGGCCGAAGGGCTGATCCGCGGCCGGCGCAGCGCCGGAAACCAGCGCCGCTTCCCCCGCGGGATTTTGCGGCGTGTTGCGATCATCAAGGTGGCGCAACGCGCAGGCGTATCGCTGAAAGAGATTGGTCACGCCCTTGCGAAGCTTCCGCAGGACCGTGCACCGACCGTGGAGGATTGGGCGAACATGTCCGCCGATTGGCGCAACGCGCTCGATGACCGCATCCGCAAGCTTACCGCCATTCGCGATCAACTCAGTGATTGCATCGGCTGTGGCTGCCTGTCTTTGGCGCAATGTCCGTTGCGCAATCCTGACGACAGCCTCGGGCAGAAGGGTTCAGGCGCCCGGCTGATCGAGGGCGATTGAGATCCCTTTTCTCATCGCTCAGCTGGTCTGAAGCGGCATGCCGTCGAATCGCGCCAGAATCCATTCGGCCGCCTCGTCCCAATCGTCGATACGGGTATGGGCATGTGGCGCGGGTGGGATGGTCGCCGCGATTGCCGGCTCGGCGATCATGTGCAGGCGGAAGACATCGGGCGCATGTTCGGCGACCGAGGCATGATGGCCCTCGAGATCGTCGACGAACACCGTTACGCTCGATCCATGTTCGGCAGCGAGGCGGGCGACCGGTTCCCCCTTCCCGCCCTGATTGCACACCACGCGGTGGCGGATGCCATGCGCATCGAGCTGAGCGGCCCTGCCGGCATGGCACCAGTCCTGGAGATTGGTGAGGATGACGATGTCCGCAACCTGGCTTATCCGTTCCAGCGCCTGCCCCGCACCCGGCACCAAAGTCTGTCGATCCATTTCGGTTCGAAAAAATCCCTCGAGCAGCGGCCACACTTCGTGCGCCGGCACCATCTCGCCCGAACTCTTGCGGGTGAGCGCGGTCTCGAACGCCCCTCCCTCGGGCCGAAAATCGATCGCATGCGCCTCATCAAGCCACGCGCCGAAGTGGCGCACCATGTGCAGCAGCACCTCGTCGCAATCGGTGATCAGCAGAGGGCGGCTCATGCTTCGAGCGCCTCGCGAGCCTGCACCAGCGCCGCCGGAGCGAGATCGAGCGCTGCGGCGCAGGCAATCAGATCGGGCTCATAAGCTTCGAGGAAGGCGAGCACCGCCGCCAGCACCGCCGGGTCTGCTGCCCGCGCACGGAGATCGTCGGCGCCAAGCCCGGTCAAGAACAGCATTCGGTCCGCTCTGGCCTGTTCAGCCAATGTCCATGCGAGCGCCCGCAGTGCGGTTGCAACCGGGTCCGCAACAATTTGTTTACCTTTGTGCACGATGCTGGTTCGGGGGCGTGGAGTTAGTGATGTTCGTTCCGGAGCGTTCCCGTTGACCAAGAAGGTTCTCGTTGTCGAGGACAATGAGCTCAACCTCAAGCTGTTCTGCGACCTTTTGCGCGCGCACGGCTATGAAGCCGAGCCGGTTCGCGACGGCTGGGATGCAGTCGATCGCGCTCGCGCGACCCGACCCGACCTCATCGTAATGGATATTCAGCTGCCGCATGTGACCGGCCTGGAGCTGATCGAAACGATCAAGAGCGATGCTCTGCTGAAAGACGTGCCTATCATGGCGGTGACCGCTTATGCCGCCAAAGGCGACGAGGAGCGGATCCGCGAAGCAGGTGCCGAGGCCTATGTTTCCAAGCCGGTGACTGTCATGCGCTTCATGGAAGCGGTGCGCGGCCTGACTGGGGAAGTCGGAGCGGACTGAGCCGCGCTTCCTCTCCCCTTTTACCGTCGCCCAGCAGGACCCCGGCCAAGTATTATTTGCTGGATACCCCGTAGGCTGAGACCCATCCACTGCCTGCTAACATTGGCGCTTCTCGTCCAATCAGGTCTGAGCCCGCGCGAAGCGCTCGCGGCCGCGACCGCGAGTTGACCCGCCCCACCCATTATCCCTCCCCATGTCACCCCAGCGAAAGCTGGGGTCCATCTCCTGACCTGCAGGCATTTTTTCCAGCATAAGAGACGGATGCCAGCCTGCACTGGCATGACGGCGGAAGTGGGTTCAAGCCGTCCTGATCAGCCCATCCTCGACCGCAACAGGCCACACCGTCAGCCCGGCTCCGGTACAAGGCCCGCCAACACAGCGGCCGCTTTCGATGTCGAACAGGGCGCCATGCCAGGAACAGAGGATGAGCTCGCCGCCTGAGGTGAGATAGCGGTCGAGTTCCTGCGCAAGCGGAAGGCCCATATGTGGGCAACGATCGCGGTAGCCGAAGACGCGGTCGCCCCGGCGCACTACGAACCCGTGGAAGCGGCCAGCCTTCATCTCCAGCACGAAATTGCGCGCCCGTCCGTTGGCGATCTCGTCAAGTGCGCAGAGACGGACGCCGGGGGGCGTCTCGGTCAGCCGCTCGCCCGGGTTCATGCGGGCTCCGCGCCGGGCTGGCGGTCGGGATGCGCAGCAGCGAAGGCGGGCAAGGCGCGGGCATTGGCGACGGCAGCGAGGATGCGCGGGAATGTCGACAGGTCGACGTTGAACCGCTCGGCATTATAGACCTGCGGCACCAGCAGACAGTCGGCCATGGTCGGGCTGTCACCGAACGCGAATGTGCCGCCATGGCGGCCGATCAGGATGTCCACAGCGGTGAATCCTTCGCGGATCCAGTGCGCGATCCAGAGGTCTATCTCTTCTTGCGACCTGTCGAATTCGCTCTTCAAATATTTGAGAATACGCAGATTGTTGAGCGGGTGGATGTCGGCTGCGATCGTCGCCGCCATCGCGCGCACGATTGCGCGCTGCTCGATCGCCGCAGGCAGCAAGGGCGGGTTGGGCCAGCGTTCTTCGAGCCATTCAAGGATAGCTAGGCTCTGCACGAAGGCTTCGCCGCCATGTTCGATCGCGGGCACCAGCCCGGCTGGCGCGATCGCCTTGTAGGCGGGATCCAGCTGCTCGCCACGTCGCAGATCGTGCCCGACTTGATCATAGTCGAGCCCCTTGAGCGCGAGCGCGATGCGGACGCGATAGACAGCGCTGGAACGCCAATAGCCATGAAGAAGGATGTCGCTCATGGCGCGGGCAATATCAAAGCCCGACATGGACCGAAACCGATCGGCACATAACCGTCCGCCTTGGCGGCCGCGTAGAGCGTGACTTCGTCGCCATCCTCCAGGAAGTTGCGTGTCTCGCCGGTGGGCAAGCTCACCGGATGGCTGCCGCCCCGGCTGATCTCGAGCAGGCTGCCGAACGCGCCGTCCTCCGCTCCTGAGATCGTGCCCGTGCCGATTAGGTCGCCGGGCTGGAGATTGCAGCCGTTGGAGGCGTGGTGCGTCACGATCTGCGCCATCGTCCAATACATGGCGGTGGCCGAACCCCGGCTGAGCAGCAATGAGGCCAGCCCCTGTGCACGCATCGCCGCGCTCGACAGCGATACTTCCAGTTCCAGCGCAAAGGCGCCGCTTCGCTGGTCGGCTTCATCGAACAGATAAGGCAAGGGCGCGGGGTCGCCGATCCTGCGCGGCGGCTGGGGCACGCGGAACGGCTCCAGTGCCTCTGCCGTCACCACCCAGGGGGAGATCGTGGTGTGGAAATTCTTGGCGAGGAAGGGGCCGAGCGGCTGATATTCCCACGCCTGGATATCGCGCGCCGACCAGTCGTTGAGCAAACAGAAGCCTGCAATATGGTCTCGCGCGCGATCGATCGGGATCGGCTTGCCGAGCGCATTGCCCTCCCCCACCCAGATGCCCAGCTCCAGCTCATAATCGAGCCGGCGCGACGGGCCGTAGCTGGGCTCTGCATCGTCAGGGCGCTTGCGCTGGCCGTTGGGGCGCACCACGGGCACGCCCGACGGCCGCACCGACGAAGCGCGGCCATGATAGCCGATCGGCACATATTTGTAATTGGGCAGCAGCGGATTGTCGGGCCTGAATAGCGCCCCGACATTGGTCGCATGATGGATGCCGACATAGAAATCGGTGTAGTCGCCGATTGTGGCGGGCAGGTGCAATATGCAGTCCGCCGCCGGATAGAGAACCGGTTCGACCAGGCTGCGGCAACGCTCGTCCGACAGCAACTCCGACAGGCGCCGGCGTAGCGCGACGCGGTCGGCCGCCGGCAGCCCCATCAGCGCGTTGAGCGTGCTCCGCGTCAGCGTCAGCGCGGCTCGATCGGGCAGCAGCCCCCCTATCCCGCCCAGATCGAGGATCAGGTCGCCGATCGCGGCGCCGGGCCGCGCATGGCCGCCAGGCGGTGAGAAGATGCCGAGCGGCAGGTTCTGGATCGGAAAATCAGCATGTCCATTCGCGCTCTCCACCCAGCTGGTAAGCTCGGGGTCATGCGTTTCGTCGATGGCGCTCACGGCAGCTTGGCCTTCTCGAAACCGGCCCAGCATTCATCATAGTCGAGCTGACAAAGCGGGCTTTCTGCGGCCCAGCGTGTCGGGCGGATGACCCAGCGGCTTTCGAACATGAAGGCCATCGTCTCCTCGATTTTATGCGGCTTCAGATCGGCCGAGGCTGCTTTTTCGTAACTGGCCCGATCGGGCCCATGGCCGGCCATTTGATTGTGCAGGCTCGCCCCGCCCGGTGCGAAGCCGCCTTGCTTGGCATCGTATGCGCCCTCGATCAGCCCCATAAATTCGCTCATGACGTTGCGGTGGAACCAGGGCGGACGGAAGGTATGCTCGGCTACCATCCAGCGCGGCGGGAAGATCACGAAATCACAATTGGCGGTGCCATGGATTTCGCTGGGGCTGGTCAGCACCGTGAAGATCGAGGGATCGGGGTGATCGAAGCTGACCGTATTGATCGTGTTGAAACGGCGAAGATCATAGCGGCAGGGCGCTAGATTGCCGTGCCACGCGACGACATCGAACGGGCTGTGATCGAGCGACGTGGTCCACAGCCGCCCCTGGAATTTCTGCACGATTTCGTGGGGTTCATCCTTATCCTCGAACCAGGCAACCGGCGCTTCGAAGTCCCGCGGATTGGCAAGCCCGTTTGATCCGATCGGCCCCAGGTCGGGCAATCGGAAGGGCAGCCCATAATTCTCGCAGATATAGCCGCGCGAGGGCCCCGCCAGCTCGACGCGGAAACGCAGCCCGCGCGGGATGAGTGCAATCTGCAGCGGCGCCACCTCGATCCGGCCAAGCTCGGTGACGATGGTGAGGCCGCCCACCTGCGGCACGATCAGCATCTCGCCATCGGCATTTTGAACAGCGCGCACCTCCATCGATCGGTTGGCAGCGTAGAGATGAATGCCGATCCCTGCCCCGTTCGCGACATCGCCATTGCCGGCGTAAGTGACGAGCCCGTCGACGAAGTCGGTCGCCTCTTCCGGGATGGGCAAAGGATCCCAGCGCAGCCGATTGGGCGTGGGCGGCAATTCGTCGAACGGGGCGGACCGGAGCAGTGGCGCGCCCTGATAAGGCTGGAACCGCCGATGGGTCGCGGTCGGGCGCAGCCGGTAGAGCCAGGAGCGGCGATTTTCGCCGCGGGGCGCGGTGAAGGCGGTGCCCGACAGTTGTTCGGCATAGAGGCCAAACGGCACCTTCTGCGGCGAATTCTGCCCCCGCGGCAGCGCGCCCGCTACGGCCTCCGTCGCGAAGTGATTGCCGAAGCCGGTCAGATAGTCGGTCATTCAGTCTCCTCCCCGCCATTTCGCGGGGAGGGGGACCGGCCGCAGGCCGGTGGAGGGGATCTGCTGCATCCCCTACGCCCCTCCACCGCTCTTCGAGCGGTCCCCCTCCCCAAGCAAGCTCGGGGAGGAGAAATTCATTCCTCCACCTTGATCACGCCGCGGCGGATCTGGTCGAGCTCGATCGATTCATACAGCGCCTGGAAGTTGCCGTTGCCGAAGCCCTCATTGCCCTTGCGCTGGATGATCTCGAAAAAAATCGGGCCGAACATGTTTTCGGTGAAGATCTGAAGCAGGATGCCCTCCTCCTGGCTGCCGTCGATCAGGATGCGGTTCTTCTTCAGCCGTTCCACGTCTTCGCCATGTCCCGGCACGCGTTTGTCGACCAGTTCGTAATAGGTCTCGATCGTATCCTGCAGCCGCACACCGCGCGCACGGAGCTTTTCCACCGTTTCGTAAATATTCTCAGTGGTCAGAGCCAGGTGCTGGATGCCCTCCCCGTTATAATCCTTGATGAATTCCTCGATCTGGCTTTTGTCGTCCTGGCTCTCGTTCAGCGGTATGCGGATCGCGTGGTCGGGCGCGATCATCGCCTGGCTGAACAGGCCCGTTGCCTTGCCCTTGATGTCGAAATATTTCTGCTCCTCGAAATTGAAGAGCTTTTTGTAGAATTCAGACCAGATCCGCATCTGCCCCCGGCGGACGTTATGGGTGAGGTGATCGAGCAGATCGAGCCCGACATTATTCTGCGCCTCTGCCTCGCGCCAACCGGAAAATTCGGCCCAACTCTCATAGAGATCGGTGCCGTCTTTAATGAAATAGAGATAGGATCCGCCGATCCCCTGGATGACCGTGTCATCCTCCTCGGTCGGCTGCGCGCCATGATCGAGCGCCCAGCGGAGCGCTTGCTCCGGATCGGCGACGCGAAAGGCCATCGCGCTGGCCGAGGCGCCGTGCATGTTACGAAACTCCGCCACCCGGCCGGCAGCGTCGCGGTTGAGCATCAGGTTGATACGGCCCTGCTTGTAGCGCGTGATGTTCTTGGTCGGGTGCCGGTGCGAAGGCACGAAGCCCATCTGCTCAAACTGGCGCCCCATCGCCTCCGGGTCGGGCGAGGTGAATTCCACAAACTCGAAGCCGTTCAGGCCGAGCGGATTGATCGGATCGTGCAGCATGGGCAATGCCCTCAAAATAGTATCAATTGATACCATCCAATGCGACTTTGCCGGGATGGTGTCAAATGTTACCAACGCGCATGTCCGAAGTTTCGCTGCGCCTCGACGCGTTCATCCCCTATCGTCTCTCGGTCACATCCAATCTGGTGAGCGAGACGATTGCGAGTGCCTATCAGGCGCTGTTTGGGCTCTCGATCCCGGAATGGCGCTTGATCGCCGTGATTGCGGAGGACGCGGGCGCGACCCAGCAGCAGGTCGGCCGCCGCACTAGGATGGACAAGGTAACGGTCAGTCGCGCCACGATCGGCTTGGTCGAGCGCGGTCTGGTCGAACGGCATCCGCACGCAAGCGATCGGCGCTCCCAGTCTTTGCACCTCAGCCGCACCGGGCGGGACCTCTATTTGCAGGTCGCACCCAAGGCGCTGGAATTGGAGCGACGCATCTTCGCCAGCTTCGACCCCAAGGAGGTCGCCGCATTTGGCGAGATGCTCACCCGCGTGCAGGAAGCAACCCTACGGGTACGCGAAGAAGCGTAAGCGCGATCGCCTATATAGTGATTGTGAGCAACGTCAGCGACGAAGCAATGCAGCCAGATACACGATTGGATGGGATTGCTTCGCCGCGCTCAGAACCATGACCGGAAAGAGAAAAGCCTAGATCATCCCAAAATAATGCAGCACCGCCAGTACAGCGATCAGCAGTGCGATCGCGGCGATGATGCCAGCGACATTCACGCCAGTCTTTTCCACCACGACTTCCTTATGTTCCTCGGCCATATCATCCTCCTGGAGTATTCAGGCGCGCAACGCGCCGATGGAGGTGCCGTTCCGGATCAGTCTTGGAGCTTTTTGCCCTGCTGCCCCGCCAGCTCGACCACATATTGCCAAGCGACGCGGCCCGACCGGCCGCCGCGCTGGGTTGCCCAGCTGATCGCCTCCTGCGGATCGAAGCTGAGCCCGTAAGCGCGGGCATAGCCATCGACGATCGCCACATAGGTCGGTTGATCGACCACGTGGAAGCCCAGGCTGAGCCCGAACCGGTCGGCGAGTGCCAGCTTGTCGTCCGCGGCATCGCGCGGGTTGATCGCACTTTCCTGCTCAGCGATGTCGCGCGGCACGATATGGCGGCGGTTGGCGGTGACGTGCAGACGAGCGTTAGCCGGCCGCGCCTCGGCGCCGCCTTCTAGGACCGAACGCAGTAGTCGCGGCGCTTCGCTCGGCTCGGCAAAGCCCAGATCGTCGACGAAAATCACGAAGGCGCGGTCCACCTCCGCCAGGCTTGCAAACAGGCCCGGCAGTTCAGCGATGCCGTCGCCGCCCACCTCGACTAAGGCAAGCGCTCCGCCCTCCTGCTGCACTTGGCCGACCCCGGACTTGACGAGGGCCGATTTGCCGGTGCCGCGCGCGCCCCACAACAGGACGTCATGCGCGGGCAGACCCTTGGCAAGACGGCGCATATTCTCAAGCACCGCCTGCTTTTGCGCGTCCATCCCTTCGAGCAGGTCCAGCGGCATCGGCGCGAAGGCGCGCGCCGCCAGCAAAGCGCCGTCACGCCAAACATAAGCCGGATGCGCGAGCGGGTCCGCGCTGGGCCGCGGCGGCGGCGCCAGCCGGTCAAGCGCGTCGGCGATGCGAGCGAGCAGTTCCTCGCTCATCCGTTGAGCGCCTCCAGCGCCGGCCCATCGAGCCGCCACGGCTGCCAACCTGATTGGGGTCGCCCGCCAATCGCCCGATAAAAATCCATCGCCGGCGTGTTCCAGTCGAGCACCGCCCAGTCGATCCTGGCGCAGCCCCGCTCCGCCGCCTCCGCCGCCAAGGCCTTGAACAGCGCCTTGCCCGCCCCCGTGCCGCGCGCGGCTTCGCTGACGAACAGGTCTTCAAGGTAGATTCCCGGCCGCCCTGTCCAGGTGGAATAGTTGAGAAACCAGACAGCGATGCCGACCACTTCCCCTTCAAGTTCAGCGACATGTGCGAAGACGTGCGCATCATCCGCGAACAGCGTGCAGATCAGCGTTTCTTCGGTCGCCTTCACCGCGTCCGGCTCGCGCTCATAGGTGGCGAGCGCGATAATCAGCCGAAGTATGGCGGGAACGTCAGCGGGCGTGGCCCGGCGGACGATCACGACGCGGCCTCCGTCGAAGGCACCGGCGCGCGGCGGCCTCGCGCCGCAATCACGCAGCCGGCGACGATCAAAGCGGCGCCGAGTATAGTCAGCGGAAGGACTTTCTCTCCGAACACGAGCGCTCCCAAAATCGCGGCCCACAGGAATGCGGTGAACTCGACCGGCACCAGTCGCTGCGCCTCCGCCCGGGCATAGGCCCACGATAGCAGCAGCGACGAGACGGTCGCGAGCCCCGCAGCCAATCCTATGAGAGGCAAGTGACGGAGAGGCAACAAGACCGCACCTATCGGCGCCCCAAGCAAATAGAGAGCCGAGAAGACAAGGTTGGTGAAAAAGGTGATCTCGATCGGCCCTGCCAATAAGGCCGAGCGGCGGAGAAGGACGAGGTTGTAGGCGTAGAAAATGCCAGCGATGACAATCGCGATCGCACCCTGAAACGCCGCCGGGCCACCGCCTTCGTGCGCCTTACCCAATACGATCACGATGACGCCGGAAAAAGCCAACAGGCAGGCGATGACCGCATTCTTGCCGACCTTCTCTCCCAATAGCGGCGCGGCGAGCAGCAAGGCTATGATCGGCGACAGGAAGCTGAGCGCAATCCCTTCCGCCATCGGCACGCGCACCAGTCCCCAGAAGAAAAGCAGCACGGATATGCCCGCCGCACCGCTGCGCTTGACGTGCAGCAGAAAGCGGTCGCGGCTCGGCCATCGCGCACCTCGCGCGAAGTAAAGCGGCGCGCTCAGCGCAACACCGCAGAGTGAGCGCCAAAGCATGGCATTGTAGGCGCCGATCTGGATCGACTCATGCTTCATCACCGCGTCCATGCATGAGAAGGTCGCGATGCCGACGCAGGCGACGGCAAAGGCGATGACGGGACTGCTCGGCTTATCCAACGTCGCCGGGCGCTTATTCCGCAGCGACGGGGATGTCAGCCTTGGCGGCTTCGGCGGCTTCGATCTCCGCCGCCTTGGCCTCGACCAGGCTGACGATATGGTCGATCATGTCCGCGTCCTGGACAATATGGTCGGTCACGCCCGACAGATAGACCATGTGCTTGCCGTTGCCACCGCCGGTGAGCCCGATATCGGTTTCGCGCGCCTCACCGGGGCCGTTGACGACGCAGCCTAGAACGGAGAGGGACATCGGCGTTCGGATATGCGTCAGCCGTGCTTCGAGCGCCTCGACCGTCTTGATTACGTCGAAGCCCTGCCTTGCACATGAGGGGCAGGAAATGACGCGCACGCCGCGCTGACGCAGACCCAAGGCCTTGAGGATCTCAAAGCCGACGCGCACTTCCTCCTCGGGCTCTGCCGACAGGGAGACTCGGATCGTGTCGCCGATCCCGAACCACAGCAAACTACCCAATCCGATCGCGGACTTGACCGTGCCGCCGATAAGGCCGCCCGCTTCGGTGATGCCGAGGTGGAGCGGGCAGTCGACCGTCTCGGCCAGCTGCTGATAGGCCGCGACCGCCAGGAACACGTCGGACGCTTTCACCGCGACCTTATACTCGTGAAAATCCTGATCCTGGAGCAGCTTGATATGATCGAGCGCGCTCTCGACCAACGCCTCTGGGCAGGGCTCGCCATATTTCTCGAGCAGGTCCTTCTCGAGGCTGCCGCCATTGACCCCAATCCGGATCGCACAGCCGTTCGCCTTGGCCGCGCGCACCACCTCAGCGACGCGCGCTTCCGAACCGATATTGCCGGGATTGATGCGCAGACACGCCGCCCCTGCGTCGGCGGCTTCAAGCGCGCGCTTATAATGGAAGTGAATATCCGCCACGATCGGCACGCGCGCCGCGCGTACGATCTGTTTCAATGCCGCCGTCGAAGCCTCGTCAGGACAGGAAACGCGGATGATGTCGGCACCCGCCTCCTCGCACCGGCGAATCTGGTCGACCGTTGCGCGAACATCCTCGGTCGGCGTGTTGGTCATGGTCTGCACCGTAATCGGCGCATCACCGCCTACGGGAACATTGCCGACCATGATCTGGCGGGACTGACGGCGCATGATATCGCGCCACGGGCGAACGGATGACATGGACGCCATATAGACGCACCAGCGCTACGGTTCAAAGACGGAAGACTACGACCCCTCTACCTCGCCACGATAGCGCCGGCTGCCCTTCACGCTGCGGCCATCGGCCAGGACAAGTTCGAAATCGCCGGACTGGTTGGTTTCGACCCGGCGGATCGCGTCGCGATTGACTAATCGGCTGCGGTGGATGCGAGCGAAGCGGCCGCCCAGTTCGGCTTCGATCCCCGCCAAGGTCGCGCGGTGCAGCAAGGTACGCTCGCCCAATTCGATTTCGACATAATTGCCGGCCGCGGTCACCAGCAGAATGTCGTCGACCGGTACTTGGTGCGTGACGGCGCCGTCACCGACCGAGAGGAAGCGGCCTTTGGGCAGTTCGGGTGCGGGCGGGTGATCGCCGACGCGCGCCAGCAGCCATTGGCAGAGCAGAGCTAGCGCAACGAACTCGACATAGGTCGGCACGTCCTTGCGGAATTCATAGAGATAGGGATTCTGGATCGCGCCGGCGAAATGATAATGCTCGCTTTCGAACGCATAGACGATCTGCCGCAGGGCGATCATCAGGCCGATGTGCCAGGCGGATGCGAGGAGCGCGCCCAGGATCAGCAGGACCGCGACCAGGATCCAGGAGACACGCGGTGGCCGCAGCCTTGCCACTGCCCACCATATGAGCGGCGTTGTGCTCAGCCAGGCGATGATGCTGGTCACCTCCCAGGTCCAGATCTGCCACGGGCTGACCGATATTTTTGCGGCGGCGAAATCGCTCATCATCGATTCGGCATTGCCGATCGTGATCAGCACCAGGACGAGCAGGAACACCCCCGCCATGATCCAGGCGAGCCGAAGGCGTGCGCCGTTCGTCCCTGCCCCGCCGCCGCTCGTCACGCCTGAGATCTCGCCCATCCCTGCATCGCCGCCGGAAAACCCATGCCTGTCGCACATCCGGCCAGCGCCGATCTAGCCGCGCTCTATCGAAAACCGCCAGTGGAGAAACGGCGATGGATATGACGAAGCCGGCAGGCCGGCATTATGGGATGGACTGGCTGCGGATCGGCGCCTTCCAGCTTCTGATCCTCTATCATGTCGGCATGGCGTTCGTGCCATGGGACTTTTCGGTCAAGATGACGCCGCCGATCGGCTGGACGATCATCCCGATGTTCCTGACCAATCCGTGGCGCCTGTCCTTGCTGTTCGTAGTGTCGGGTTTCGCGAGCGCCGCCTTGCTCGATCGCAGCCCGGGCGTCGCCGCCTTCCTGCGCTCGCGCTTTGCCCGGCTCGGCGTCCCCTTGCTCTTCGGCATCGCAGTGATCGTGACGCCGCAGCCCTGGGTCGAGCTGGTGACGCAGCACGGCTATGCGCATGGCTTCGGCTATTTCCTGCTCCACGATTATTATCGGCCACAGCAGATCCATGGCGTGTTCGTGCCGACCTACATGCATCTGTGGTTCGTGCTGTACCTGCTCGTCTACACTTTGGTCTGGGGAGGGCTGCTGACCTTACCAAAGGCGTGGATCGCGCGTGTGAAGTCGCTGGGCGAGCGCGTGCTGGCCGGGCCGGCTTTGCTGCCGGTCGGCATCACGGCCTTCTTCCTGATACACAATTTCGTGTCGCCGGGCTGGGCGGACACGCATCTGCTGATCAACGACTGGAGCGCGCATCTCGATTATTTCGGCGCTTTCCTCTTCGGCGTCCTGCTGCGCCGGTCCGATGCGGTCCGCGCCACGGTCGGCCGCTGGTGGAAGGTCGCGGGTGTGGCGGCGATCCTCGGCTGGTCCTATCTCGCCTGGGCAGAACTCACTTTCCCCGGTGATACACCGATGGGCTATGCACTCGGGCTTCTCTACCGGATCGCACGCTCGACGGAGGCGTGGAGCGCGATCGTGGCCCTGGTCGGCCTTGCCGACACGCACTGGAACCGCGACAGCAAGTGGCGGCCGATGCTCGCCGAGGCGGTCTTCCCCTTCTACATCATCCATCAGACTGTGATCATCGTGGTGGGCTATTGGCTGCTGTCGACGACCACGGGCGGGCTGGAGCGCTTCCTCATCCTGGTCGCGGCGACCGCGGCGGGCTGCTGGGCCTTCTATCTGGTCGGCCGCACGATCGAGCCGTTGCGCCCCCTGATCGGGCTCAAGCGGCGAAACGCGGCAAAGGCGGTTCCCGTCCAGGCGGTGCTCGTCTAAACCCGAACCATGAGCGAGCCCGCGCCGACCTGGACCATCGTCATCCATGGCGGCGCGGGCAGTATGACTCCCGAAATATTGGGGGAGGAAGGCGATCGCACCGCCCGCGCCGCGCTGGCTACGGCAATAGAGGCCGGCGCCGCGATATTGAGGAGTGGCGGAGCCGCCGTCGACGCGGTGCAGGCTGCGGTAACGGTGCTGGAGGATGATCCGCACTTCAACGCGGGCCGCGGTTCGGTTTTCACCGCCGAGGGGCGGATCGAATGCGACGCGGCGCTCATGGACGGGGCGAAGCTTGACGCCGGTGCTGTGGCAGGGGTGCGCTCGACCCGCAATCCGATCCGTCTCGCGCGTGAAGTGATGGATCGTAGTCCGCATGTCTTTTTGGCTGGTGCCGGTGCGGATGGCTTTGCACGTGAACACGGCATTGAAGCCGCCGATTCCTCCTGGTTCGAAACGCCAGAACGCCGGCGTCAACTCGATGAGATACTCGCCCGCCCCGATACGCCATTCGATAGCGCGATGAAGTACGGCACGGTGGGTGCAGTGGCGGTGGATGGCGCAGGGCACGTCGCAGCCGCAACCTCGACCGGCGGACTGACGGGAAAGAAATGGGGCCGCGTCGGCGATTCGCCGCTGATCGGCGCAGGCACCTATGCCGATGATCACGCCGCCGCGGTGTCCTGCACCGGATCGGGCGAATATTTCATCCGGCTTGGTGTCGCCCACGAAATCTGTGCACGGGTGCGGCTGGCAAGCTGGTCGATCGAAGACGCGGCCGACACGCTGATCGACGAGCTCGGTGACTTAGGCGGCAAAGGTGGCGTTATCGTCGTGTCACCAGATGGATCGGGTGGCTGGGCCTTCAACACCAAAGCGATGTATCGCGCCATGGCGACGCACGATTCCCCGCCAGAGATCGCGATCTACGGCGACGAATGACCTTGCGCCGTCATGCGGCTGGTCTAACCGATAAGCCCATGCTCCGTAACCGTTTCCTGGCTTCGTTTGCCACCCTGGCGTTGCTCTTTCTGCCTTCACCCGCCCCCGCGTGGTGGGAATATGGACATGAAACCACCGCCGAAGTGGCGATGAGGCTGGTCAAACCGCACACGCGCTTGTCGATCGAATGGCTGCTCGCGCGGCAGAAAGTGCTGGAGACGCCAACCTGCCCCGCCGGCACGATCGAGCAGGTGTCAGTCTGGCCGGATTGCATCAAAAAGCTCGGTGACCGGTTCAACTATGCCTATGCCTGGCACTTCCAGGACGTCGACATCTGCAAGCCATTCGACCTCAAAGAGCCCTGCGCGGGCGGCAATTGTGTCTCGTCCCAGATCGCGCGGGCCCAGCGCATGATTGCCGATCGGGAACTGCCCGCCCGCGACCGGCTGATGGCCCTCGCCTTCCTCGTCCATTTCGTCGGCGATCTGCACCAGCCGCTCCATGGTTCAGAGCATGACGGTGATCAGGGCGGAAACAAGCTGAAAGCCAGCTATGGCTTCATTCCCCGTTCTAATCTCCATTCGATCTGGGACGGGCTGCTTGCCGACCGCGCCATCTCCACCCCGCCGGCAGGCGCTGACGGCATCCTGTCGCAGGTTTCGCCGGCACGCCGCGCCGAAATCGCTCAGGGCACGCTCGAAGATTGGAGCCGAGAGAGCTGGGAGATGGCCAAAGCGAAAGTTTATGGCAGTCTAATCCCTGATCCCTGTGCCGGTGCCGCGCCCGAGAAGGTTGCGATGACCCAGGCCAAGATTGAGGAGCTGATCCCGGTCCTGCGGGAGCAGGTCGCGAAAGGCGGCATCCGGCTCGCGCGGCTGCTCGACGAAGCCTTGGACGGTAATCATCCCGAAGTCGCGCACCCGCCCAAACCGGCTAAGAAGGGCTGATGCGCTATTTCCTCGACACCGAATTCAACGGCTTCGGCGGTTCCTTGATCAGCCTCGCCCTGGTGCCCGAGGAAGGCGATCAGGATTATTATGTCGTCGTGCCCATGGCCGAGACGCCGTTGCCGTGGGTCGCCAAACACGTGCTGCCCTATCTGAAGAGCGTGCCGCCAATGCTCTACAATGAGCTGGATCCGATCGCCGCGGCGCACGATATCGCCGCCTATCTGCGCACCGACCCCGATCCAGAGATCATATGCGACTGGCCGGAAGATATCGCGCTGCTGTGCCGGCTGTTACAGACGGGGGACGGAGAGATAGTCGACGTCACCAGTTTGCGATTTCACTTCGTCCGTACGCCGGGCTTCTCCACCTCCCGCAACAGCCAAGTGCCGCATAACGCGCTGCACGACGCCCGCGCGCTTAGGGATTTCCTGTTGGCAACGGAGAGATAAAATCCTCCCTGCGATTTCGCGGGGAGGGGGACCATCGCGCAGCGATGGTGGAGGGGCCCCCTCCACCACGCCGCAATGCGGCGCGGTCTTCCTCCCCGGCAAAAAGCCGGGGAGGATTTCGAACCCTTATTGCGGCACTACCGTCACGGCACGACGGTTCTGCGCCCAAGCTTCTTCGTCCGAACCGGTCGCGACCGGCCGTTCCTTGCCATAGCTGATAACGCTGATCCGGGAGGCGGCGACGCCGTTGTTGATCAGGAAATTCTTGGCCGAATTGGCGCGGCGGTCGCCAAGTGCCAGGTTATATTCGCGCGTGCCGCGCTCGTCGCAATGGCCCTCGATCGTGACGCGCACGTTCGGGAATTTCTGCAGCCATGCCGCCTGCTTGGTCAGCGTAGCCGTCGCCTCGCTATCGAGGTCCGAACTGTCGGTGGCGAAGTGAACCGTATCGCTGCCAGCCTGCTGAAGGAAATCGGCACGCGAGCCGGGAACCGTCGTGTTGCCGACCTCGCTCTGCGCAGGGGGCGGAGTGGGCGCGGTGGTCTCGGCCGGAGGCGCGGGCGGGAGCTTCGCCGGCGGCTTCTTCGAGCAGCCGGCTAGGGCGATCAAGGCTGCCGTGCAAAGCAGCGTGGTCGTCTTTTTCATCATCGCGTCCCTTCTATGCGATCGTTACGGGTTAACTCTTTAGGGGAGCAAAGGTCCCCAGGCGGGGTCGGAACCATCGAGTGGCGTCGGAATTGCGCGCTCGTTGACTCCAGTCAGATCCACCGACCAGAGATCGGCCTTGCCCGAGCCCTTGGCGGTGCGGAAGAACATCAGCACGCGTCCATTGGGCGACCAGGTTGGGCCTTCGTCCTGCCAGCCGTTGGTCAGATCCTTGGCGCCCGATCCATCGGTACCCATCACGCCAACCGAAAAGCCGCCGCCGAGATGTGTGTAGGCGATCAGGTCGCCGCGAGGGCTCCACACCGGCGTCGCATAGCGGCCGCCTCCGAAGCTGATGCGTCGCTGGTTCGAACCGTCGGCGTTCATCACGTAGAGCTGCTGCGTGCCCGAGCGATCGCTTTCGAACACGATCTTGCTGCCGTCGGGCGAATAGCTGCCGCCCGTATCGATCCCTGGCGAAGTAGTGAGTCGGGTCGCTGTGCCGCCCGTCGCCGCCACACGATAGATATCGCAATTGCCGTTCACGATCATCGAGAACAGGATGTAGCGGCCGTCCGGCGAGAAGCGGGGCGCAAAGGTCGTGTAAGGCTGACTCACGACCAGCCGCTTCCGTCCCGAACCCACGTCATAGACATAGACGCGCGGCTGATCATTTTCGAACGACATGAACACCACTGTCTGGCGACTAGGCGCGAAACGCGGTGTCAGCACCAGACTCTGCCCGTTGGTGATGAAGCGGTGGTTAGCACCGTCCTGGTCCATGATCGCGAGCCGTTTGACGCGGTTGCGCTTCGGCCCCGTCTCGGAAACATAGATCACCTGACTGTCGAAATAGGGCCCCTCGCCGGTGAGGCGCGAATAGACCGTATCTGCGCATTTATGCGCACCGCGGCGCCAGTCAGCTGGCTTCACGACGAAGCCTTGGCGGATCATCTCGCTCTTGGCGAAGACGTCATAGAGATAGCAGCCCACCGTGAGCGTGCCGTCGCCATTGGCCTGCACGAAGCCCTGCACCAACGCCTGCGCTCCGGTGGGTAGCCAGGCGCCATAATCGGGCGCGGAAACCTGCGGGAAGGTGACCGGCTGCAACTGCCCCTTCGGCAATGGCGAGAAAAGTCCGCTATTCTTGAGGTCGTTGGTAATCACGTCCGCGACTTGCCCACCCAACGCCTCCGTCGAGCCCGCAGGCGTCTGCAGCGCATTGGGCGTGGGCATGACTGGGATTGCGATCGGCATCGGCTGCGAAATGCCCCCAGTGATGTCGACAGTGAGCCGCTGGCCACTGACGGGGCCTGCGCCCGGTGCGGGGCCAGGGCCTGCTGGGGCCGCATCCTGCGCAACCGCCGCCCCCGGCAGCAGCATCAACCCGAGCGAAAGCAAAAGGCGCATGCTTTTCATCGGTTTTCTCATCCTCTGTGCATCCTGCTCACTGCATTTGACCCGGCGTGAAGCGGAAATTCAGGTCATCCCAACCGCCCTCATACAGTTCGGCCGGCAGATGAACCGGCGCGCAACGCAAAACCGCGCGGCGCGCCACTTCGGCAATCTGTTGGGCATAGGCACGGTTGCCCGCGTTGATCCCGGTCTGCTCGACGATCTGTGGGTTTCCCGCGACCGAACCATCCTTGTTGTAACGCAGGCGTAGCGTCGTGACGATCTGCATCGCCGGTGTACCGCCCAAGGCGCCGAGTTCATAACAAGGCTGAACCTGGCGTTTGATCGCCGCGGCGAGGCCATTCATCGCCGCGCCGGTAATCGCAGCGCGGGCATTCTCACCCTTCCCCGCCGACGCGCCGATCACGCCCTTGAGCAAGGCGCCTACCTTCTCAGCGGAGGCGCGATCCGCCTTGGCACGGGCATCGCTGCCCGCCTGCTCACTCTTGGCCGTAGCGCGTACGTCCTTGAGTATGTCGGACAGCGGCTTCGACGGGGGCTGTGGTTTGGGTTTGACTGCAGGCACAGGCGACGGCGGCGTTGGCGTGGGGTTGGCTTCTGCCGGCTTGGGCGTGGGCGGCGTCGGAGTTGGAGCAGGCGGTGGTGCTTCCTGTGGCGGCGCCTGCTCCGGCGCCTGCATTTCCTGCGGCACCTCGGTTGCAGGATTGGGCACAGCTGATCGCAGTCCAACCGCGTCCACCAGTTGCACATCCATTGCCTCAACCGGGGGCTGCGCCGGAGGCACGCGTTTGGCGATGCTGATCGTCAGCGCCGCAAACAGCAGCAGATGGGCAAGGATAGCAAGGCCGAGGCCTTTCTGGTCGGTGCGTTGCATCATCACCTCCCCGTCATCCCCGCGCAGGCGGGGATCCATAAATCCCGACCAACCGGCTCGTTCGGCACGCAGGGAATATGGATTCCCGCTTCCGCGGGAATGACGAAGAAAGGAATAAGCGGCGCATCACTTCTGGTCCTGGGCCTCGTTCGTGACGAGTGCGACCTTGTTGAGTCCAGCCCGGTTCAGTTCGCCCATAACCTGCATAACGCGGCCATAATCCAGGCTGCGATCGGCGCGCAGGTAGATTTGCGGCGCATCCGCCCCTTTTGGGAGGGTGGCCAGCTTGGCGGGCAGACCTGGTAACGCCACTTCGACGTCGTCGACGAAGACCTTGCCGCTCGTGTCCAGGCTAATCTGAACAGGTTTCTGCTGCTGCTCCAGCGGCTTGGCTCGGCTGTCGGGCAGGTTGACCGGTACGCCCGCAACCAAGAGCGGCGCGGTGACCATGAAGATGATCAGCAGCACCAGCATCACGTCCACCAGGGGCGTGACGTTGATTTCCGCCATCGGCGCACGCCTGCGGCCATGGCCGCGACGCGGTGCGGGGCCCATCGCCATAAGCTCAGCCCTCCGCGTCCAGCTCGCGGCTCAGCGTGGCATGGAAGCTGTCCGCAAACCGATTGAGCCGGGCTTCGATGCGATCGAGATGGTGGAGCATGCGATTGTAGGCGATCGTGGCGGGAATGGCCGCGAAAAGGCCGAGCGCAGTCGCAAACAGCGCCTCGGCAATTCCCGGGGCTACCGCACCGAAACTCGTATTCTGCGAGGCCGCGATGTCGGCGAAGGAGCGCATGATGCCCCAGACCGTACCGAACAGCCCGACGAAAGGGCAGACGCTGCCGATCGTGGCGAGAATGTTGAGGCCGCTCGAAAGCCGCTCGATCTCGCCGCCTGATGCGGACGCCATGACTGACGCGAGCCGGTCGCGCGTCGCCGCTTTGTCGACATGCGGCACAGCGGTCGATTTGCGCCATTCCCCCATCCCCGCCGCGAACACGCGGGCGGCGGGAATATCGGCCCTTGCGCGCTCCTGATAGAAGCGATCCACGTCGGTCGCCTTGCTGAAATCCGCCTCGAATGCTGTGCTTTCGCGGTCGGCACGACGCAGCACACCACCGCGGCCGAAAATGATCGTCCAGGTCCAAAGGCTCGCGAGAAGGAGCCCCAGCATGACGATCTTCACGACGATATCGGCGTGCAGGAACAGCGCGATCGGCGAAAGCGCGGCCTGGGTATTGGTGGTGACGGTAATGCCGTTCATCGTTTCTGTTCTGCTCCGTTGAAACCCTGGAACGCTTCGATCCACGCGGCGGGCTGCCGCCGGGGCCGGCCGTCCTCGCCTACGAAGGCGACGGTCAACCGTCCTTCGACGAGCACCTGACCATCGCGTATGACTCTCTGCTGAATGACGCAGGCGGCCTGCCGGACCTGTTCCAGCGTGCTGGCGATGGTCAACGTCTCACCCAGCCGCGCGGGCCGCAAAAATTTTAGATCGGCGGCAGCGACGACATAGCCGCCGTGGCCGGCATTGAGCGCAACCGCGACATCGACGCCGGCAAGCGCAAGCATGTCGGTTCGCGCACGTTCGAAAAAGCGCAGGAAATTGGCGTGATAAACCACCCCACCCGCGTCGGTATCTTCATAATAAACGCGCACCGAGAAGCGATGCTCGTTTCCTACGAAGCGGCCGGAATAAGGCTGGTCGAGGGAGGCGCCAGTCATGGTCAAGAGCCTTAGGGAAGGCCGTCGCCCAAAAAAACCCCTAAGCGTCAGCGGCGGCGCACGACAGCTTCGCCGCATCACCTATCCCCCAACGGTAAGCGCAATCTTTCAACACATTAGCGGATGGTAAAAATCGGATTAGCGCAACCTGTTGGTAGTTGGTGAACGCACGGCGGTCCAAGCCCACCATTCAACCGCTGAGTAACTGAGTAGCGGAGGAGTAGAGTGATGGGACGGGGGATCGGATCGAAAGAGCTTCGCAGGGCAGCTTTGGCCTCATGCGCGCTCAGTTTCACGCTCGCAGGTGCTGCCCAGGCGGCCGGCCCGGTGAACCCCGTCACGGGCGACGTCAGTTCGCTTTATGGCAAGATCAATCCGTTTTACGGCGATGTGAAGGCCAACTACGGTAAGATCAACCCGTTCTATGGGAAGATCAATCCGTTCTACGGCAAGATCAATCCGTTCTGGGGCGACGTCACGAGCTATTACGGCAAGATCAATCCCTTCACAGCCGACACAAGTGCTACAACCATTGCGGCCTACGGCACCAGATTTGACCCGTTCTGGGGCAAGGACAGTCCTTACCTCACCAGTTCGTCGTCGATTTCTTACGCCAAGATTGCAGGGTTCTGGCAAACCGAAACCGCGAATTGGACGACTGTGCAGGCAGCATGGGCAAGTGCGACCACGCAAAATGATGCCCAAAATCTCGCCAACCTGATCCAGAACAGCATCATCAATCCGGCTATCAGCTTCTGGGGCCAAGCTGTTCAGCAGGGTGTCATAGCTCCCAAGTGGACGTCCGACCGGGGCCTGCCCGGCATGGATTCCTCGAAATCGGGCCGGAAATCTCTATCGCTGACCACGGCCGAGATGAACTGGCTTTCGCCCTATGGCGTGACCTTCACCAACGGCGTCATCGACCCGGCGAGCCTGTTGAAGATGGACCCGTCGCAGCGCGCGATGATGTTCCTGAATCTCTACGACGATTTGATGGATTACGCCGGGACCGGGCACGTCGATTGGTGGATGGGATCCGCCGGGTGGAGCCCGGCACTTGCCGACATTCAGGGCTCGAACGCCAAGGGAAGCCCCATCCCCACGGTAGGCATGATCGACTTCGTGATAAGCTCCGGCCAGCATCTGTCGAAGCGGATCACGCAATTCGGTAGCACGACGTTCAACGACGGACACGGCGCTGCTGTCGGCAGCCTGATCATGGGGTCGGTCGATGGATCGGGCATTCTGGGCGTCATGCCCCAAGGGACGGTAAACGTCGCCGTGTACGATCCCTACGACTCGACCGGAACCACCAACTGGATCGACGTCGGAACGGGCATAGCCGCACTGACCAACTCGATCTTCAGCGGCAAATCCACGCCCGTTGGAGTCCTTAACGCATCGCTGGGGGAGCCGGGCTACACACTCAGCCCCGGCTGGAACGACGCCCTCAAAAACGCTGGAGCGCACGGACACAATCTCGTGGTGGCTGCCGGAAACGACGGCCGCGCCCAGACCCAGAATGTCGTGTGGGATTTCAACGCGAATCCGAACCTCATCATCGTCGGTTCGGTCGGTGTGGACGGGACGATTTCGAACTTTTCCAACCGGCCGGGGGAAGCTTGCCTGATCGCGAGCGCAGGATCCGGGTGCACTGAAGCGAATAAGCTGAAATACCATTTCATCGTCGCGCCTGGCGAATTGATCCTGGTCTCCAACGGTGTGGGCGGGCATTTCCGCCAGTCGGGAACGTCGCTCGCGGCACCTTTGGTGGCGGGCGCGATCGCGATGCTGCAGAACCGTTGGCCGTGGCTGTCCAATTATCCTGACGAAACCGCGTCTATCATTTTGAAGAGCGCTACACCGAAGGGCACCAAACCCGGCGCGGATCCGGTTTATGGAGTGGGCGAGCTCAACATCGCCGCTTCGCAATCGCCGCTCAACTGGAACAACCTTACCTTTTACAAGGGCAGCAACGGCAAGGCGGACACGGTGGCCGTGCCTCTTTCGACAGTGATTGCGCAGGTTGGTCCGGGTACGCAGTCGTCGTGGGACGCATCAGGCCTTTACTACAGCGCATTCGAGAAGATCGGAAATACGGTCCGCGATTTCCAGATTCCGCTCTCATCGAAGCTGGTTGGCCAGAACGTGACCACCAATGCCGGCATCCAGCAATATCAGACCTATCTGTCGGCCGCGCTGCGTTCTCAGGCGGGACATTTCTCCGGCCTCGCCTCGGCGAAGGCCACAGATAGCCTGCTGGCGAGCGGGTTTGCCCGATC
>Ga0207647_10000787_pt1 | contig 24612 bp, 30 predicted proteins | sample KBSCornC2_FD_184295 | JGI IMG/M metagenome (GOLD analysis project Ga0207647, IMG submission 184295) | Corn rhizosphere microbial communities from Kellogg Biological Station, Michigan, USA - C2 (SPAdes) (version 2) | ecosystem: Host-associated > Plants > Roots > Rhizosphere ... | reverse complement strand
ATCGACCCACACCGCGTCCAGATCCGGCTTCAGGATCATGTCGGATTCGTTGATCGCCTTCCAGCCTTCGATCGACGAGCCGTCGAACATGAAGCCGTCGTTGAGCTCGTCTTCGCCGACCACGCCAGCGACCATCGACAGGTGCTGCCACTTGCCCTTCGGATCGGTGAAACGGAGGTCGACCCATTCGATCTCCTTCTCCTTGATGATCTTCAGAACGTCGGACGCCTTATTCGCCATTGGAAAGCCTTTCCCCGTGAAAACCCGTTGCGGCGCTGGGCCGCAGCTTTGCTGAACTTCATGCCTCGTGCGGTTTAGACCGCGTCGGCGTCTCTTTCCCCGGTCCGGATCCGGACCGCGGTATCAATCGTGGTGACGAAGATCTTGCCGTCGCCGATCCGGCCGGTCTGGGCCGCATTCTGGATCGCCTCGACCACGCGTTCCGTGAGTGAATCGTCGACGACAACCTCCAGCTTCACCTTGGGCAGGAAGTCGACGACATATTCGGCGCCGCGGTAGAGTTCGGTATGGCCCTTCTGCCGGCCGAAACCGCGCGCCTCCGTCACGGTAATGCCGGATACGCCTACTTCGTGCAGCGCCTCCTTCACCTCATCGAGCTTGAACGGCTTGATGATCGCCTCGACTTTTTTCACGCAACCAGCTCCCCGTCGGTGGCTTTCGCTTTCAATAAGCGTGCCATCTGCGCTCACGCAAGGCGCGGGGCGATTCCTGTGCTGCGAGCGCGAAAATCTGCCCGCAAACGCAGCAATTCCCCGTTGGTCTGCCTTTTTTTGCGGCATTCTTCCGGGGGAGACTTGGTTCTCGCGAGTCGCGAAAGCCGGCGACTCGGGCAGGTCTTTATTTGGCGGTGACGATCAGCTCGATCCGGCGATTGCGCGCCTGGCCCTCAACGGTTCGATTATCGGCGATCGGATCGCGCATGCCGTGTCCGACCGCGCTGATGCGGCGTGGCTGGATGCCGGCGTGGATCAGCAATTGTGCCATGCGATCGACGCGCGCCTGCGAGAGGCGGAGGTTTTGCTCCGCCGTGCCGATATTGTCGGTATGGCCGACCAGCGTGACCTCACTATGCGGATAGGCCCGCAATATCTGCGCGATCGCATACATGGTACGCAACGTCGCCTCGTTCGGCTTGCTCTGCCATGGCTCGAATTCGGTGCCGGGGAAGCGGAAGAGCCGGGGCGCAGGCGCCTTCGATGCCAGAAAGGCCGCCAATTGCTCCTCAGTCGATCCGCGCTCGACGAAGATCGCACTGTCGGGCAGCTGGATAAGATGGCCGGTCGGAGACGGCCTGGGCGGCTGGGCCTTCTTGTGCGGCGCAGCGGCTACGGCTGTTCCCTGCGGAGCTGGCCGATCGCACGCCGCGACGAGCAAAGGCGCCATCAGCATCGCCGTCCGCATGACCTGCCGTACCCCGACCATCGTCATCCCCATCACCGACGCCCGCGCAGCGACAATATGGCGAACCGTTGCGCCGGTGCAATGGGCGCCCACGGCCGTGCTGCGAACGGCAGGCGCCCCTAGCGGCCCCCGTCCCTTTGCGCTTTACACCAGTGATACGCCCAAAGACGGGCAATTCTGATCAAAGTGGGGCAATCCATGACCGAACTTTCCCGCCGCGAAGCCATGATCTCGGCTGCCGCGCTTGGCACCTTCGCGATCGCTAGCGGTGCTGCCGCGGCGGATCCTGCCGCGGCGCCCGCCGGTGCCGTCTGGGACCTGACCGATCTCTATCCGAACGATGCCGCGTGGGAGGCGGAGCGCGCGGCGGTGGCGGCACGCCTTCCGGAAGTCGCGGCTTTCAAGGGACGGCTCGGCGAGGGAGCGGGCACACTGCGCCAGGTGCTGCAACTCCAGTCCGACCTCGGCCTGAAAGTTGCGCGGCTCTACACCTATGCAGGCCTCAAGGCGGATGAGGATCTGCGCAATGCACCCAATCAGGAGCGGCGCCAGAAGGCGAACGATCTTTATACCGCTTATGGCGAGGCGGGTTCCTGGATGAATCCGGAACTGCTCCAGCTCGGGGCATCGAAGGTCGATGCCTATCTCGCAAGCGACACCGGCCTCGCCAAATTCCGGTTCCAGCTTCTGGACGTAGTCCGGCAGGCGCCGCACACCTTGACGCCGGAGGGCGAGGCGATCCTCGCGGCGAGCCAGAACCCGCTCACGGGCCCGGGGGACATTCGCGTCCAGCTCGTCTCGTCGGATATTCCGCGGCCGACCGTGACGCTCTCCGACGGCACCAAGGCTCAGCTCGACGACCAGGGCTACACACTCCACCGAACCGCACCCAACCGTGCCGACCGCAAGCTGGTCTTCGACCAATTCTGGGCGAGCTATCATGCCTTCGAAAATTCGCTCGGCACGGCCTTGCTCAGCCAGACCAAGGGCGAAATGTTTCAGGCCAAGGCGCGCAAATATGGAAGCGCGCTCGAGGCAGCGCTCGCGGCCCCCAACATTCCCGAAGGCGTTTACCGCTCATTGGTTGCGGAGGCGAATGCCGGCCTTCCCGTGCTGCACCGCTATTTCGAGCTGCGCCGCCGCATGCTGGGCCTCGATCAGATCGCTTATTACGACATCTATCCGCCGCTGGTGACGCTCGATCGCACCTTCTCGCTCGATGAGATGCGTTCGCTAACGCTCGCTGCGATCAAGCCGCTCGGCCCCGATTACAGCAAGCAATTCGCCGATGCGAGCGCGCGCAAATGGATGGATCCGCGTCCGCGCCCGGGCAAGCAATCGGGAGCCTATATGCAGGGTACGGCTTACGATGTGCACCCGTTCCTGCTGCTCAACTTGAGCGACAAATATGACGGGCTCACTACCTATGCGCACGAATGGGGCCATGCGATGCACACCTTGCTCGCCAACAAGGCCCAGCCGTTCGAGACCGCCGGCTATCCGACCTTTACGGCCGAGATCGCCTCGACCTGCCATGAGCTGCTGCTAGCCAACATGATGATCGGCCTGGCCAAATCGAAGCAGGAGAAACTGTTTTATCTTGGCCAGCTGATGGAGAATTATCGCGGCACCTTTTATCGCCAGGCGATGTTCGCCGAGTTCCAGCTCGCGCTTCACGATCTGGCCGAGAAAGGTGAAGGTCTTTCGGGTCAGAAGATGACAGAGATCAACCTCGACCTTCTGAAGCGCTATCACGGCCCCAAGTTCGTGATGGACCCGGCCTATGGAATCGAATGGGCCTATATCCAGCACTATTTCTATGGCTTCTATGTCTTCCAATATGCGACCTCGATCACGGCCGCGAACTTCTTCGCCGATAAGCTGATGCATGGCGGGCCCAAGGAGCGGGAAAATTACCTGTCGGTACTGCGCGCCGGCGGGTCGGATTATGGCTACAACATCCTCAAGAAAGCCGGGCTCGATATGGCGACGGCGACGCCGTACCAGACGATCGTGCGGAGCTTTTCCAACGTGCTCGACCAGGCCGAGAAACTGCTCGCCTGAGCTTGGGGATCAGGAACGGCGCCCCTCTCTCCCGGGTTGAATCCTCGAGATTCCAATCCGGGAGAAAAATCATGGCCAAGGCGCTGATCATCGCCACCAACGGCTTTGAGCAGGATGAACTGTTCAAACCGCGCGAATGCCTGCTCGATGAGGGCGTCGACGTGACGCTGGCTTCGATCGATCGCGATCCGATCCAGGGCGAGAAACATGGCGAGAAGGGCGCGACGATCACGCCCGATGCGCTCGTTACCGACGTGCGCGCGGACGATTACGATATCCTGGTAATACCCGGTGGGGTCGCCAATCCGGACAATATGCGTATGGAGCCCGCCGCGATCCAGCTGGTGCGCGACTTCATGATCGCGGGCAAACCGGTGGCGGCGATCTGCCACGGACCGTGGTTGTTAGCCGAGGCCGAAGTGATCGACGGACGTACGCTGACCGCATGGCCCTCGATCCGCACCGACCTGCGCCATGCGGGCGCGACGGTAGTGGACAAGGATGTGGTGGTGGACGGCAATCTCATCACCAGCCGCAAGCCGGACGACATTCCGGCCTTCAATCGCGAGTTGCTGGCGAAGATCGGAATAAGTGTCAGCCAAATGGCGTAGGGCGGACCATCCCAGCTAGCCGAAGCGATCCCGAAGTTCGTCTTCGTTCAGGGTTGGCTCGCGCCGCAGCAGGACCCGGCCCGTGTAGAACAGGCCGAACCCGATCGCGAACGGAATGCCGCCGATAATGGCGGGAAGCATCAACATGCCCGGTCCTTCGCGGCCGCCCTCGCTCACGAACACGCCGATCACGACGAGCGAGCATAGGCCGCTGCCGGTCATGATCAGGATACCGATCGCAAGCAGGACACCGCCGAAGAAACGCTTCATGGCAACCTCCTAGCTCGTTCCAGTACCCCGGCTCCTTCCGCGCCCGGGCGATAGAAGCTGTTATAGGTGTCGAAGGGAATGATTTTCCCCTCCGGCGTCAGGAAATGGACGCAACTGCGCTTCACCGTTCCCAGATCGAAATTGTAGCGATCGAGGAATTGCAGGATCACCACGCGGAAGCTGTTTGCATAGCTGAGTTCCGCCGGCACCAGCGCCTGCGGCAGGCAACAGAGCAGGCCGGCAAGCTTCTCCTCGGTATTGCACTGTCTGGTCGCCAGGCTGAGAAGATCGAACACGGCTTCGCGCAGCGCGGGATAGGCTTCGTAGCTGATCGTATTAGGGCCCTGCAGGATGAGCTCGCGCGGCAGCAGCGACGTGATCGGCGTGACGCTCGCACCGTCACGCAACCCAAAGCCGATACAGATCTGGTCGGGATTGCAGGGCAGGGGGATCATATCCTCCAGCTCGAACACACCCGCGCGCGCGACTTCGCGCCTGATTTGCGTGAGCAGCATGCGGTTGGCCTTGCCGTCGAACCCTTCGTTGCGGCCGGCGTCCTGCACGGGCTGGAAGGTGACGCCGCGCACGCATTTCCACTGGAGCGCGTGGGTGACAATATCCGCTATCTCATGATCGTTGACGCCGCGCTTCACCACCGCGACGAGCGTCGTCGAGAGACCGACCCGCTCCAGCGCCTGGAGAGCCTGTCGGCGCACGCGCGCGAGACGGGCGCCACGCAGATTGACGAGCGCCTCGTCATCAAGACTGTCGAACTGGAGATAGACTTCCAGCCGAGGCGCATAGCTGGCCAGCCGCTCGACGAATGCGGGGTCCTGCGCGATGCGGATGCCGTTGGTGTTGATCATCACATGGCGGATCGGCCGGCTTTTCACCGCATCCAGTATTTCGAAGAATTGGGGGTGGAGCGTCGGCTCGCCGCCCGACAATTGGATCAGGTCCGGCTCGCCTTCGCTCGCGACCAGGACGTCCAGCATCGTTTCGATCGTGGCGAGCGGCAGATGCGCACCGTGCATGTCCTCGGCATCGGCGAAGCAGACGGGGCAGGCGAGGTTGCAGGCACTGTTGATCTCAAGGATCGCAAGGCAGCTATGTTGTTCGTGATCGGGGCAGAGGCCACAGTCGAACGGGCAACCGGCCTCCGTGCGGGTCTGCGCGGTAAGAGGCCGATCGCCGGGCTTCAGCCACAATTTCTGCGCGCGCCAATAATCGACATCATCCGCGATCAGCGTCTTCTGCACGCCATGATCGCGGCAGCGCTTGAGATAATAAACCGCCTCATCCTCAATGATGACCTTAGCCGGCACCGGTACCAGGCAGGTCTCGCACAGGCTGGTCGTCTGCCCGTGGAAGATGTAGGGCGCCGGCTTGCGCTCGGGCGACGACAGGATCTCGGCCGCCGCGGACGATCCAGACAATTGCATAAGCGCACAGCCCCATCATCAACAGGTGGAAGAGGTTGAGAGGCCCCACCAACGGAGGGTAGGGCTTCAGGAATTCCCACGCAAATCGCTGGACCGCATAGGCCACGATGAAGGCATGGAAGCCGTACCGCACCGCCCAGCGACGCTGACGGATCAGCGCATGCCAGTACATCGCAAGAAATACCGCAACGGATAGGGATTCGTATATCTGCACGGGGTGGCGTGCGATGCCGTCACCCAGATCGACGCCCCACGGGGTGCCGGTGGGAAGTCCGTAAGTCTCGTCGGCAAGTCCGGCGAACAGGCAACCCCAGCGCCCGACGATGATGCCGAGCGCCAGCGGTATCACGAACGGGCCTCCCGTCGATCCCCGCACGCCGTTGCGCCACTTCCACAGCTCCACTGCGGCGATTGCGCCGACCAAAGCGCCGGCGATGCTGTGCGACAGCGTCGGCGCGGCGCTGCGAAGCGTGTTGAACGATCCCGCCAGCCACGCCCCGATCGCCCCGCCGATGGCGAGACTGACGAAGTAACCAGGCGCGGTCTGGCGCGCGAGCCCCTCGACGCTGTCGTGCCGATGCCGATAGACCCAGCGCCCGCCGAAAAAGGCGGCAAGCCAGGCGGTCAAGTCGCCGACATGGTGAAGCCAGGGCGCCGTCGGGATGTGGATCACCTTCGCGCGATATCAGAAACGGGCCGAAAGCGCGCTGGCGATCAGGCACCACCTGGTCATCCCGCACTTGTTCCGGCATCCACCCATCGTCACGCCATGCGCATGCGGCCGGGTGGACCCGGCACAAGGCGGGGGTGACGGGGGGAGTCCGGCTTGGGTATTCTCCCAGCCGCAATCCCCCTCCACCAGCCTTCGGCTGGTCCTCCTCCCCGCGAAGCGGAGAGGATCTAGACTACGCCGTTTGCCTTGAAGTGGGCGAGCAGCCTCGCCCAGCCGTCCTTGGCGTCGGCTTCGTTATAGGAGCTTCGATAATCCGCGTGGAAGCCGTGACCTGCGTCGGGATAGACGTGGATCGCCGATCCCTTCTTGCCCGCCTTGGCGAGTGCGTCGGCCATCGCCTTGACCTGATCCTGACCGATGCCCTGATCCTGCGCGCCATAGAGGCCAAGCACGGGCGCACGGAGTTCGCCGGCGCGCGCGATCAATTTCTCGACATGGCCATACCAGGCGACACCCGCGCGAATATCCGGATCGACCATCGCCGCACGCCATACGACCGCGCCGCCCCAGCAGAACCCCGTGATGCCGATCCGGTCGGGTTTGGCGAAAGCCTGTTTCTTGATCCAGGCCGAGGTGGCCTTGACGTCACCATCGACCTGCGCGTCGCTGGCCTGGTTCACGATCGGCATGATCTGCTTGAAATCGCTGATCGCCGGCAGGTTGACGCCCGAGCGATAGAAGAAATCAGGCGCGACGGCGACATAGCCGACCCTGGCGAGCCGGCGACAGACATCCTTGATATAATCATGGATGCCGAAAATCTCGTTGACGACGATGATCGCGGCATGGCGGCCGGGCCCCTTGGGACGGGCGACGTAGGCCGGCAGGGGTTTGGGCGCGCCATTGGGGATCAGGGCGGCTTCTACGATCAATCCGTCCTCGGGCGTGTGGATCGGTTTGGCATCGGCGGCGAGCGCCGCGACCGCATAGCCTGCGAAGAACATTGTCACCGCGGCGCGGCGGCCGACATGCAGGTCCTGGGGTTCGGTACCATCGGGGCGAGTGAGGGTGAGCATCGTTGGCGTCCTCCGGGGATGGGAGGCACACGCTACGCCCAGGACAGCACCTTAGGCAATCGTCCGACTCATGGGCGCGAGAGGGCGCCTCGTGCCGGCAAAGATTGTTCTTCGCCGGCACAAGGATCGTTCATCCATTCGCGCCATCATTGTCTGCACGGGTGGGAATGAAGGGCTGCACCTTGTCCGATTTGTGGACATTGGTGACGCCGGTATCACCACCGGTCGCCTGCTTCTCTTCATCGCGGGTGCCGACATCGGTCGCGGTCCGGCCGCCGCTCCGGCCATGGCCGGAAGGGGCGCGCTCGGCGCCTTCGATCAGTTCATGATCGTCATGCGCGCGCGCTTCGTCGGTTCGATGCGTGTGCGGTTGCTCGGCCATTTCGTTTCTCCTTTCGAAGGAGAAAAGCGAGCGGGCCAAGCGCCGGGTTCCCGCGAAAGCGTCAGGCTGGGCGATGCGGCAGGTCAAGGCCCTTCAGGCTCTTGGTGAAGATCTCCGCACCCGTCTCTGTAACGCCGATCGAATGCTCGAACTGGGCGGAGAGCGACCGGTCGCGCGTGACGGCGGTCCAGCCATCGTCGAGCACCTTCACGTCGGGCCGGCCGATATTGATCATCGGTTCGATCGTGAAGAACATGCCCGGCTTGAGCTCGGGACCCGTACCTGGGCGGCCGACATGGACCACCTCCGGAGCGTCGTGAAACAGACGGCCGACGCCATGGCCACAGAAATCGCGCACCACGCCATAACGATGCTTTTCGGCGTGCGTCTGGATGGCATGGCCGATGTCGCCCAGGTGTGCGCCCGGCTTCGCCGCTTCGATGCCCAGCATGAGGCATTCATACGTGACTTCGACCAGCTTGCGCGCCTTCAGCGGAACGTCGCCGGCAAGATAGGTACGGTTGCTGTCGCCATGCCAGCCATCGAGCAGCGGCGTGACGTCGACATTGACGATATCGCCGTCCTTGATCGCCTTGCCCCCCGGAATGCCGTGACACACGACATGGTTCAGGCTGATGCAGCAGCTATGCGTATAGCCGCGATAGTTAAGCGTCGCGGGGACCGCGCCGCCTGCGATCGTCATGTCATAGACGATCCGATCGATTTCTTCGGTCGTGACACCCGGACGAATATGCGCGCCAAGCTCGTCGAGGATCTGGGCGGCGAGCCGGCCGGCGCGGCGCATGCCCTCAAAGCCCTCGGGCCCATAGAGCTTGATCGCGCCCGTGCGCGAGACCGCCTCACCGGCGGCGACCGTCTCATAATGCGTCATAAGTCGGGCATATAAGCCTTCGGCGCGGCATTTGCGAGGGCAGCGAAAAGCGGCGGCGTTGGTCCTCCCGCTCCGTCGCCAAAGCGCACCCGCTTCCACCCGCGACGATCAGGCTTTATGGCGCGCGCCATGGCCGATCGCATCTGGACCGCCGCTCTCTGTATCATCGGTGACGAGATTCTGTCGGGGCGTACGCAGGATCGAAACGTCGCCCAGATCGGGCTATGGCTGAACCTGCAGGGCATCCGCCTGAGAGAGGTGCGGATCGTGCCCGACGATGTGGCGGCGATCGGTGCGGCGGTGACCGTGCTGGCCGCGAACCACGACTATCTCTTCACCACTGGCGGCATCGGGCCAACCCATGACGATATCACGGTCGATGCGATCGCGAGCGCGCTTGGCGTGCCGGTGGTGGTCCATCCTCAGGCGCGCGCGATCCTTGAAAATTACTATGCCGATCGCGGCGGCGTGAGCGAAGCGCGGTTGCGCATGGCGCGCACACCCGAAGGCGCATCGCTGATCGTCAACGAGAATTCCGGCGCCCCGGGCATCCGCATCGGCAACATCTTTGTTCTGGCCGGCGTGCCGCATATCGCCGCGGCCATGCTGGACAGCCTGAGTGGCCAGCTCGAAGGCGGCCGGCCGCTCGTCTCCGCAACGATCGGCTGCTGGGTGCAGGAGAGCGAGGTTGCCGATTTGCTGGCCGATGCGGAACTGACGCACGACGGCTGCCAGATCGGTTCCTACCCCTTCTTTCGCGACGGGCGGACGGGCGCCAATTTCGTGATCCGATCGATCGATCAGGGCGCGCTCGACGCCTGCGCGGTCGATCTCGCCACGGCACTCGTGGCGAAGGGCTACGAACCCATCGCCGGAGGGATTTGAGGCGCGGGGCGGATTACGAATAGCGTGAACAGCGCCACCAAGGCCGCCCCGGTCGCCATAAGGAAGGCGACGCCGGGTAAACGGAGCGGTGCGTCCGGGCCGGTGAAGTAAGCGAGTGCGGGATTGTAGAGCGCGGGTGCAAGGATTGCACCCAACGCCTGGAGACTGCCGCCGAACCCTTGTAGTTCCCCCTGCGCATCGGCCGGTACCCGACGTGACATCATCCCGTTCATCGCCGGCATGACGAGGCTTTGCATCGCGGTCACCGCCAGCAGAGGAAAGACCAGCCAGCCATTCTGGATCAGCGCATAACCGATAAAGCCGGCGATCGCGCAACTAATCCCGATTTCGGCGGCATGGCGCTCGCCGAAGCGGCGGACTACGCGGCCGACCAGCAGTACCTGCGACAGCGCCATCAGCATGCCCACCATCGCGAGCGAGGCACCGATCAGCCCCGGCGTCCAGTTGAACGCGGCGATGGCGTAGAAGGCCCAGGTGGTCGGATAGACCATGCCGGCAAGGTTCCACCAAAAACTGGCGAAGGCGACCGGCAGCACGCCGCGGCGGCGCCGGAGCGCGATCAATGCGCCGAGCGGGTTGGCGCGCCGCCACTGGAACGGACGCCGGTTTTCGGGGGCGAGCGTCTCGGGGAAAGCGATCAGGCCGAACAGGAAATTGGCGGCGGCCAGGATGGCGGCCGCATGAAAGGGCGCGCGCGGTCCGAGCTCACCGAGCAGGCCGCCGATTGCGGGCCCGACCACGAAGCCGATGCCAAATGCCGCGCCGATCATGCCGAAATGGCGCGCGCGGTCCTCGGGCGCGGACAGGTCCGCCATCGCCGCGCCGGCCGGGCCGAACGATGCACCGAAAAGCCCGGCGAGTGCGCGGCCGAGGAATAGCCAACCCAAAGTCGGAGCGAACCCCATCAGGGCATAATCGGCGGCAAAACCGGCAAGCGAGCCGAGTATAACGGGCCGCCGGCCGAAACGATCGCCCAGATTGCCCATGGTCGGGCCGGTGAGGAATTGGGTTGCGGCATAGACCACGCCGAGCCAGCCTCCGATCCGCGTGGCTTCGGCCAGCCCAACATGGCCGAGCTTCATGATGATACCGGGCAGCACGGGCAGAATAATGCCGAAGCCGATCGCGTCTATCAGCACCGTCAGAACGACGAAGCGCACCGCTTTTTGGTTCGAAGCGCTCATAAGGGCCGTCTCGTCTATGTTTTGATTGTACCGCTTCGTCCTAAGCAGGGCCTTGGACTGCGTGCAACCCAAAGACTGAGGTAAAGACGTGGGCGCGGCGCGCGACTCGAACGCTCATATCGGCGTATCGACATGAATTTCGATGGCACGCCAGCGCCTGTCCGGCTTCTACTGAGGCACGAGCGATTCATTCGTCACGGCGCACGCGGCGCCGCGCCGGACCATTACTTTCTCGTGCGGCCGCGCTTCGATGCCGGCGCCGCAGTGCCGCTCTTGCGGCCAAGCCCGATCGCCTTGGCAAGGCTGCGGCGCTTTTCCGCATAATTGGGGGCAACCATCGGATAGTCCGCCGGAAGCTTCCACTTTGCGCGATATTGCTGCGGAGTCATGCCGTAGTTGGTCTGCAGATACCTCTTGAGCATCGTCAGCCTTTTACCGTCTTCCAGGCAGACGATGTAGTCGGGCTTGACCGACGAGCGGACAGAGACCGCGGGCTTCTGCTCGGCGGCGGCGGTTGAGGTGGTTTCCTGTCCAAGACCGGACAAGGCAGCATGTACCTTGGCGATCAGTTCCGGCACCTCGCCCACAGTGACACGATTATGTCCGACATGTGCCGCTACGATGTCCGCCGTCAGCGACAGAATATCGTTGCTGTTTTCGTCTGCCATTGTTTTCGATCCCTGATTTGTAGGGCGAGAATTAGCAGATCGTTACGGGAGTCGCGAGCCAATTTCTTTAAGATCTGCCGAATAAAAGCGGCGCTGGGCTCAGCGGAATATCGGGCGGGGCCCGGTCTGTGGTGAAGGGGCCGGCGGAGCCCGCCGGCCCGGTCGGTAAGCTTACTTGACGTGAGCCGAGACGTGCTTGTTCATCTCGAACATGCTGACGCTCTTTTTGCCGAAGACCTTCTCCAGCTTGGGATCGGCGTTGATCTGACGCTTGTCCTTGCTGTCCTGCAGGCCATTCTTCTTGATATAGTCCCAAAGCTTCGAGACGATCTCGCTACGCGGCATCGCGCCCGAACCGACGATCGCGGCCAGATCGGCCGACGGGGTGACGGGCTTGTGAATGCCACCGGTCTTGGTTGCCATAATAGTCCTCCTTTTGCGGCCCCTCTCTCAAGGCTCGGGGCTGCTATCCCGCGAGGGGCGCCCTTTGGCAAGTCTCTCTTGCCCCATTACACACAGCTTTGTCAGCGTCTTAGCCGTAACGACGTTGGGCGTTCGCTTTACCGGACGCCCAAGTTTTGGCCTGTTTCCCATTATTATCATATGTTTAGCCATTATTAAGGGCGGGCCTGAGCCTTGCCTGTAGGCCGCCTGGCCTTTGCGACGAGCTCATGCGATTTCGGGCTCGGGCGGGCGTTTGGCCGGGGCTAATTCCTCTAGAGCGCGTAGAGGCGGTGCCGAGGGAGCCAATTTGCGGGCGTGCGCATTGAGCGCTCGACCTACTGAAAGGGGGCGGCATGGCCGAGCACGATCGCGATTATCTGATTTTTCGTCCCGGCGATGTGGACCTGTCCCGCTCGCCGCTGCGCTGCTCGCTGGACGCCGAGACCTATGTGCTCGGTGCCTTCAATCCGGGCTTCACGCGCCTCGCGAACGGCAATCTCCTGATGATGGTGCGCGTCGCCGAAGCGCTGAAGGAGCCGGTTCTGGGCGATCATGTCCGCGCCATCCGGTGGACGCCCAATGGCTATGTGCTCGATCATCATCCGTTGACCGCGGTCGCAATGACCGATCCGCGCCAATTCGATGTCGGCAGCAGCGCCTATCGCCAGCTCGCCCTGACCTCGCTTTCCTGGCTGCTGCCCGTCGAGCTCGACGCGCAGGCACGTGAGGTGGTGGCGGTCCATTATGACAAGGCGGTCGAGCCGGCTGCCGAATATCAGCATTATGGCGTCGAGGATGCCCGCATCACGCGGATTGGCGACGTCTGGTACATGACGACCTGTTCGGTCTCGGCCGAGCGTCACTCGACCACGCTCCATGTTTCCAGCGACGGGTTGAACTATCGGCTCGAAGGGATGGTGCTGGACCATCAGAACAAGGACATGATCCTGTTCGAGGGCAAGATCGATGGACGGTTTATGGCGCTGACGCGGCCGCTGGGTGAAGTCTATTTCGCCTATCCCGAGGATAGCCCGTTTCTGGGCGGGCCCTCGATCAACCTCGCCCAATCTCCCGATGCGCTGCATTGGCGGCCGATCGACCGGCCGTTCCTGCGTCCGCGCAAGGGATCGACCTCGTCGATGAAGCTGGGCGGGGGCAGTCAGCCGATCCTCACGCCGCAAGGCTGGCTGATGATCTATCATGGGGTCGAGACGCGCGTGAAGGTCGGCGTCTATCGCAGCTTCTGGGCTTTGCTCGACCGCGACGAGCCCTGGCGCGTGCTGCGGCTGGAGGATGAAGTGCCGCTGATCGAGGCTAATCCGGCCTTGACCGCCTCGATCGCGCACCAGCTCTATTTGCCGACCGAAGTGGTTTTCACGACCGGGATCGCCGATAATGGCGCGGACTATATCGTCGCGAGCGGCGAGGCGGATCTGGCTTGCCGCATCACGCACATTGCGAAGAGCCGCTTCGCATGAGCGAATATGCATGGTGGCAGCGCGGGGTTATCTATCAGGTCTATCCGCGTTCCTTCCAGGATACGAACGGGGACGGCATCGGTGACCTTGCCGGCATCGAACGGCGGCTGGATCATCTTGTCGATCTAGGCGTGGACGCGCTGTGGATCTCGCCGATCTATCCGTCGCCGATGATCGACTTCGGCTATGATGTCGCGGATTATAGCGGCATCCACCCCATGTTCGGCACGCTGGCCGATTTCGACCGATTGCTCGCTACTGCGCATGATCGGGGGCTGAAGCTGCTGCTCGATTTCGTGCCCAATCATTCGTCGGACCAGCACCCCTGGTTTCTCGACAGCCGCTCCTCGCGCGCCAGTGCCAAGCGCGACTGGTATATCTGGCGCGACCCGGCCCCCGGCGGCGGGCCGCCCAACAATTGGATCAGCGATTTCGGAGGCTCGGCCTGGGAATGGGACCAGACCACCGGCCAATATTATTATCACGCCATGCTGCGCGAGCAGCCGGACCTCAACTGGCGCAATCCGGCGCTGAAGGCGGCGATGCTCGACGCGATGCGTTTCTGGTTCGATCGGGGCGTCGACGGCTTCCGGATCGACATATTGTGGCACATGATCAAGGCCGCCGATTTCCGTGACAATCCGCCCAATCCGGATTGGCGCCCCGGCATGGCGGACATGCACAAGGTGCTGCAGCTCAACTCGACCGATCAGCCTGAGGTGTTCGGCATCGCTGCCGAGATGCGCGCGCTAGCGGATAGCTATGGCGGCAAGGTGCTGGTAGGGGAGATTTACCTGCCGATCGAGCGGCTGATAGCTTATTATGGCAAGGCCGGGGAAGGGGTGCACCTGCCCTTCAATTTCCAGCTGATCGATGCGCCGTGGAATGCGCGCGCGCTGCACAAGATGGTCGAGGATTATGAGGCCGCGCTGCCGCCCGGCGGTTGGCCTAATTGGGTGCTTGGCAACCACGATCGGCCGCGCATTGCGACGCGCATCGGCGAAGCCCAGGCGCGCAACGCGGCGATGTTGCTGTTGACGATGCGTGGCACGCCCACGCTTTATTATGGCGACGAGCTCGGCCTGGCGGATGTCGCCATACCGCCCGATCGGGTGCAGGACCCGCGCGAGCTGCGCGAGCCCGGCCTCGGCTTCGGTCGCGATCCGGTCCGGACCCCCATGCCATGGGATGGATCGCCCAATGCGGGCTTCACGAGCGGCGATCCCTGGTTGCCGCTCAACGCGGATTGGGTGGCCCGAAACGTGGCCGCACAGCGCGGCGATCCTCACTCGATGCTGTCCCTGCATCGCGATCTGTTGCGACTGCGGCGCGCGCACCCGGCGCTCGCCGTCGGTTCGCTGCGCTTGCTCGAGGCCGAAGGTGACGTGCTGGCTTACACCCGTGAGCATGAGGGAGAGACGATCCTCGTGGCATTGAATCTCGGAAGTGAGCCCCACCAGGTCAAATTGCCGGAAGGGCGGCTGCTCCTATCGACGGCGGGCGACTATCAGCCGGGCGTGCTCGCGCCCGATCAGGGACTGATCCTCGAGGCTGCCGTCTGATGCGGATTGCGATGCTCGCGCCCATCTCGTGGCGCACGCCTCCGCGCCATTATGGGCCATGGGAACTGGTCACCAGCCTGTTGACCGAGGCGCTCGTCGCGAAAGGCCTCGACGTGACCTTGTTCGCAACCGCGGACAGCGAAACCAAAGGCAAGCTCGCAGCCATCGTGCCCACCGGCTATTCGGAGGATCCGTCGCTCGACGCCAAGGTGATGGAGATGCTCCACGTCGCGAACCTGTTCGAGCGCGCGGGCGAGTTCGACCTGATCCACAACCAGGCCGATTTCGTGCCGCTGGCTTTCTCCCGCTTGGTCGATGTGCCGCAGGTGACCACGATCCATGGCTTTTCCAGCCCCAGGATCGTGCCCGTTTTCAAGCGCTACGAGCATCGCGTCCACTATGTCGCGATCTCGGACGCCGACCGTCGTCCCGATCTCACATATGCGGCCACCATCCATCACGGCATCCGGATCGAGGAATTCCCCTTCGATCCAGAGGGTAGTGACGATCTGCTCTTCTTCGGCCGCATTCACCCCGACAAAGGGGCGGCAGAGGCGATCCAGGCGGCGATCGCGACGGGGCATAGGCTGCTGATGGCGGGCATCATCCAGGATGAAGCTTATTATGCGCGGGAGGTTGAACCCCATGTCGATGGCGAACGCATCCTGTTCAACGGCCCACTGGGCGGCGCCGCACGCACGCACGCGCTGGGCCATGCCAAGGCCATGCTGCATCTTATCGGCTTCGATGAACCATTCGGGCTGGCGGTGGTCGAGGCGATGGCGTGCGGCACGCCCGTTATAGCCTATAATCGCGGGTCGATGCCCGAGCTGATCGAGCATGGCGTCACCGGCTTCCTCGTCGATACGCTCGAGGAAGCGATAGCGGCGATCGGCCGCGTGGAGGAGATCGACAGGGCCGCCTGCCGCCGCGCGGTGGAGGAGCGTTTTACGGTCGAACGCATGGCCGAGCGCTATCTGGATCTTTACACACGGATCATCGGAACCGGGCGTCGCTGAAGCCGCTTTGTGCCGCATGGCGCGATTGTTCCACGTGTCGGACCTGCACTTCGGTCGCGAGGATCAGGCGGCGATCCGGTGGTTCGCGTCTCTGGTCCATGCGGAGAAACCCGATGCTGTGATTTGCACCGGCGACCTGACGATGCGCGCGCGCAAGCATGAGTTTGCGGCGGCCGCCCATTGGTTGAAGGGGCTAGGTGTGCCGGTCACGATCGAACCCGGCAATCATGATCTGCCCTATTTCAATCCGCTCGCGCGGCTGCTCGATCCCTATCGCCGCTATCGCGCGGTCAAGGCGATGATCGAACGGCCCCTGGATTTGCCCGGCGTGCTGGTCGTGCCCTTGAAGACCACCGCGCGCGTGCAATTGCGCAATCTGTCCTGGGGGCGCGTATCGCGTTCGGGGCTCAGGGCCGCGCTGGAGATGCTGGCGGAGAAGCCGACGAGAGCCTGCGCGATCATCGCCTGTCACCACCCGCTGATCCGCACGGGCTTTTCAGGCCATGGCGAGACGCGAGATGGGGCGGAGGCGCTTGCCCTGCTGGCGGAAGCCGGCGCGGATGCGGTGGTAAGCGGGCATGTCCACGATGCGTTCGACGTGACGCATCACGAGGCGGGGCGTGTGGTGCGGTTGATCGGGGCGGGAACCCTGTCCCAGCGGCTGCGCAAGACGCCGCCTTCGTTCAACGAATTGCGCATCAGTGGGGGCGGATTGGAGGTTGTCGCGCGCGTCATGACTTGAGGGCGCGAAATATCCGCGCCATCGTGCGGCATGCGCACCCTGATACTCAGCCTCGCCTTGCTCGCAGCTCCGGCCGCGGCAGCCCCCGAGCCCTATGCCGCCCGCGTGGAGCGCATACTTAAGGCCACGCCACTCATCGACGGCCACAATGACTGGGCGGAATCCTTGCGTGAGCGCGAAGGGGAGGGGCGCTGGACCATCGATCTGACCCAAGGGCTCGATCGCAAGCCGATCCCTTATAACACCGATATCGCGCGCCTCCGGCAAGGCATGGTCGGTGGTCAATTCTGGTCGGCCTGGGTCTCCGCCAATCTCCCGCCGCTCGAGCAGGTCAAGCAGACCCTGGAGGAGATCGATCTGATCCGGCAGATCGTCGCACGCTATCCGCAGACATTCGAGCTCGCCACCACCGCCGCCGACGTGCGCCGCATCCACAAGGCCGGCCGCATCGCCAGCATGATCGGGGTCGAGGGCGGCAACCAGATCGACAACAGCTTCTCAGTCCTGCGCGCCTACAAGGCGCTGGGCGCGGGATATCTGACGCTGACCCATTCGCGCACGATCGAATGGGCGGATTCGGCCACCGACGATCCCAAACATGGCGGCCTCACGCCCTTTGGGGAGGCGGTGGTGCACGAGCTCAACCGCCTTGGCATGCTGGTCGATCTGTCGCACGTGAACGAAGACACGATGAAGGATGCGCTCCGCGTCACCAAGGCGCCCGTCATCTTCTCGCATTCCGGCGCGCGCGGGGTGGACGATCATCCGCGCAACGTCTCCGATGAACTATTGAAGCTGGTCGCGGCCAATGGCGGCGTGGTGATGGTCAATTTCTCGCGCGGTTATGTGTCGGATGCGTATCGCCGCTGGGCGGCGGAGGAGGCAGCGGAGAAGACGCGGCTCAACGCGCCGCCCTTTGGCGGCCTGTATATCGGCCAGCCCGAAAAGGCAGCGGCGGCGCTGGAAGAATGGCGCAGGGCGCATCCGGCGCCCATGGTTACGTTAGGCGATGTGGCCGATCATATCGATCGGATCGCGAAAGTGGCCGGAATCGACCATGTCGGGATCGGGTCGGACTATGATGGCGTGGACAATTCGCTGCCCGCGGGGCTGGAGAGCGTAGCCACTTATCCTGCCTTGCTGGCGGAAATGCTGCGGCGCGGCTGGAAAGATGCGGATGTCGCCAAGCTGGCTGGCGGCAATGTCTTGCGCGTGGTGGCGGAGGCAGAAAAGGTCGCGGCATCGATGAAGAACGAGCTGCCGGCGACGGCTACCGAGCCGGCGCTGGACGCGGGGAAGTGATCCCCGCCGTCAGCGCCGGAAGCGGTAATAAATGGCGCCGCCGCAATAAGCGAGCAGCATGAGCTTGAACCAGAATATCATTGCGACGACGGTCGCCACGCGAATGAAGGGCGCGGGAATGCCGCTGCTGTCGGAGAGTCCCGCGCAGGTGCCGAGCAACATGCCGCGGCTCGGCACCTGGGGGTGATTATAGTCCCGGATCATGTCCCTCTCCTTGTCCAGGTCGTAGCGCATCAGCCGGCGATCTGGCTGGGGCCGACGGCGGCCAGGATGCAGGTCGCGCTAACGAGGAAAGAAACGAAGCTCACACCCAGCTGAGCGACGATCGAAGAAGCATAATTGGTCATTTCAAATCTCCCTGAAGGGCCTTGGCACCGGACCATTCCGGCGACGCAGCATGCTCTGCAGGAGGCGTGCCAATTGGCTTTCAGAGGCGATTTTTCAGTGGATTGGCGGATTTCGCCGTGCGATCCGCTAAGTCATGGCGGAAAATCCGATACGTTGGCGGACTTCTCGCGCCTATCACGTCACGCCGGACTTGTTCGGGGGTCCACTGCGTTTCTTGGCGAGGCGTATGCGCACGGCGGATGCCGGAACAAGTCCGGCATGACGAACTCCGATGGTCCGGGGTAACGGCAAAGGAACAGTCGGGAGCGGATTTTACCGCACGCCTCTCCGCCGCAGTCGTCCTGCTACCGCGATCAGCCGACCTTGCCGCGGCGATGCTCGCCCTTGACCCAGCGGACGGTGCCCGAACTGGCGCGCATCACCACGCTTTCGGTCGTCATCATGCCGGCGCGATGCTTGACGCCTTGAAGCAGCGAGCCATCCGTCACGCCGGTCGCGGCGAAGATCGCATCGCCCTTCACCAGATCCTCGAGCCGGTAGATGCGGTCGAGATCGGTTACGCCCCATTTGCGCGCCCGGGCGCGTTCATCCTCGTTGCGGAACAGCAACCGGCCTTCGAATTGACCGCCGACACAGGTCAACGCAGCTGCCGCCAGGACGCCCTCCGGAGCGCCCCCCGAGCCCATATAGATGTCGATCGTCGTCTCAGGGTTGCTGACCGCGATTACACCGGCGACGTCGCCATCGGGGATCAGCATCACGCCGCAACCGATCGACCGAAGCTCGGCGATCAGTTTGTCGTGACGCGGGCGATCAAGCACGCAGGCGATGATCTCGTGGGGATCGACGCCCTTGGCCTTGGCTAGTGCGCAGACATTCTCGGTGGGCGATTTGTCGAGGCCGACAAGACCCTTCTCGTAGCCGGGCCCGATCGCGATTTTTTCCATGTAGACGTCGGGCGCATTCAGCAGACAGCCTTCATCGGCGATGGCGAGCACCGCGAGCGCGTTGGGACCGGCCTTGGCGGTGATGGTGGTGCCTTCGAGCGGATCGAGCGCGATGTCGATCTTGGGTCCGGTGCCGTGGCCCACCTTCTCGCCGATATACAGCATCGGCGCCTCGTCGCGTTCACCCTCGCCGATCACGACGGTGCCGTCGAACTCCAGCTCGTTGAAGGCGTGGCGCATCGCTTCGACTGCAGCAGCATCGGCCGCCTTTTCGTCTCCGCGGCCGACGAGGCGGGAAGCCGCGATCGCGGCCGCCTCCGTCACGCGAACCATTTCGAGTACCAGCACGCGATCGAGCGTCTTCGAAGCTTTCACCGCCATCGCGTGTGTGTCTCCTATTCCTGAATGTTCCAGGGGCGATAGGACGCCGATGTTACCTTGTCGAGAAAGGCGCTGTTAGCGCTCCGCATTTTGGGGGCGTTGGCCACTCCGGTGGTCGCATCTCCGCAGACATAGCCAAAATCGTTGCGAAGGCGCATGATCGATTCGCTGACCGGGGGGTGCGATGCGCTTTGGCTTTGTTCTGGCTCTTTTGCTGGGCGGTCCCGCCACTGCAACGCCGATGGGGCCGCCTGTGCCGGCTGCAGAGAAAACGACGGCCGCGCAGCAATCGATCGCGCTCTATCGCGATCAATATCGACACGGTTTCCACCCCTGCATCGCGCCCCGGCACGCCAATGAGATTATCGTGTGCGGCAATGGCCGCGGCGGTTCGGCCAACCGGTTGCCGCTTCCCGACGAGCGCGGCCCGGCCGACTGGGCGCGGCAAGCGGCGGGCGAAGTGCCAAGCGGCGCAGAGGCGCTGGCTTCCGCGGAGCAGTCATGCCGCGCCGCCCATTGCCCCGCTCATGGCGCGATCGATCTGCTTTCGGCCGGGGCCGGGGTAGTGCAGGTCGTACGCGCTTTTGTCGATCCCGAGGGCGCTTCCGATCATGCCGACCGGCATCCCTGGAAGCCCGAGCGGTAGTGGCGAACTCAGTTCGCGAGAATATGCATCAGCATCGGGGGGCCGAGCAGGCTGGGGGAGCCTTCGAGCTTCTCCAGCGCTGCCATGACCGAGCGCTCGGGCCCCTCATGCGTGACCATCACCAGCAGCACGCTGCCGTCGGCGGCGGCACCGCGCTGGATCAGGCTTTCGATCGATACGCCGGCATCGCGCATGGCGGCGGTCAGCTCAGCCAGCACGCCCGGCCGATCCGCGACCGTGAAGCGGAGATAGGCCCGGCCGCGCCGCTCGCCTGCCGGGGCGGTGGTGGCCTTGGCGAGGCTTTTGACGGGCATGGCGAAGGCCGGCCCATATTCCCCACGCGCAATGTCGATCAGATCGGCGACTACCGCGCTTGCGGTCGGCCCCTCGCCCGCGCCGCGGCCCTGGAACAACAGGCGCCCGACGAAATTGCCTTCCGCGACCACCGCATTGAGCGAGCCGGTGACGTGCGCGAGGGGGTGGCCGATCGGCACCAGGCAGGGGTGGACACGCTGGAACAGGCCTTTCGAGCTCGCCTCGCCGAAGCCGACCAGTCGCACGCGAAAGCCCAGGGCGGCCGCTTCCGCGATGTCCGCCGCCATAACGTGGCGGATGCCTGTGATCTGGATGGCGTCGAAATCCACCTCCGTGCCGAAAGCCAGGCTGGAGAGGATGGCGAGCTTGTGCGCGGCATCGACGCCATCGATGTCGAAGCTGGGATCGGCCTCGGCATAGCCCAATGCCTGGGCCTCGCTCAGTACCTCGGTGAAGTCGCGACCTTCCGATTCCATGGTCGTCAGGATGTAATTACAGGTGCCGTTGAGCACGCCATAGACATGGTCGATCACATTGGCGGCGGCGCCCTCGCGCAGCCCCTTGATGACCGGAATGCCCCCCGCTACCGCGGCTTCATATTTGAGTGCGGTATTGCCGGCTTCCGCTGCCGCCGCGAGCTCCAGCCCATGGTGAGCGACCATTGCCTTGTTGGCGGTGACGAAGGCCTTGCCATGCGAAAGAGCCGCCCGTGCCAGCGTCAGCGCGGGGCCATCCGACCCGCCGATCAGTTCGACCACAGCATCGACATCGTCGCGTGCCGCCAGCGAGGCGGTGTCGTCGACCCATTCGAAGCCCGAGAGATCGACGCCGCGATCGCGCGCCCGATCGCGCGCTGAAACCGCCACGATCTCGATCCCCCGTCCCGCGCGGCGCTCAATCAGCGCCTGATTCTGCGCGAGGAGCTTGATCACGCCCGCGCCGACCGTTCCCAGCCCTGCGAGGGCGATGCGTAGCTTCTCTGCCATGGCATTCCCCCTAACCGCGTCGCCCCCGGTTGCAAGCCTGTGACGCCCCACGCGATCCGTGGAACGGGCATAGCGGCCGCTTCGTTCTAACATTCCAAGGAGATGTGTCATGAGCGGTCGGAAAAAGGACGAGGATGTCGTCAAGCCGATGACCGAGGAAGAGCGGATTGCGTGGGAAGAGCGCAGGGCTGCGCGGCGCTGGCAATATGGTCAGGCCGGGGGCGCGGTCGATAGCGGAATGGGGCATATGGGCGGCGCGGGTGCGTCGGGTTCGGTTCCCGACATTTCGCACCATAGCGACGAACGCCGCCGCTGATGCCCGCGACCGATAAGCCGGGCGATCCCGGCGCCGCCGAGCGTGGCCACCGGCCCGTCGTGCTTCCCGACGGAGAGGTGCACGGTTCGGGCGCCGGCGCGGGTGGCGGCGGCACGCCCGAGGATTTCGACTGGGATCCGGCGAGCGGAGCCGAGGGGGATCTAGAGCCGCGCCGGCCGCCGCCGGCGGGAACGGGGGCCGACGCGCCAAGCCATAACAGCCGATAATCGCAATAGCCCTTGATCGCCGGGCACGAATGGCGCGCCGGATAACGGGATTAGCCGGCGCGTGTGCGGCGCGCTCGTCGCGTCCGGGGTGCGGCTGCTTGCTTCCCGGCGGGTTTCTTTTTTCGATTGCGCCGTACCAGCGGGATCGCGACCAAAAGGCCGACGGCGGCTGCGACTGCGCCCCCGATCAGCGTGACACCGAGCGCGCCGATCGCCGGCCCCTCATGCGGGTGCGAATGCGGATGTTCCAGCGCCTCGTCGCGCTGGGGATGCGGCGCCTCATGTTCGGGATAAGGCGACTCGGCCGCCGGTGGCAGCGGCGTCGGGGGGGCTTTTTCGTCGGTCATGCTCAGCTCCCAAGCGACTCAATCGATGGCGGACAAGGCCTCAACGCACAATTTTGGATCTGGAAACGCTCCAGACGCGTAATGATCCACGATATCCACGTTATCCACAGGGCTGAACCCCAATTTTCCGCTGGTACGACTCGGGGGGCCATGAGACCTTCAACTCGTGCTCGGGGACGAGCTCCGAGGGAAACCGAAGAGCAAAGACCCAGAGGACATCCGAAGCGGAACGAGGACGATGGCTCTGCGGAGCCGCGAAATCGGGAGGCGACGGACAGGCGCCGGAAGAGATGACGATGGCAGACGAGCCGCAAGGTTAACGTCAGCGATCAACATCCCAAGAAGGGCCGCTGACCAGCGAAGGACTTCGGTTCGGAGCAAAGCAGCGACGCCTGAGCGATCAAGGGCCGCTCCCCGCGAGGGGAATGGAGACCGGAGCTGCTCGGCGCAGTGGGGGCTGGTGGCGACACCAGCCCCCATTTTCGTTTGCCTGAGAAACGGAGCAACCTTCGGCGCAGGTCTCCAGCTGATCTTGAATCGCTCATGGCTGGGACAGGTGCCGGTGCCGACCCGTCCATCATCGAAAAACCGCGTAGCGCGGTGGTCCTCGGAACAAGTCCGGGGTGCCGAGCTACATTAGAAGAGAGAAGCGTTTAGAGCGCCGGCGTCAGTTCGCACGCCGCGGGCGCCGTACGCTCGCGCTCGATTTCGTCGGCATAGCGTTTCGCAAGGCGACCATAACCGCGCCGCGCGGCGGCGGAAGCGCGGAGTTTGGAGCGCACGAGCGATATGCCACGACGGTGGTAGAGATCGATGAGGTCCATAACCGTCTCCTGCACGCCTGAGGCGGGAGCCGTTCTATCTCTCGTAAACCGTGTCCGGGCTCCAACGGACCGGTCAATCCTGTGGATAACATGCTCGGGGCGAGTCGCGGAGTCGATTCTGCAGGGGGTCGGACTTATCCGTCCGAAGGTCTGCACCACTCGTGCGACAGGATGGAAAACAGCGCGGTGTCACGCACATGTCCCGTCCAGGTGATCCGCTCTGCGCGGATGACTCCGTCGAGATGGGCGCCCAATTTGGCGACCGCCGCCTTGGAACGGCTATTGCGATCATCGACGCGGAATTCGACTCGGCGCAGCCCGCAGGCAAAGGCGCGATCGAGCAGCAGTCGCTTCACCCGCGCGTTGAAGCCGGTGCCGCGCAGCAAGGGGACGATATAGCTGTTGCCGATCTCGACCGTCTGCCGCGCAGGAATATGGTTGAGGAAGGCGGTCATCCCAACCAGGCGCTCGCCCTGCAGAATGGCGAAAGGATAAGTGGCCGGCCGGACGAGCAGATCGTCGAACTGTGAATCGAAGTGATCGGGATCGTAGGATACCGAATAGATCGGCCAGATGTCGGGATCTTTGGAGCAAGCGGCCTTAAGATGCGCACGATGGCGCTCCGCGAGCGGCTCGAGGCGGATATCCCCATCAATCAAAGGAAGCGCGAGCGGTTCAGTCGTCATGGTCGAGGTCGCGCGCGACGCTCGGGGAGCGCAGCAGCGCATCAATCCGCGCGCCTTCGTCGAAACTCTCGTCGGGCAGGAATTTGAGTCTGGCGGCATATTTGAGGTTCACGCGGCGCGCCACCTCGCCTTGAAAGAAGGCCGTATGCGTGCGCAGCGCCTTGAGCACCTTGGCTTCGTCCGCGCCAAGCAGGGGCTTCACGAACACGGTCGCGTGCTTGAGATCCGGGGACATCCGCACTTCGGTCACCGAGACATGATGGGCGGCAAGCACGTCATCATGCACGTCGCCGCGCATCAGAATTTCGGCCAGCACATGGCGCACCTGTTCGCCCACGCGAAGCAGGCGGACCGAGCGACCTTCAGGGGATTCATTGTGGCGCATCTTCTATCCGTTCCCTCCCCCCTTGCGGGGGAGGGCCAGGGAGAGGGGTAGTTGAGGAACTGGCTCG
>Ga0207647_10000786_pt1 | contig 24627 bp, 23 predicted proteins | sample KBSCornC2_FD_184295 | JGI IMG/M metagenome (GOLD analysis project Ga0207647, IMG submission 184295) | Corn rhizosphere microbial communities from Kellogg Biological Station, Michigan, USA - C2 (SPAdes) (version 2) | ecosystem: Host-associated > Plants > Roots > Rhizosphere ... | reverse complement strand
CCCGCCGATGAAGCGCGTGAGCTTCAAGAGCCAGGTCGTGGCGCCGCGCTCCGCGGTCCAGGAATATGAGCTTGCCGGACGCAAGGCGTTCGTCCCAGTGATCGCCTTCAACGCGCTCTACGAGTGGAGCGGCGGCAAGGCGCAGTCGTCGGCCGCCTATCTCGTCGGCCGCGACACGCAGCAGGACAAGCTTGGCCCGCTCCGGCTCGATCAGGGCGCGCGCGAAATCCAGGGCTTGGGCGCGCGGCCGCTACCGAGCGCGGTCAGGACCTAAAGCACCGCCGAATTGTAGCTGTGCCAGGCGAGCACGGCTGCCGCGCCGCGGTACGGGCGCCAGGCTTCAGCGAGCTCGCGCAGCTGCTTCTCGCTCGGCTTGTCCGGAAGGCCGAGGAGCCGGCCGATTTCGACCATCACCGCGAGGTCGCCTGCCGGGAAGACGTCTCCGCGCCCTTCGGCGAACAGCAGGTAGATCTCCGCCGACCAGCGGCCGATCCCCTTGATCTTGGTCAGTAGCGCGATCGCTTCCTCATCGTCGCTGGGCAAGTTGTCGAGGTCGAGGTCTCCCGAGATGACCAGCTCGGCGAGGCTGCGGATGTAGCCGGACTTTTGCCGCGACATGCCGGCCGCGCGAAGCTCTTCGTCGCTCGCGGCGAGCAGCTTCTGGAGGTCGGGCGGGGAGCCGAATGCGGCCTCGAGCTTCGCCCACATCGACCGCGCGGCGGCAACGCTGACCTGCTGGCCGACGATCGTCCGCAGCAGCGTCTGCGCGCCGCGCTCGCTGCTCCTGGGCTCGGGCACGCCGTGCTTCTCGACGACCTTTGCAAAGGCCGGCTCGCGACCGGCCAGCTCCTCGACGTGACGGCGGATGCTCTGCTTGGTCCTAACCATGGCTGCTCGCCGCATATAGTGCGACCGCCGCGGCGTTGGAGACGTTGAGGCTCTCTATGGCGTCGCTGATGGGCAGCCTGGCGAGCGCGTCGCAATGCTCCCTCGTGTTGGGCCTCAGGCCCGGCCCTTCGGCGCCAAGCACCAACGCGACGCGGGGCGGTCCGAGCGCGTCCTTGAGGTCGGTTTCAGCATCGCCGGTAAGGCCGATCCGCCAGAAGCCCGCCTCGCCGATCTCCTCGAGCGCGCGCGCGAGGTTGACAACGCGCGTCCAGGGCACGCGCTCGAGGGCTCCCGACGCCGCCTTTGCCAGCGCGCCGCTCTCCGGAGGCGAGTGGCGGTCCTGCGTGACGATGCCGATGGCCCCGAATGCCGCGGCCGAACGCAGGATCGCGCCGACATTGTGGGGATCGGTCACCTGGTCGAGCACCAGCAGCACGGCGCGTTCGTCTGCGCCGGACAGCAACTCGTCGAGCCAGGCGTCCTCGAGCGGCTCGACTTCGATGACGACTCCCTGGTGCGGTGCGTCGTGCGGGACCAGGCGCCCGAGGTCCGCGACATCGGCGAGCGTGACCGCCACGTCGTTGGCAAATTGCATGAAGCCGGCGGCTTCGCGCGTCGCCCAGGCCTTCAGTACCTTGCGCCGCGGATTGTCGAGCGCGGCTGCAACGGCATGCTTGCCCCACAGCCGCGGCCGCTGGGGCGTTCCATTACTTTGGTGCGATTTCTTCCGCCGCGACATCTTCCCAGGCGCTTAGCCTCCCCGGCGGCGCTGTCCAGTTAGGTGGGCGTGGCCTGAGGTCCGCCGCGCAGTCGCCGCTGGCTGCGCCATACGCCAACCACCAGGATGATGAGGATCGGATAGCTCCAGAAGCGCAGCGACGCCGCATAAGCGAGCGGCAGGAGCTGGTAGTCGACGGCTTTCAGGACATGGCCGAAGCTGGTCGTCAGCTGCAGACCGCTGACCCAGAGGGGCCAGAAGCGGTCGGAGATCATCGCCGCGTAGGTGAACGCGAGGAGACATGCGACATCGATCAGGAAAATCGACACCTCGAAGGAGGAATAGCCGCCCATCACCGATGAGCGCAGGGCCAGGGTCGCGAAGTTGCCGATGAGGAAGACAGCGGCAACGATGCGCGCATCCTTCCGGCCACGCCACAGCGCATAACCGCAGGCGCCGTACATCAGCGCGCGATAGATGAGGAGGCGGATCATCACCGGCGACCGGACACGCCGGAGCGTGCCCGGTCAATCCTTCGCTGTCTAAGCAACGATCCGCAGAACGCCGGTGGGCGCGGGCGGGCAGTCGCCGTCGTCGCCGATCGCAACGGTGCGCAGCCCTGGGACCTTGCCCTTTGCGGCGGCAAGTTGCTGGTGGCAGCTCACGATCGATCCACGGGCGGCAACCAGGCTGCTCAGCGCGGCCGAAAGCTCGGTCAGCGCCGAATGAACCGGCGCGGGGCCGACATGGGCCACCGAATTGGCCCGCATAACCCGGGCCTGAAGCTCGGCGATTTCGGCCAGCGTGCTGTCGATCGAGTCCTCGACCGCGCGGACCTGCGTAGCCACTTCGAAAGCGGCGTTTCCAATCATCTGTTTGCGCATGACGGTTCCTTCCCCGGCGCACAGAGCGCCGAAGTCACTGTCGGCTTGAAATGAAGGTCGGTGCGACTAGCCGCGGAGCATTCGCGAGAGGCTTTCCAGACCGGCGAGATACATGCCCGCCGAGAAAGCCGCACCGATCGCGATTGCCACGATCCAGAACAGCCGCTGGCCGACACTCATCTCATTCCGGGGGTTGCTCCTCGTGGCGAACGGCGGTTGCAGGGGAGGCCAGACAGACGCCGGCCTCTGCTCGGTTAGGAAACCAGTTCCCCCAGCCTCCCCTGCGCGATCAGCGTGCCGAATCTGAGTACTGACCGCGGCCTCTGGGTGGCCGGGCTGTGTGTCCGTCACAATGTACGGCGATTGATGTATCAAACGCTGATATGGGCCCTTGTATCGCGCCACGATGCGGGCGGCCTGGGCGCGACGCTCGACACCGAGGATTTGAAGGGCTTGGCGGATACGCTGGTCGACGGTGTGCGGCGAAATCTTAAGCTCGGCCGCAATCTCCTTTGATGAAAGGAGTTGATCGACCAGCAGCAGGCAATCGAGCTGACCCTGCGTCAGCCGGGCGACGCGGTCGGCCTCGTCCCCGCCCTGCGAGCTTGATGCGTCACGAGGCGCATCGTGCGCTTCGTCCGAATGATTCAATGCAACACCCACCCCGCCAAACATGCGGTCAACTCCGAGCCTCGATTCCGTCAAGCCTTAGGTCATCTCTGGAGGTTTCGCCAGTTTTCCGCTGATTTTTCGCCGAAATGGCATTAACCTTTGATGGCCCGTCGCATCGCTCGCCGCGCCCGCCGGACTCTACACCGAAATGGACGTCTTTGCGCGCTTGGCGATTGATGGAGGCCAGGATGGTGGTGGAGAGGGCTGGATTCGAACCAGCGTACGCTTGCGCGGGCAGATTTACAGTCTGCTGCCTTTAACCACTCGGCCACCTCTCCACGAGGCCCCGGCCGGCAGCCGGGCAAGTCAGGCAGGCGCGCCATGTGGCGGCGCGCCATTGCCGTGTCAACGCGGGTGAGCGCGAAGGGTTGTCGTCCGTCGCTGCGCTCAGGCGCTCCATGCTCGCCTGTCCCCGGACAAGCTTTGCGTGGAGCGGGTGAAGGGAATCGAACCCTCGTCGTAAGCTTGGAAGGCTTCTGCTCTACCATTGAGCTACACCCGCTCGCGAACCTGGCCACTGACACGAGCCCCGGTTCCGCGTCAACCGATGCGATGGCGCGTCCCGTTCTGGCAACGCCGGGAACCGGGCATTGTCGCTTGCGCGACCGCTCATTATCCCGAAGCCACCGCACGGGGAGCTCGACAGGGTACCAGTTTGCAGAACGAAATCCGCTCTCACACGGGCTTGCGCGGAGTCGCCGCGCTGTGCGTCGTCGGCTATCACCAGCAGTTCATGGCGGGATACAAGCTGCCTTTCGAGGCGCTGTTCCACCGTGCCTATCTGATGGTCGACCTGTTCTTCGTGCTCAGCGGCTTCGTCCTCAGTTATGTCTATTCCCAAAAGATAGACGTCCGCTCGTTCTACCGGGCTCGGTTTGCGCGGATCTATCCGCTGCACGTTTTTGCTCTGCTGACCCTCACCGTTGTCACGTTCGGGCTCAATGCGCTGAGGATCCTGAAGGGCCATGCGCCGGACGATCTCGGGCCTTTCTCCGACTGGTTCGAGCAATTGGTCTTGCTGAACGCCTGGCTTCCGGCCGTGTTCGAGTGGAACAAGCCCAGCTGGTCTATCAGCGCCGAGGCCTTCGCCTACCTCCTGTTCCCGCTCGTGATGGTCGCGTTGGCGCGATGGCCGCGTGGGGTCGCTTGGGCGATGCTGGCTGGCGTACTGCTCTTCTATGTTCTGATCGGCACCAGCCTCGACATCAGCGTTGGACTGGCGATCTTGCGGTGTCTCGCCGGTTTCGGCTTGGGGATGCTGCTGTTCCGCTGGCGGCAGACGCCGCTGCCGGACGCCAGTGCTTCGGCGATACAGCTGGCCTCTCTTGCCTGGATCGTCGCGGTGTTGCTGCTGCCGGTCGGTGACCCGCTGATCATCCCAGCCTTCGTCGGCCTCGTGTTCGCGACCTGGCGCGACAAGGGGCTGCTAGCGAAGATGCTGGCCGCCCGTCCGGTCCATCGCCTCGGCGAGCTCTCTTATTCGATCTACCTCATGCACTATGCGGTAGGCGGCCTGGTCGGCTTCGCCTGGTTTCGGACAATCCACATGATAGGGCTGCCGGTCGTGATCGAGCGCTGCTTGTTCCTGACCTGCGTTTTCGCGGCCGTGATCCTGGTCTCGGCCTGGACCTATCGCTATGTCGAACGGCCGTTCCAGGATTTGCTCCGGGGACGCTCGCGAAAGGTCGAGGTCGCAGCCCCCGCGCCTTAGGCATTACCCGGTTACCCGGTTACCCGGTTGACCGGATGTCCGCGCCTGCCGTACCAGCCGAATCGCATGACTCACCTAGTCGCCATCGCCGCTTCCTCGACCGCCCGCCGCTGGTGGTGGCGCGATCGCACGCTTGCGGCGCGATGGCGCGACTGATCGACTAGCCACACGATCATCGACTGCCCGCCCGCCAACCGGCGGGCTTTTTTGTTTCCAGGTGACTTCATGAGCCAAGTTCTAGCATTTTCACGCGACGCAGTTGGCGCCCCAGCCGCTCCCTGTCCCGTCGCCGAAGGTGCGATCAGCAACCTGCTGGAAGGCCGCGACCTCGACCGGTCCGCTGCCTTCGCGCTGTTTTCGCAAATCGTCGACGGCTCATTGAGCGAGCCGTTGATGTCCGCGGCGTTCGTCGCGCTACGGGTCAAGGGCGAAAGTTCGGAGGAGCTGATCGGCGCTGCCGAAGCCCTCCGTGCCGCGGCCAAGCCCTTTCCCTCCCCCGCGGGCCTGTTCGCCGACAGCTGCGGCACGGGCGGCGATTTTTCCGGCTCGATCAACGTATCGACCGCGGCCGGCATCGTTGCGGCGGCATGCGGGCTTCCGGTCGTCAAGCACGGCAACCGGTCGTTCACCTCGAAGTGCGGCTCGGCCGACGTCCTCCAGGCTCTCGGGGCCCGCCTTGACCTGACTGCGCTTGAATCGCGCGAGATCCTCGACCGCACCGGCTTCTGCTTCCTGCTTGCTCCACAATATCATCCGGGCATTGCGCACGCCGGGCCGGTCCGACGGGCACTCAAGGTCCGGACGATCATGAACCTTCTGGGGCCCTGCCTGAACCCGGCCCGGCCAAAGGTGCAGCTTCTAGGTGTTGCCGACCCCCAGCTTCTCATGCCGATTGCGGAGACGGTCCGCGCGCTTGGCGTCGAGCGGGCGCTGGTGGTGCATGGCTCCGGCCTCGACGAGATTGCGCTGCACGGGTTTACCAACGCTGTCTCGCTCGTCGACGGCGAGCTCGAGACGCTGGAGATCACGCCCGAGCAGGCGGGGCTCCGGCGCGCCCCGATGCAGTCGATTGCGGGGGGCTCGCCGGAAGAGAATGCACGCCGGCTGGCCGACATTCTCGCCGGAGTCGGCGGCGAGGCGGAAATCGCCGTGGTCGCGCTCAATGCCGGAGCGCTGCTGATGACGGCCGGGCGTGCGGCCGACCTCCGGGAAGGCGTTGGGATGGCGATGGAGGCGATGCGCTCCCGCCAGGCCCGCCGGGTGCTTGACGATTTCGTCGAGGCCAGCCGTGGCTGACGGAATTCTTGGAAGGATCGCGGCGGCGAAGCGCGTAGAGCTTTCGGCGCGGTTCGACGGCACATCGATCGACGCGCTCCGGGCGAAGGCGCAACCGACGGACCGAAGCCTGGCCAAGGCGGTGGGGGAGCCCGGCGCCCGGTTCATCCTCGAGATCAAGAAGGCCTCTCCATCGGCGGGCGTGATCCGTTCGGATGTGGACCCAGCTGCGATCGCGCGCCAGTACGCCGGCGTCGCGGACGGGCTCAGCGTCCTGTGCGACCGTGCATTCTTCGGCGGCTCGCTGGATGACCTTGTCCGCGCGCGCGCCGAGTTCGATGGCCCGATCCTCGCCAAGGACTTCTTCCTCGATCCGCGCCAGGTCGCGGAGGCGCGCATAGCCGGCGCGGATGCGGTGCTGGTCATGCTGGGGCTGCTCGATGACGCCGCCGCGAGAGAGATGATCGCGGAGGCTCGGCGTTTTCGCATGGATGCGCTGGTCGAGGTCCACGACGAGGCGGAGATGCGGCGAGCGCTCGCGCTGGGCGCACCGTTGATCGGCATCAACAACCGTGACCTTCGCGACCTAAGTATCGACCTGTCGACGACCGAACGGTTGGCCCGCCTTGTTCTCGACCGGACCGTCATCTCGGAATCCGGCATTCGCGATCGCAACGACATCGAGCGGCTTGCGCCGTTGGTCGACGGCTTCCTCGTCGGCTCTTCGCTGATGCAATCGAGCGACCCGGGGCAGGCCGCGCGCGAGCTGGTCTTCGGGCGAGTGAAATTGTGCGGATTGAATAGCGGCGCGGACGTCTGCGCCGCCCGGCCAGCGGCATTTGCCGGCTTCGTGTTCGTGACTGTCAGCCCCCGCCATGTCACGATCGCTGAAGCTGCGCCGCTGGCCGGTGTTGCTCGCGAAACGGGGATTCTCCCGGTCGGCGTGTTCCGCGATGCGCCGTCGCGCACCGTCGCGGAAGCGGCCGCCCGGCTCAACCTGCATGCGGTCCAGCTCCACGGTCGGGAGGATCGCGATTACGTCGCGTCCTTACGCGCCGCCCTGCCCGAGAGTTGCGAAATCTGGTCGACCGTCAGCGTCGGCCGAGATCCCGACCTCGATCGGGAGGGAGATCGGCTGCTGCTCGACAATGGCGAAGGCGGCAGTGGTTGCAGTTTCGACTGGTCGCTGATCGCCGACCATCCACGGCTCCAGCATTCGCTGCTTGCGGGCGGGATCGGTCCGCGCAACGCGAGTGCCGCGCGGCGGCTCGGAGCTTACGTGATCGACGTCGGCTCGGCGGTCGACGAGCGGCCGGGCATCAAGTCGCCCGAGAAGATCGCGAGCCTGTTCGACGCGCTGCGTCCGGCGGCGCGTGAGCGGCTCCGCGCATGCGCCTGAGCGGCCGCTTCGGACGGTTCGGCGGCTGCTACGTCCCCGAAATCCTCGTTCCCGCGCTTGAGCAGCTCGAGGGCGCGTTCCTCGATGCGCAGGACGATCCGGCGTTCAAGGCCGAGGTGGAAGGCCTCCTCGCCGGCTACGCCGGGCGGCCGACGCCGCTGACTCGATGCCGCAACCTGCCGGCCAACATCTATCTGAAGCGTGAGGACCTACTTCACGGCGGCGCACACAAGACCAATCAGGTGCTGGGCCAGGGCCTGCTGGCGAAGCGTATGGGCAAGACGCGGCTGATCGCCGAGACCGGCGCCGGACAGCATGGCGTCGCAACCGCCATGGTCGGCGCGCTGCTGGGCTTCGAGACCGTCGTCTATATGGGCGCCGAGGATGTCGAGCGGCAGCAGCTCAACGTCTTTCGAATGCAGCTGATGGGGGCCGAGGTCATCGCCGTCGAAAGCGGCGGCAGGACGCTGAAGGATGCAATCAACGAAGCGCTGCGCGACTGGTCGGCGAGCTTCGAGAGCACTCACTATCTCCTTGGTACCGCGGCCGGTCCCCATCCCTTCCCGACCATGGTGCGCGAATTCCAGCGCGTGATCGGACGCGAAGCCCGCGCACAGATGGTCGAGCAGATCGGACGCTTGCCCGATGTCGCCGTCGCCTGCGTCGGGGGCGGATCCAACGCGATCGGGCTGTTCGCCGACTTCCTCGGAGACGCGGCTGTCCGGCTGATCGGGGTCGAGGCCGCCGGCAAGGGGCTAGCGGGCGAGGAGCATGGCGCGACGCTGCTGCGCGGAGCGCCCGGCATCCTCCACGGTGCCGAGACCTACGTGCTCCAGGACAGCGACGGGCAGGTCGCCGATACCTGGTCGGTGTCGGCGGGCCTCGACTATCCGGCGGTCGGTCCTGAGCATGCCCATCTCAAGGATAGTGGCCGCGCGGAATATGTCGGCGCGACTGACGCCGAGGCGCTGGCCGCGTTCAAGGCGCTGGCTGAAGGCGAAGGCATCATCTGCGCGTTTGAATCCGCCCACGCGCTGGCCCATGCCCTGAAGCTCGCCGAAGCGGAGCCGGACAGCGCCATTCTTGTCGGCCTTTCGGGGCGGGGAGACAAGGACGTGTCCCAGGCGCAGGCGCTGCTCGCATGAGCCGCTACGCCGCCATGTTCGAACGGTTGGACGGGGAAGGAGCCTTCGGCGCCTTCGTCATGCTCGGCGATCCTGACCTGGAAACGAGCGCGGCTCATCTCGACGCGCTTGTCACGGCCGGCGCTGACATGATCGAGGTCGGGATTCCCTTCTCCGACCCGGTCGCGGACGGCCCTGTGATCCAGGCCGCCGGCCAACGCGCGCTCGCCGCCGGGGTCCGAGTCGGCGACTGCTTCGACCTCATTCGAGCGTTGCGCGAACGCCACAGCGACGTGCCGATCGGCATCCTGACCTACGCCAATCTTGTCCGCGCGAGGGCGGGATTCATGCGTGATGCCGCACAGGCCGGCGCCGACAGCCTGCTCATCGCCGACGTTCCCGCACTTGAGGCAGAGCCGTTCACCCGCGAAATGGAGCAGGCCGGGATAGAACCGGTACTCATCGCCGCCGCCAATACGCCCAACGCGACCTTGGGGCGGATCGCAAGCCTTTCAAAAGCCTACACTTATTGCGTCAGTCGAGCCGGCATCACAGGCACCCACGCCGGCGGGCAGTTCGACGCCGGATTGATCGAGCGGGTCGAGCGCGCCGGCGCTCCGCCAGCCATCTTCGGCTTTGGAATCTCCCGGCCGGAGCATGTCCGCGCGGCCCTGAAGGCCGGCGCAAAAGGCGTGATTTGTGGGTCGGCGATCGTCGATCTCGTTTCGAGACGCGAGGACGTCGCAAGCTTTGTCCAGTCATTGAAAGCAGTTACACGGAACGACTCGGTGGCGGAATGAATTGAATCCCGCCGAAAAGGAGAGTCCTGCATGGCTGCGCGTCCGATCTGGAGAGGGCAAATTCGCCTTGCCTTGGTGTCGATCCCGATCGAGCTCTATTCGGCGACGAAGAGCGGTGCCCAGATCGCCTTCCACCAGGTTCATGAGCCTTCGGGCAAGCGGATTAAGTATGAGAAGGTCGTGCCCGGAATCGGGCCGGTCGATCGCGACGAGATCGTCAAGGGCTACGAGGTCTCGAAGGGCCATTACGTGTTGCTCGATCCCGAAGAGATCGAGAGCGTGAAGCTCGAAAGCCGCAAGACACTAGACCTTGTCCAGTTCGTCGACGACGACGGGATCGACCCAATGTATTTCGAAAAACCCTATTACGTCGTGCCCGCGGACGACTTGGCCGAAGAAGCCTATGTCGTGCTCCGCGATGCGCTGCGCGCTGCCAAGAAAATCGGCATCGGCCAGCTTGCGATGCGCGGCCAGGAATATGTTGTCGCGCTGAAGCCGCTCGACCGCGGGCTGGTGCTCGAGACTTTGCGCTACGCCGATGAGGTCAACAAGTCCTCGGGCTTCTTCCGCGACATTGGCGACCACAAGCCCGACCCCGACCTGCTCGACATGGCTTCGATGCTGATCGAGCGGAAGGCCGGAGAGTTCGACCCCAAGGAGTTCCACAACCGCTACGTCGACGCGCTTCATCGGCTGATCGAGGAGAAGCAGAAGAAAAAGGGCGAGAAGATCATCGAGGATCCGGATGCCGACGCGCCGCCGCCCAAGGGCTCGAACGTGATCGACCTAATGGCGGCGCTGAAGAAGAGCCTCGGCGACGAAAAGAAGGGCAAGACCGAAACCAAGTCCAAGAAAGCGACCGCGAAGAAGAAGGAACCGGCGAAGGCGCCCGCACGTAAAAGGGCGTAGCTATGGCCCGTCGCGTTCCGCTCGACATCGAGACCTACAACCGGAAGCGCGATTTCTCGAAAACGAATGAGCCCAAGGGCCGCAAGCTCAAGGGCAAGGGCGACAGCTTCGTCGTCCAGAAGCACGATGCCTCGCGGCTGCACTGGGACTTCCGGCTGGAGCTCGATGGAGTCCTCAAGAGCTGGGCAGTCCCCAAGGGCCCCAGCCTCGATCCCGGCGAGAACCGGCTGGCGATGCGGACCGAGGACCATCCGCTCGACTACGGCGGCTTCGAAGGCACCATCCCCAAGGGTGAATATGGTGGGGGGACCGTGATGTTGTGGGACCTCGGTCGCTGGATCCCCGACCCGCGCAAGGACCCCAGCAAGACCATTGAGGAGGGACACCTGCACTTCACGCTCGAGGGGGAGCGAATGAAGGGCGAATGGGTGATGTTCCGCCTGAAGCCGAAGCCCGGCGAAAAAGCCGAGCCGTGGATCCTCAAGAAGGTGACCGACGATTATGCCGACCCGAACGAAGGGGACGCATTGGTCGACAACTGCGTGACCAGCGTGATAACCGGCCGGACGATGGCCGAGATCGCGGCGGGCGAGGACGTGTGGCGCTCAAACCGCGGCGGCCAGAAGGGCGGCCGCGCCAAGCGCAAGGCTTCGAAGGCGCCGCCGGCGTTCGTCGCGCCGCAGCTCGCGACTTTGGTCGACGAGGTGCCGGCCGGGACCTCATGGATTCACGAGATCAAGTATGACGGCTACCGGCTGCTGCTTTCGGTCGGCGAGGGCGTGGCGACCGCTTGGACACGCAACGGGCTCGACTGGAGCGACAAGTTCAAGGCTCTGGTCAAAGCTGCCGCCAGGCTCCCGGCGGGATGCCTGATCGACGGGGAGGCCGTCGCGCTCGACGACGAAGGAAGGCCGAGCTTCCAGTTGCTGCAATCGACGCTCAAGGGCGGTGGGGCGCCGCTCGCGTTCTACGCCTTCGACCTGCTGATCGACCGCAGCGAGGACATCCGCAAGCTCCCGAACATCGAGCGCAAGGAAAGGCTGGCCGCGCTGCTGAAGGGCGTCGCGCCGCCGATCCTCTACGGCGACCACATCATCGGCCGCGGCGAGGAAATGTTCGACGCCGTTTGCAAACAGGGCGGTGAGGGCATCATCTCAAAGAGGGCCAGCGCAGCCTACAGCGGCACGCGCAGCCGCAACTGGCTGAAGATCAAGTGCATCCAGCGGCAGGAGTTTGTCGTCGTCGGCTGGTCCGAAAGCGATAGGCGCCTGGGTTTCCGCTCGCTGCTGCTGGCCGCCAAGGACAAAGGCAAGCTCACTTATGCGGGCAAGGTGGGCACGGGCTTCAACGCCAAGCTGATCGAAGAGCTGATGGAGCGGATGCGGCCGCTCGCCGTCGACAAGGCACCCGTCGAAGTGCCGCGTGCCGACCGCAAGGGCGCGCATTGGATCGAGCCGAAGCTGGTCGCCGAGATCAACTACGCCGAGTTCACCGACGACGGCATCCTCAGGCACCCGAGCTTCGTTGGCCTGCGCGAGGACAAGCCCGCGAAGGACGTGGTGAAGGAAGTGCCCAAGCATCTCTCAGCGAAAGAGACCAAGCCGAAGCGCTCGAAGGCGAGCAAAAGGGCGTCGGCGACCGCCGAGGATTTCGGGATCGAGATCAGCAGCCCGGATCGAGTGATCTTTCCGGAGCTTGGGCTGACCAAAAAGAACCTCGCCGATTATTATGCGACGGTCGGGCCGCTGATCATGATCGATGCGGCCGAGCGGCCGATGACCCTGATCCGGTTCCCGTCGGGGAGAACCGGCGAAAGCTTCTTCCAGAAACACGACAAGGGCACCTTCGGCCCGCACGTGAAGCACATCCCGATCGAGGAGAGCGACGGCTCGACCGAGGACTATCTCTACTTCGACGACATTCGTGGACTGCTCGCTTGCGTCCAGATGGGAACGATCGAGTTCCATGGCTGGGGGAGCAAGGTCGACAAGGTCGAAAATCCCGACAGGCTGGTATTCGACCTGGACCCTGACGTCGGTCTCGATTTCGCCAGAGTGAAAGAAGCCGCGGTTCGGCTGAAGGCCCTGCTCGGCGACCTGGGTCTAAAGACATTCCCCTTGCTGTCCGGGGGAAAGGGCCTCCACGTCGTCGCGCCGCTGGATGCTTCTCGCGACTGGCCGGCGGTCAAGAGCTTCGCCGAGCGCTTCACCCGAGCCATTGCCGAGGCCGAACCGAAGATGTTCACGGCCAACATCAGGAAGGTCGAACGAAAAGGCCGGATTTTCCTCGATTGGCTACGCAACCAGAGGGGGGCAACCGCGGTCCTGCCCTATTCGGCCCGCGGGCGCGAGGGCGCCCCGGTCGCGGCTCCAATCGCGTGGGAAGAGCTCGACCGCTACAAGGGTGGCAACCATTTCAGCGTCCGCGACGTCTGCGAGTTGCTCGAGCGCGCCTCGTCGAAGATGCTTGCAGGGTGGGGCAAGGCGAAGCAAGCACTGCCGGATGCATAAGACCGGCGCCGTCGCGCTCCTTCCGCTCGCCTATCTCGTCACAGCTGCCTCGCCGCCGGAGCTCGCCCGCTGGAAGGCGGAGGCGTCGCGCGTAACCATCACGCGCGACGATTGGGGCATCGCCCACGTCCACGGAAAGACCGACGCCGACGCGGTGTTCGGCATGATCTATGCGCAAGCCGAGGACGACTTCCCTCGGATCGAAGCGAATTATCTCACCAACCTCGGCCGCATGGCCGAAGCCGATGGTGAGAAGGCGATCTGGCAGGATCTGCGCGCTCGCCTGTACGTCAGCGACAATGAGCTGAAGGCGGATTATGCGCGCAGTCCTCTGCCAATGCGGCGGTTGATGGACGCCTGGGCCGACGGACTGAATTATTTCCTCGCCATCCACCCGAATGTCCGCCCGCGGGCGCTCAAGCGCTTCGAACCGTGGATGGCGTTAAGCTTCACCGAGGGCAGCATCGGCGGCGACATCGAACGGATCGACCTCGACCAGCTGAAGGCCTTTTACTCAAACAAACCGATTGCCGCCGCGCTGACTCCGTGGGTCGAGCGCCAGGGCTCTAACGGCATCGCCATTGCGCCGAAGATCACGGCCGAAGGCAACGCGCTGCTGTTGATCAATCCGCACACCAGCCACTTCTTCCGCTCCGAGCTGCAGATGAGCAGCGACGAGGGCCTCAATGTCTATGGCGCCGCGACCTGGGGCCAGTTCTTCATCTACCAGGGCTTCAATGCCCACGCGGGCTGGATGCACACATCGAGCGGCATCGATAATGTCGATGAGTTCGCCGAGAAGGTGGAGCGGCGCGGTAGCCGCTATTGCTATTGGTACGGCAGGATCTGCCGGCCGATGGGTGTACGGCCGGTCACGATAGGATACCGTACGGCTGACGGGCGGTTGAGGACGCGGAGCTTCGCGACCTACCGGACACACCACGGTCCGATTGTCCGCTCGTCAGACGGGCGCTGGGTCGCCTTCGCGATGATGGACAAGCCGGTCGAGGCGCTGCAGCAGAGCTTCGGGCGGACCAAGACGAGGGACCTCGCGAGCTTCCTCGCCGTTGCCGGTCGCTTCAAGGCGAATAGCTCGAACAACACGCTCTTTGCCGACGACAAGGGCGAGGCCGCCTATCTCCACCCCCAATTCGTGCCAAGGCGCGATGACCGGTTCGACTATACGAACCCGGTCGACGGTAGCGATCCGCGCACCGATTGGCGTGGGCTCCATGCCTTCAACGAGCTGCCGAGCGTACTCAATCCGGCGAGCGGCTGGGTCCAGAATACCAACGCCTGGCCTTATCGCGCGGCGGGGCCGGGCAGTCCGAACCCAGGCCGCTATCCCAAATATATGGACACGGATGGCGAGAACTTCCGCGGGCTCCACGCGCAGCAGATGCTTACCGCAAGCAGCGGGTGGACGCTCGAGAAGCTGCAATCGGCGGCCTACGACAGCTACCAGCCGGGCTTCGCCGAGCTGATCCCGTCGTTGTTGCGGGCATATGATGGGCTGCCGGTAACCGACCGGCGGAAGGCCGAACTCGCCGGCCCGATCGGCGCGCTTCGCTCCTGGAACTACCGGTGGTCCGCCGATTCAGTTGCCCAGTCGCTGGCGATGGTGTGGGGCGCGGCGCTGAAGAAGGAACTCAACGCGCCCAAATCGGAGCCGGGCAACAAGGTCATGATGCGCCTCGCGCGCGACACGACGCCGGACCAGAAGGTGCGGGCGCTGCAAGCTGCGGTCGCCCGCCTCAACGGCGACTTTGGCCGCTGGAACGTGCCGTGGGGCGAGATCAACCGCGTCCAGCGGATCTCGAGCGCGATCAATCCGCCCTACAGCGACGACGCTCCGAGCCTGCCGGTGTCGTTCGCTGAGGGAAGCTATGGTTCGCTTGCCTCGCTTCGTGCCGAGCAGAAGCCTGGGACGAAGCGCTGGTACGGCAATTACGGCAACAGCTTCGTCGCCGTGGTCGAGTTCGGGAAGCGCGTCCGTGCCCACGCAGTGACCGCCGGCGGCGAGAGCGGCCACCCGGACTCGCCGCACTTCAACGATCAGGCGCAGCGCTATGCGTCAGGGAACCTGCGAGAAGTCTATTTCTATCCCGAGCAGCTCAAGGGCCACACCGAGCGCATCTACCACCCGGGAAATTAGCCCTCGGCGAACTTGTCCGTCGCGCGGATCAGGCCGTCGAGCACGCCGGGTTCGCTGAACAAATGCCCGCCGTCGGGGATGATGTTGAGCTCGACCTCGGGCCACGCCTGCTTGAGCTTCCACGCGGCAATGGGCGGCGTACAAGTATCGTGCCGGCCCTGGACGATGACGCCCGGGATGCCCTTCAGCTTGGCGGCGTCGCGAAGCAGCTGGCCTTCCTCGAGCCAGCCCTTGGCGGCCATGTAATGGTGCTCGATCCGGGCCACGGCGACGGCAATCTCCGGTGACGTGAAATGCTCGACCGTGCTCGGACTCGGCAGCAATGTGACGATGTCGCCCTCCCACTTGCTCCACGCCTTCGCGGCGGTCAGCAGTTCCTCGCGGTCGTCACTGTTCAGCCGCTTGCGATAGGCTTCGAGCAGGTCGCCGCGCTCGGCTTCGGGGATCGGCGCCAGGAAATCCTCGAACTTGTCCGGATAGATTTGGCTCGCCCCGCCCTCGCGGTACATCCAGTCGACTTCATATTGGTCGAACAGGAATATGCCGCGCAGCACGAGCTCTGTCGTTCGCTCGGGATATTTCTCCGCATAAGCCAGCGCGAGCGTCGAGCCCCAGCTGCCGCCGAACACCTGCCACTTCTCGACCCTGGAGACTTGGGTCCGCAGTTTCTCGATATCCTCGACCAGGTCCCAGGTCGTATTGTTGTCGAGGCTCGCATAAGGCGTCGACTTGCCGCAGCCGCGCTGGTCGAACACCAGGATCTTGTACTTTTCCGGGTTGAACTGGCGCCGATGGTCGGGGCTCGATCCTCCACCCGGCCCCCCGTGGAGGAAGACGACCGGCTTGCCCTCTGGATTGCCGCACAGCTCCCAGTAGAGCCGATGTCCATCGCCGACGTCGAGCATGCCGGTCTCGTAGGGCTCGATCGCCGGGTAAAGGGTCCGGCGCTTGGGGCTCATCGCGTCCATCAGAAACTGAACTCCTCGTAGATGTGGGAAACGTCGCGGCCCCACTCGTGTTCATATTTGTGCAACAGGCGGTCGGCGGGGGTCATGCCGCTGGCAACGACGTCGCGCAACGGGTCGAGGAAACCGCCCTCATTGTCGCCGGCACTGTTGAGCCTGGCGCGACGGGTGAGGCCCCCGGCCGCGATATCTAGCACTTCGCTCGCGAACTCGCGCATCGGCTGGCCATCGGGCGTGAGCGCGTCCAGCGCCAGCGCCGGCACATCGTGGCGCAATTTCTCGCGGCCCTCGATGTGCCAGTGCCTGACCAGCTCCCATGCCGCGTCGAGGGCCTCGCTGTCGTAGAGCAGCCCGACCCACAGTGCCGGGAGCGCGCAAATCCTGCTCCATCGTCCGCCGTCGGCGCCGCGCATCTCGAGGAAGCTCTTCAGCCGGACTTCCGGGAATGCCGTCGAAAGGTGATCGGTCCAGTCGGTCAGCGTCGGCCGCTCGCCTGGAAGCTGCGGCAGCTTGCCATTGATGAATGCCCGGAAGCTCTCGCCGGCGACGTCGATATATTGGCCGTCGCGGTAGACGAAGTACATCGGCACATCGAGCGCGTAGTCGCAGTAGCGCTCGTAGCCGAAGCCGTCCTCGAACACGAAAGGCAACATGCCGGTGCGGTCGGGGTCCGTATCTTCCCAGATATGGCTGCGGAAGCTCTTGTAGCCGTTCGGCTTTCCTTCGGTGAACGGGGAATTGGCGAACAGCGCGGTCGCGACCGGCTGGAGGGCAAGGCCGACTCGGAATTTCTTCACCATGTCGGATTCAGAAGAATAGTCCAGATTAACCTGAATGGTACAGGTGCGGAGCATCATATCGAGCCCCAGGGTGCCGACCTTGGGCATGTAATTGAGCATGACCTTGTATCTGCCCTTCGGCATCCGCGGCAGCTCGCCGCGGGTCTTATCGGGCCACATGCCGAGCCCGAGGAAGCCGAGGCCGAGCCGGTCGCCGACGGTCTTGCACTGCTGAAGGTGCCGGCCAGATTCGGTGCAGCTCTGGTGCAGATTTTCCAGCGGCGCGCCGGAAAGCTCGAACTGTCCAGCGGGCTCGAGGCTGACGTTCCCGTCGACACCCTTCAGCGCGATCACGTTTCCGTTCTCGAGCACCGGCTCCCACCCGAACTCGGTCAGGCCCATCAGCAGGTCGCGAATGCCGCCTGATTCTTCCCACGAGGGCGCGCGATGATCGTCAAGGCGATAGACGAACTTCTCGTGCTCGGTGCCGATCCGCCATCGCTCGCGCGGCTTCTCGCCGCCGGCAAAGACCGACAGAAGGTCGTCGCGGCTCTCAATCAGCGGGCTCGCGCTGTCGTCGGTCTTGGTCGTCATGGCTGGCGGCGCTTAGCCGCGCGCCCCTAACGACGCCAGCAAATCCATTTTATGGACCAATCAAATCGCTTGCGGTCCCATTTCGGCCCTTCGTCCGCTCACCGATGATTTTCGCGCGCTCGTCGATGTTCGCCACCGCGTGCGCGACGCGCTGCTATTGTAGCGCCGGGGAACGAGGAGGCCTGTCGTGAGCCGATTCGAAGCACTGCCGACGGTTGCAGTTCCGGTCATGGACCATCCGAGCTTCGGGCCGCTGCGCGCGTCAGGCTCCGTGGAGGGCCATTCCTGGCGCTGGGAGGCGCTTGAGCTGATTGAGACGCAGTACGGCCAGGCCGATCTCAGCTTCGCCGCTGGACCCGATGGACCTGGGCGGGATCACGAGCGTCAATTCACTGCGCTTGTCGATGAGCTCGACCAGCTTACTGCCGCCGCCGTTCCGGGCATCAGCTCCGTCGTGGGCGAGTGCCTCGAGCTGTCGCGGAACGACCCCTGGGCCACGCTCGAATGGGAAGGCGCGCACTTGACCGGCAAGGACGGCGCGTTCGAGCTCCATTATGCGTGCAAGACCTGGCCCGATGCGATGATCACCGTCCGTTTCGAGCAATCACGGCCCGTCGTCGTCGAACTCGACGACTAGCGCGTCCAGTCTCCCGCAACCGCCATCCAGGCTGCGAGCGCGGCAAGCGCCGCCGTCTCGGCGCGGAGGATGCGGGGTCCGAGTGAGATCGCGACCGAGTTTGGCGCAGCGCGGATCAGCGCCCGCTCCTCGTCGGTAAATCCGCCTTCCGGCCCGGTGAGGATAATCGCCGGACCGGGACTGATGGCCTGGATCGCGACGTCGCCACCGCTCTCGTCGGCAAAGTAGAGGCTGCGTTCGCCATCGCGGTCCGCGAGGAAGTGGGCGAGACTTACCGGGTTTGCGATGTGCGGCAGCTGGGTCCGCCCGCACTGCTCGGCAGCCTCGATCGCAATCGCCTCCAGCCGCTCGAGTTTGACCCGCTCCGCAATGGTTCGCTGCGTGATCACCGGAAGGAGGCGGGCAGCGCCGAGCTCCGTCGCTTTCTCGACCAGCCAGTCGGTCTGCGCTCGCTTGATTGGCGCAAACGCCAGCCAGACGTCCGGCACCTCCTCGACCTCGCGCGTTCGGCGCTCGATCGTCAGGGTCATACGCTTCTTGGCGACGGCCGAGATTCGCGCCAGCCATTCGCCCGACGACCCGTCAAACACCAAGAGCTGCGCGCCCGTGCCCATCCGCAGGACGTTGCCGAGATAATTGGCCTGCGCTGCGTCCAGCTCGACCATAGCCCCCTCGGCCAAGGCCGCGCGCACGAATAGGCGCAGCAGGCTCTTGGGCGGCCAAGCTGGGGTTGCAGGCATGCCTGCCTCCTACTTAGGTGCGCCGGTGACCGCCACCATCGACATCGTGCCCGACAGCGAGCGCCGCGGCTTCATCGGCGCACTGCCCGCCGCGCTGAGGCCCTTTGCGAGCCTGATGCGGCTCGACCGGCCGATCGGGACGTGGCTGCTGTACTGGCCGTGCGCGTGGAGCGTCGCGCTGGCGGGCGTCGGCGGGCGGTGGAACTTGTTGCTTTTGCTTGCGCTCGGGGCCTTCGTCATGCGCAGCGCCGGCTGCGTCTACAACGACATCGTCGACCGCGACCTCGACGGCCAGGTTGAACGCACGCGCCTGCGACCGCTGGCGAGCGGGCGGGTATCAGTCAGGTCGGCCTGGATCCTCGTCGGCCTGCTTTGCCTCATCGGTCTCGTCGTGCTCGTCCAGCTGAAATGGGTCGCGGCCCTCATCGCTCTAGGCAGCCTCGCCCCGGTCGCCGCCTACCCGTTCATGAAGCGCATCACCTGGTGGCCTCAGGCCTGGCTCGGCCTGGTCTTCTCGTGGGGAGTGTTGGTTGGCTGGCCGGCGGTGACGGGAAGCTTTGCCTTGCCGCCGTTGCTGCTGTGGTTCGGCAGCATCGCATGGGTGGTCGGCTATGACACCCTCTACGCGATCCAGGACAAGGAGGATGACGCTTTGGTCGGAGTGAGGTCGTCCGCACGGCGGCTGGGCGCTAAGGCGCCGCTCGGCGTTGGCATTTGTTATGCCGTCGCCCTGCTGATGTGGGGCCTCGCGATCTGGTTGGTCCGTCCCGATCCGATCGCGCTGGTCGCACTCCTTCCGGCGGGCCTCCACCTCCTATTCCAGGCACTCCGCGCCGACCCCGACGACGGAGAGCTGGCGTTGAAGCTGTTCCGGTCTAACCGGACGTGCGGCTTCCTGGTATTCCTGGGAATACTGGCCGTCGGCCTTTCCACCCATTAGTTGGCGCGAATGCTGTCCCCCGAAGCCGCGCGTTCCATTGCCGAGCGTCTCATCGAACGCGGTATCTCTGTCGGGGCTTCGGCTGCCGACGCATTGTACGTTGGTGAGCGATCGTCGAGCGTGCAGGTGCGGCTGGGCGAGATCGACAGCGTGGGCGCGTCGGAGGGCGAGCAGATTGGCCTGCGCCTGTTCGTCGGCCAGCGGTCGGCCACGGCCGCGTCGTCGGACCTCTCCGATGAGGCGCTGGGCGTTTTGGTCGAGCGCTGCCTGGCGATGGCGAAAGAAGCGCCGGAAGACCCGTATGCCGGTCTCGCGCCGAGCGAACTGCTCCACCGCGGCGAGCTGCCCGCGCTCGATTCTAACGACGACGTGCAACCGGATCCCGCCGACCTTCGGGCCAGGGCGCTGGAGGCGGAGGGCGCAGCGCTCGCCGTCGAGGGCGTGACCAATTCGAGCGGCGGGGGGGCGAGCGCATCAGAATCAACCATCGCGCTCGCAACCTCGGACGGCTTCTCGGGCGCGTACCGAAGCACCGGCCATGGCTGCTCGGCCGCGGTCGTCGCCGGTACCGGCGCAAGCATGCAGCGCGATCACGCCTGGCACAGCGCCCGGCATCTCGACGACCTCGATCCAGCGGCGGAGATCGGACGCCGCGCTGGCGAGCGGGCGGTGTCGCGTCTCAATCCGCAGCGTCCCAAGCCGGGCAAATATCCGGTCCTGTTCGACCCGCGTGTATCATCGACGCTGCTCGGCCATTTCTCGGGGGCAATCACTGGCTCGGCGATCGCGAGGCGCACGAGCTTCCTGCAGGACAAGCTTGGCGAGCGGGTCTTCGCCAAGGGCGTTACCATCATCGACGACCCCCTGCGCCTGCGCGGGCTCCGCTCGCGCCCGTTCGACGGGGAGGGAGTCGCCGTTGCGCGCCAGGAACTCGTTTCGAATGGCAAGCTCAACAGCTGGATCGCCGAGAGCGCCTCGGCGCGCCAGCTTCGCATCGAGCCGACCGGCCACGCCGCGCGCGGCGTCGGCGGGGCGCCCGGTGCTTCTCCCAGCAACCTCTATCTCGCTGCCGGCAAGCGCAGCCGCGACGAGTTGCTTGCCGCCTTTCCCGAAGCCGTTCTGATCATCGAGCTGATCGGCCAGGGCGTGAACGGGGTGACGGGCGATTACAGCCGTGGCGCGGTCGGCTTCATGGTGCGCAACGGCGCGATCGTGGAGCCGGTGGCCGAGATCACCATCGCGGGCAATCTCATTGACATGTTCGCCACGCTCGAACCGGGAGACGACCTGGAGTTCCGCCGCGGCATCGATGCCCCGACCCTGCTCATACCGGAAATGACCGTCGCGGCAGCCTAGGCGGCCTGGGTCACCCTTGGGACCCGCAGCCGCGGAATCTCGATATGCGGACAGCGGTTCATCACGACTTCGAGCCCCGCTGCCTCGGCTTTTGCCGCGGCTTCCTCATTGATGACGCCGAGCTGCATCCAGACCGCCTTGGCACCAACGAAGATCGCCTGCTCGACCGCTTCCGCGGCAGCTTCCGGGCGGCGAAAGATGTCGACGATGTCGATCGACACGCCAATCTGGGAGAGCTCGCGCCAGACGAATTCGCCGAGCACGTGCTCACCGGTGATTTGCGGGTTCACCGGGAAGACGCGATAGCCCCACTCCTGCAGGAACTTCATCACACCGTAGGACGGTCGGTCGGGTCGGTCGGACGCGCCGATCACGGCGATGGTCCGCGCATTGGTGAGCAGCCGGGCAATATCTTCGACATGAGTGAGCGGCATGTTGCGACAACGGCCTAGTGGACTGGTGTTTCCAAGGATTCGAGCAGTTTTGCGGCGAGCGCGGCGAAGGGCCCGGTATCGGGCGAATCCGTCGCGGCTGGCGGCAGGCCCGCGTCCGATGCTTCGCGGATCGCGAGGCTCAGCGGCAGTCGGCCAAGGAAGGGCACGCCCATCTCGGCGGCGGCAACTTCCGCGCCTCCGCTTCCGAACGGATGCGATTCCTGCCCGCAATGGGGGCAGGCGTAGGTCGCCATGTTCTCGACAATCCCGATCACGGGCACGCTGGTCTTGTTGAACAGGTCGACTGCGCGGCGAGCGTCGATCAGCGAAAGGTCCTGCGGCGTGGAAACGATGACAGCGCCCGCGGGCCGCGAGCGCTGGATCAGCGAAAGCTGCACATCACCGGTGCCCGGGGGGAGGTCGACGAGCAGCAGCTCGGTGTCGCCCCAATTCGCCTCGAGGAGATTGGCGAGGGCCCCCGTCGCCATCGGCCCGCGCCACGCGAGCGCATGACCGGGCGAGACCAACTGTCCGAGCGACAGGAAGCGGATCCCGTGAGCCTCGACCGGGATCAGCTTGTCATTCTCGGCCGAAGGCTTGTCGTGGTTGCCGAGAAGCGTCGGCTGTGAAGGCCCATAGACATCGGCGTCAACCAGCCCGACTTTCTTTCCGGCCCGCGCGAGCGCGATCGCGAGGTTGGCAGAGACGGTCGACTTGCCGACCCCGCCCTTGCCGCTGCCGATGGCGATCAGCGTGCGGTGCGGCTGCGAGGCCGTCATCGCCACCCGAGCCTCGTGGACACCGGCCATGTCGAGAGCGGCCGAGCGCACTTCGTCCTCCACCGTCCTCGCCTCGCTGTCACTCAGCCCGGTCGCATCGACGATGATCGTCGCGACCCCGCCCGCGAGCTTGCGCGAGCGGACACGGTCCTCGTGCGGAAGGCCGATCAGCGGGTCAGCGACATGCTCCATGCAAGCGCACATAGGTACGCCTTGGGCCCTTGCCACTGTTTTTCATTCCGCATCCCTCTATATTCAGCCGCGATGAAGACGATTTCCGGGTGGGGCGGCCGCGTCCGCGGCTTGTTCACCGACACCAAAGGCCCTTGGGGCCAAAGCGGCGGCGATGGCGGCGATCCGCCTCCCGAGGACGGACAGGGCGGCCCGTGGGGCGAGACTCCCCGGCGTGGGCGACGGACAACCCTCGGTGGAAGCAATGTTTCCGCGCTTGAAGAGCTGTTGAAGCGAAGCCGTGCGCGCTTCGGCGGCGGCGGCGGCGGTGGATTGCCGGGGAGGCCCAGTCGCTCGTTGATCCTGTGGGCCGTACTGGGCTTCGTCTTGCTCTGGCTGGTTTTTACAAGCACCCATTCAATCGCTCCCGGTCAGAGCGGCGTCGTCACCCAATTCGGCCGGTACAGCCGAACGCTGGGATCAGGGGTAAGCTTCACGCTTCCCTCGCCAATCGAGCGGGTGAAGAAGGTCGACGTGCAGACAATCCGCTCGATCGACATGGGATCAGCGAGCTCCGACGACTTGATGCTGACGGGCGATCAGAATCTTCTCGACCTTGCTTATCAGGTGCGCTGGAACATCCGCAGCCCGGAACTTTACCTTTTCCAGATGGCCGATCCCGACGAGACCATCCGCGAAGTCGCGGAAAGCGCCATGCGCGCGGTTGTCAGTCAGGTCACTTTGAACGACGCGATGGGTGACCGTCGCGCTGAGATCGAGGCCCGCGTCGCGGAAAGCATGCAGCGAATCCTCGATTCCTATCATTCGGGAATTCAGGTGCAGGGGATCGCGATCAAGCAGGCGGACCCGCCCGACGCGGTCAACGATGCGTTCAAACGGGTGACTGCCGCGCAGCAGCAGGCACAGCAATTTGTGAACAATGCCAATTCCTACGCACTGCAGCTGCACCAAAAGGCTCAAGGTGAGGCGACCGCCTTCGACAAGGTCTACGGACAGTACAAGTTGGCGCCCGAGGTGACCCGCCGGCGCATGTATTACGAGACGATGGAGCAGGTCCTTTCGAAGGTCGACAAGACGATCGTCGAAGCGCCGGGCGTTACCCCTTATCTGCCGCTGCCGCAGGTGCAGAAGTCGCAACCCAGCGCGGAGCGTTCGCAATGACCGGCTTTTTCCGCAATCACCCGGTCCGGTCGGCGATAATTGCCGTCGTCCTGTTGTTCCTGGTGGTCTCGAGCTTCCCGATCATTCCCGAGACCAAGCAGGCGGTCGTGGTTCGTTTCGGCAAGCCGGTAACGGTGTACAACCAGTTCAAGGCGGGGCGACCGATCGGTGCAGCAGGTGCCGGCATCAATTTCCGGATCCCGTTGGTCGACCAGCTCGTGTGGATCGACAAGCGCGTCCAGGACGTCGACATGCAGCGCCAGCAGGTCATTTCGACCGACCAGCGCCGGCTCGAGGTCGACGCCTTCGCGCGTTACCGGATCGTCGACCCCCTTTTGATGTACATCCGCGCCGGTAGCGAGGAACAGCTCCGCGAGCAGCTTCGCCCAATTCTGGGGTCGGAGGTGCGCAACGAGCTGGGCCGCATCGAATTCGCTTCGCTGCTTACGCCGGAGCGACAGGGCATCATGGACAGCGTGCGCTTGTCGCTCAACAAGATCGCCCGGCAATATGGGGTCGAGGTGCTCGACGTCCGCATCAAGCGCACCGACCTTCCTGATGGCGCCCCGCTTTCCGCGGCATTCGACCGCATGCGGTCGGCGCGCGAGCAGGAAGCGCAATCGATCCTGGCCCAGGGGGCGAAGCAGGCCCAGATCATTCAGGCGCAGGCTGATGCGGACGCCGCGCAAACCTATGCCGCGAGCTTCGGCAAGGACCCCGATTTCTACGACTTCTACCGGGCGATGCAGAGCTATCGGCAGACTTTCATCGGCGATGGAAGGACTGCTCCCGCAGGCACCACCCTCATTTTGTCGCCTAACAACGACTATTTAAAGGAATTCACTGGACGCTCGCGCTAGGACGGCGTTGGACCCCGAAACGTTCAAATGGCGTTCAGGCGGTGGCGACATTAGCGCCTTGCGTCTTACCCGAATTGATGGAGTATCGATGAGGTCGAAGGAGTCCGGAAAAGTGCGCTACGCCTACGGGGTTGCAATGGCCCTG
>Ga0207647_10000785_pt1 | contig 24631 bp, 17 predicted proteins | sample KBSCornC2_FD_184295 | JGI IMG/M metagenome (GOLD analysis project Ga0207647, IMG submission 184295) | Corn rhizosphere microbial communities from Kellogg Biological Station, Michigan, USA - C2 (SPAdes) (version 2) | ecosystem: Host-associated > Plants > Roots > Rhizosphere ... | reverse complement strand
CGCGTATCATTGGCGGACATCAAAGGGGACGCGTTTGCCTGATTCTTCCTTGCAGGGGACTTTTCCACTGCCCGGCCAGCCAGTGGACGAACTGGCGCTGAATGAAATCAAGGGCGCAATCCTCGCCAAGTTGCGGCTGGCTGTCGGCAAGGACGCCGCGATGGCGACCCGACATGATTGGTACAAGGCTGCTGCGCTGGCGCTTCGCGACCGCATCGTCCACCACTGGCTGACCGGCGAGAAGCAAAGCTACGATGCCGGCGCCAAGCGGGTCTATTATCTCAGTCTCGAATTCCTGATCGGCCGCCTGTTCACCGACGCGCTGAACAATATGGGACTGCTCGCAGTCTTCGACGCCGCGCTCGGCGATCTCGGCGTCGATCTGGCGGACCTGCGCAAATGCGAGCCGGATGCCGCACTCGGCAATGGCGGCCTGGGACGGTTGGCGGCCTGCTTCATGGAAAGCATGGCAACCCTGGCGATCCCCGCGATCGGCTACGGCATCCGTTACGATTTCGGCCTGTTCCGGCAGATCATTGCCCAGGGCTGGCAGCAGGAATATCCGGATGAATGGCTGAGCTTCGGCAATCCCTGGGAATTCCAGCGGCCGGAGGTCGTCTATCAGGTTGCCTTTGGTGGCCGCGTCGATCATGTCGACGAAAACGGACGCGATCGCGCCAGCTGGCATCCGGCCGAAACGGTACAGGCGGTTGCCTATGACACGCCGATCGTCGGCTGGCGCGGCGAGCACGTCAACGCGCTGCGGCTGTGGTCGGCAAGGGCGCCCGACCCGCTGCGTCTAGATGTCTTCAATCGCGGCGACTACATCGGAGCGGTCGCCGAGGAGGCGCGCGCCGAAGCCATCTGCAAATTCCTCTATCCGAATGATGAAAGTTCCGCGGGGCGCGAGCTGCGCCTGCGTCAGGAATATTTTTTCGTCTCGGCGTCGCTGCAGGATCTGGTCAAGCGCCATCTTTCGTCTGACGGCCAGTTGCGCAGTCTCGCCACCAAGGCAGCGGTCCAGCTCAACGACACCCATCCCAGTCTGGCGGTTACCGAACTGATGCGGATCCTCGTCGATCTGCATAATTTCCGCTGGGACGACGCCTGGAAAATCACCGTCTCCACGCTCTCTTATACCAATCACACGCTTCTGCCCGAAGCGCTAGAAACCTGGCCGGTTGAGTTGTTTGAGCGGCTCTTGCCACGCCATCTTGAGATCATCTACCGCATCAATGTCGCGCATCTGGCGCTGGCCGAAGCGCGCTGTCCCGGAGATATCGAGTTCAGGGCGTCGGTGTCCCTGATCGACGAAAAATCCGGCCGGCGGGTGCGGATGGGACAATTGGCGTTTGTCGGCTCCCATCGCATCAATGGCGTGTCGGCGATGCATTCCGACCTGATGAAGGAAACCGTCTTCCACGATCTGCATCATCTCTATCCGAACCGCATCACCAACAAGACCAACGGGATCACCTTCCGGCGCTGGCTGATGCTGGCCAATCCCAAACTCACTGAACTGTTGCGGGAAGCCTGCGGGGACGCGGTGCTCGATGATCCCACCGAATTGCGGCGGCTGGAAGCGCTGGCTGGCGACCAGGCGTTCCAGGAACGCTTCCGCAGTGTCAAGCATTCCAACAAGGCCGCGCTTGCAAAACTCATCGGCGAACGTCTTAACATCGTAGTCGACCCGCAGGCGCTGTTCGACGTGCAGATCAAGCGCATTCACGAGTACAAGCGGCAGCTTCTCAACATCCTCGAGACCATCGCGCTCTATCAGGCGATCAAGGACGAGCCACAGCGCGACTGGGTGCCGCGCGTCAAGATCTTCGCCGGCAAAGCGGCCGCAAGCTATCGCTATGCCAAGCTGATCATCAAGCTGATCAACGATGTGGCCTCCGTCGTCAACTTCGATCCCGACGTCGCCGGTCGGCTGAAGGTTGTGTTCCTGCCCGACTACAATGTCAGCCTCGCCGAAGCCATCATTCCGGCTGCCGACCTTTCGGAGCAGATATCTACCGCCGGCATGGAAGCCTCCGGCACCGGTAACATGAAGCTCGCGCTGAACGGCGCCCTGACCATCGGAACGCTGGACGGCGCCAACATCGAAATCCGCGATCATGTGGGCGCGGAGAACATCGCGATCTTCGGTATGGAGGCGCTCGACGTTGTGGTCCGCCGCAACCAGGGCCTCGATGCCTCCGATGTGATCGCCCGCTCGCTGAAACTATCGCGTGCGATCAGCGCCATCGAAACCGGCCTGTTCTCCCCCGGGGAACCTGGTCGCTTCGAATCCATCGGCCATGCGCTGCGTCATCTCGATCACTACATGGTCAGCGCAGATTTCGATTCCTATTATGAGGCGCAGCGCGGCATCGACGCCCGCTGGCGGGTGATCCCGGCCTGGGCGCGAGCGAGCATTCTCAATGTCGCGCGGATGCCGTGGTTTTCATCCGACCGAACCATTCGCGAATATGCGGAAGACATCTGGAACGTGCCGGTACGCGAGAGGCTGCCCGGCGCACTTCGCGAGCCACAGCGCGGCAGTCGTTGATAGGCCGACAGAGCGCGTTTGAATTTCGCGAGATCAGCGCATACTTCCGAAACCTGCTTTGAGATTCGGGAGCGTGACCGATGCCTGACCGCGACACTGCCGGCACTCCGGAACAGGCCCGCAAGATCGCCCTGCTTGGCGTCCCGATCGAAGTTGGCGCTTCCCAACCGGGTACGCTGATGGGGCCGGCCGCGTTGCGCACGGCGGGCATCGGCCGCGCGCTGGAGCAACTCGGCTTTATCGTCCACGACCACGGCGATCTCACCGTGGCCGCCCTGCCCTCCGCTGACGCCACGCTCGCGCCGGCGAATGCCAAATTCTATGATGAAATCAAGGAATGGATCCGGCCGCTCAGCGAGAAGGCGCATGAGCTGGCGCGCTCGGGCGCCATCCCCATCTTCATGGGCGGCGATCACAGCCTTTCCATGGGATCGGTCAATGGCGTTATCCGATACTGGCAGGCCGAGGGGCGGCCGGTGTTCGTGCTCTGGCTCGACGCCCATGCCGATTACAACACGCCCGCCACCACCGTGACCGGCAACATGCATGGCATGTCGGCGGCGTTTCTTTGCGGCGAGCCGGGACTTGAGCATCTGCTCGGCAATGGCCCACGAGCCTCGATCAAACCAGACCAGTTAAGCTTGTTCGGCACGCGCTCGATCGACCCGCAGGAGCGGGAGCTGGTGCGCAAACGCCCGGTCGATGTCGCGGATATGCGGGCGATCGACGAATTCGGGGTCGGCGTCCTGATCCGCCGGGTCATCGACCGCGTGAGGGCGCGCAACGGCGTCCTTCATGTCAGCCTCGATGTCGATTTTCTCGACCCCGACATCGCGCCAGGTGTCGGCACCACGGTGCCCGGTGGCGCGACCTATCGCGAGGCTCATCTCGTCATGGAGCTGCTCCACGATTCAGGATTGGTTCGCTCACTCGACATCGTCGAGCTCAACCCCTTTCTCGACGAGCGCGGCCGCACCGCGCGCATGGCAGTGGAACTGATCGGGAGTCTGTTCGGCCTGCAGATCCTCGACCGGCCGACTCCGAGCAACGCGGTGTTTCCCGGCGATGCCTGAGATTGCGTGGGACCAGAAACGAAGAAGGCGGCTCGATACCGCCCTTCCCCGCATGTTCATCTGACCGAATGCCTGTCGGCGATCTATTCCGCCGCGAGCTTGACGTCAGGCGCTGCGGCGCGCACTTCGGCGTCGACATGGGCCTCGAACTTGGTGAAGTTCTTCTGGAACATCGCAACCAGCGAGCGCGCGGTCTTGTCGAACTCGACCTTGTCGGCCCAAGTGCTTACGGGATCGAGGAGGCTCGGATCGACGCCCGGCAGAGCGGTCGGCACTGCAAAGCCGAAATATTTGTCGGTGCGGAATTCGACGGACCGTAGCGAACCATCGAGCGCGGCGGTAAGCAAGGCGCGCGTCACCTTGATCGGCATACGCTTACCCACGCCATATTTGCCGCCGGTCCAGCCGGTGTTGACGAGCCAGCAATCCACATTGTGCTTGGCGATCAGCTCACGCAGCAGGTTGCCATAGACGGATGGATCACGCGGCAGGAACGGCGAGCCGAAGCACGTGGAAAATTCCGGTTCCGGCTCAGTGACGCCGCGCTCGGTGCCGGCCACCTTGGCGGTATAGCCCGAGAGGAAGTGATACATCGCTTGAGCCGGCGTCAGCTTGGCGATCGGCGGCATCACCCCGAAAGCGTCCGCTGCCAGCATGACCACATTCTTCGGATGCGGCGCGCGGCCGGTCCGTGAGGCGTTCGGAATGAACTCGAGCGGATAGGCGGAGCGGGTGTTTTCGGTCTTGGAGCCGTCGTCGAAATCCGGCACGCGGGTGACCGGATCGAGCACGACGTTCTCCAGCACCGAGCCGAAGCGCTTGCTCGCGGCATGGATTTCCGGCTCGGCCTCAGCCGACAGCTTGATGCATTTGGCATAGCAGCCGCCTTCGAAATTGAAGACGCCGTCAGCACCCCAGCCGTGCTCATCATCGCCGATCAGCGTGCGTTTTGGGTCGGCCGAAAGCGTCGTCTTGCCGGTGCCGGACAGGCCGAAGAAGATCGCGGTGTCGCCGTCCGGTCCGACATTGGCCGAACAATGCATCGGCATCACGCCCTTCTCAGGCAAATAGTAATTCAGCGTGGTGAATACCGACTTCTTCATCTCGCCGGCATAATAAGACCCGCCGATCAGGACAATCTTGCGGGCGAAATCGATAGCGACCACGTTTTCCGAACGGACGCCGTGGCGTTTCGGATCGGCCTTGAAGCTCGGCAAATCGATGATCGTGAGTTCGGGGACAAAATCCGAAAGCTCCGATGCCGACGGACGAATAAGCAGGGTGCGGATGAAAAGCGAATGCCAGGCGAGCTCGGTGAACACTCGCGTCTTGATCCGAAGCACCGGATCGGCGCCTCCGTAAAGATCCTGCGCAAATAGGGTCATGCCCTCGGCATGCCTGAGAAAATCCTCATGGAGCGCGGCAAATTGCTCGGAGGTGATCGACTGATTGCCGGCCCACCACATGTTCTTGTCAGTGGTAGCGTCGCGGACGGTGAACTTATCCTTCGGGCTGCGCCCGGTGAAAATGCCGGTCTCCGCGCACAGCGCCCCGTCCGCGGTCAACACTGCCTCATTGGCTTGCAGCGCATGTTCGTAAAGTTGCGCCGCGCCGAGGTTCCAGTTGACGCCCTTGAGTTTCCTCAAGCCGAATCGATCAGAACCAAAAGCAGTGTTGTGTACACCCGTCTCTTTCACGAAATCCTCCTCGAACCGCATCAAGGCCTTGCGTCCACCGGCTGAATCCGGCTTCCGCAAAACATAGCCCGGCGGCATTCGTCCGCCGATCTAATATTCACCAAAGCGAGGCTTGCCAAGCCAATCCTGCCAACGATGGTTTATTCAAGGATCATGCCTTGATCCTTCTCAAGGCTCCGTAGAATTACGGGCTTGCTGGGCAAACTCGTGAAGGACCTGCCGCAGTGCAGCGGGAGTGACAATGCGTCGCGGAAATTCAAGGCGCAGGGTCTTCATTCCGGCCTGCAGGTCGATGCCATCGGGATCGCACCCCGTGCATCGCCAATCAGCCGCATCGGCTCCGAGTAGGCAGGTGGCATAAAGATTGAGCGCTGCCTGGTGCTCCTCATTCAAATGAGCAACAGCACTTGCCTCCGCTTCCAGCAGCGATGCAGCATCTGCAACATCACTCAGCAATTGCGCCGGCGAGAGGTCGACAATTCGGCCGAAACCCGCGACCAGATGGGCACCGCTTGGACGAATTCGGACAAAGAGGAAATCTTTAAAATTTACAAAAGCTTCCGCTGACGGATGAACCCGCAAATAGCGCTCGCGCAAGACATCCACGAGAGCGCGGTCGGCCTGTTCGGCCCAACCTGCGATCATGAGGCGCGCACTCGATAGCGGATCGCCTTCAGAGCGCTCATCGAGCATCAGGGAGACCCTGGAATCGGCAAGCAGGTTTTGCGTGTGGATCGCCAAACGCGAGATCAGCAGGATGGGGCTGCCGTCCACATAGCTCGCCACGTTCACAAGGGAGCAATACGGATCGCCACTACCGGGCTTCAGGGTGGCGAGCGACCCCTGGCGACTGCGGCGCAAAAGGCTCCGGGCCACCTTTTGGGGGTCGAAATCGGCGTTTTCCGGCATTTCGAAGCCCTTCTATCTCGTTGCAATTAATGCTTTTTCCGGCTAAATGAGCCCCCGGGAAAGAGCGGAATAAAGGGGCATTTCCGCTCTCCAAGGGAACTCGGTCACACTTCAGCCTAGCTTGCATTGCTCGTTGACTGTGTTCAAAGCGCATCTATACGGCACATCGTTCGATCGCTTGCCGTTCTAGTGGAGCGGATCTGACATTCGCTATCGCGCCTGCGGCAAGCTGGCGCAGCGGATGTCAAATGCAAAGCTCCGCTGGCAACTTAATTTTGCTGGTGGCCTTCCGGCACCTGCGCAGTGCCCACTCCCGGGAATGCGAAGGTTGGAATCGAGCCACAAGCATCTCATGTTCGGAAAGAGGCTCATGCCCACAATCGCCTTGGTCGACGACGACCGCAACATTTTGACATCGGTCTCCATCGCGCTGGAAGCGGAGGGCTATCGCATCATGACCTACACGGATGGTGCTTCCGCGCTTGACGGCTTTCGCACCAGTCCACCGGATCTTGCAATCCTAGATATCAAGATGCCGCGGATGGACGGCATGGAAACCTTGCGGCGGCTGCGGCAGAAATCCGATCTGCCGGTGATCTTCCTGACTTCCAAGGACGAGGAAATCGATGAACTGTTCGGGCTGAAAATGGGCGCGGATGATTTCATCCGCAAGCCATTCTCGCAGCGCCTCCTGGTGGAACGCGTCAAGGCCGTGCTGCGCCGCGCGGCCCCGAAAGACCCGACGGCTCTGCCGAAGGAAAACGACGCCAAGGCACTTGATCGCGGCCTGCTGCGGATGGATCCCGAGCGGCATACCTGCACGTGGAAGAACGAGCCAGTGACGCTCACGGTAACGGAGTTTCTGATCCTGCAGGCGCTTGCCACCCGGCCCGGCGTCGTCAAAAGCCGCAACGCTTTGATGGATGCGGCCTATGACGATCAGGTCTATGTCGACGACCGCACGATCGACAGCCACATCAAGCGGCTGCGCAAGAAGTTCAAGGTGGTCGACGACGAATTCGAGATGATCGAAACGCTTTATGGCGTCGGCTACCGTTTCAAGGAAACCTGAAATCCTCGCGCGCTGGGAATTTGGGGTGCCGATTGTGAACTGACGGCGGCGCCGGCCTTCGATAGACTGCGGTGACCGCCGTTCCGAAAACTCCAACAGCTGGCAGTTTTGGCCCCTTGCTTGATCGAACGCCGCCGGATCGACCGCTGACAGCCCCGGACCTGCCGTCGGATGAGACCGATGGCTCCGGCGAACGCCCGGTATCGGTCTGGCAGGTTCCGCTGCGCTGGCTCGCGCGCGCAGTGCAATTCCTTCTGGCGCTGAGCTTCTCCAGCCTGACCCGCCGGATCGTTTCACTCAATCTGGCCGGACTGATCGCGCTGGTCGCGAGCGTCCTCTACCTCTCGCAATTTCGCGCCGGGCTGATCGATGCCCGGGCCCAGAGCCTCCTCGTGCAGGCCGAAATCATCGCCGGCGCGATTGCCGCTTCGGCGACCGTGGAAACCAATACCATCACCATCGATCCGGACCGGCTGCTCGACCTCAAGCCAGGCGAGACCTATGGCGCGCCGGATGAATATGCCGGGCTGGATTTTCCGATCAACCCGGAGCGGGTGGCGCCCGTATTGCGGCGGCTGATTTCGCCAACCAAGACCCGCGCGCGGATTTTCGACCGCGACGGCAGCCTTATTCTCGACAGCCGTACTCTCTACGGCCGGGGCGACGTCCTGCGCTTCGAGCTGCCGCCTCCGGCGGCGGAAAAGCCCGGCCTTGCCGAACGGACGATGATCGCGATCCGCACCTGGCTCAATCGCGGCGACCTGCCGCTTTATCGCGAGCTCGGGCCAGAGAATGGCAACGGCTACCAGGAAGTGGCGGTTGCCCTCGACGGCCAGAAAAGCAGCATGGTGCGCGTCAACGACCGCGGCGAAGTGATTGTCTCGGTGGCGGTGCCGGTACAGCGCTTTCGCGCCGTCCACGGCGCCTTGATGCTCTCCACCCAGGGCGACGACATCGACCAGATGGTCACTGCCGAACGGCTGGCCATTCTGAAGGTCGGCGGCGTGGCCTCCAGCGTCATGATCATGCTGTCGTTGCTGCTGGCAAGCACGATTGCCGGCCCGGTACGCCGGCTCGCCGACAGTGCCGAGCGGGTTCGCAGACGAATCCGCACCCGCATCGAGATTCCCGATTTTACCCGGCGACGCGACGAAATCGGCCATCTCTCCGGCGCGCTGCGCGACATGACGGACGCGCTCTACAATCGCATGGAAGCGATCGAGATGTTCGCGGCCGATGTCGCGCACGAACTGAAGAATCCATTGACGTCGTTGCGGTCCGCGGTCGAAACGTTGCCGCTGGCACGCAGCGAGTCGAGCCGCGTGCGATTGTTGTCGGTGATCGAACACGACGTCAAACGGCTCGACCGGTTGATCTCGGACATTTCAGATGCCAGCCGGCTCGATGCCGAGTTGCAGCGCCAGGACGTGACACCGGTCAATCTTCGCCGGCTTCTGACGACACTCGTCACGGTGGCCAACGAGACACGCCGCGGCAACAGCGTCTCCGTGGCGGTGCGGTTCGAGGGCCGCACACCTAGCGACACTTTTTCCGTACCCGGTCACGATTCCCGCCTGGGGCAGGTCATTTCCAATTTGTTGTCCAATGCCCAGTCGTTCTCCGAGCCGGGCGGTGAGGTGCGCATTCTCTGCCGTCGCCTGAAGGCTGCGATTGAAATCATCGTCGATGACGATGGACCCGGAATAAGCCCGGATGCGCTCGACCGCATTTTCGAGCGGTTTTATACCGACCGGCCGCACCAGGGTTTCGGCCAGAATTCCGGACTCGGACTGTCGATCTCCAAACAGATCGTCGAGGCGCATGGCGGGCGCATTTGGGCCGAAAACCGCGTCGGGTCGAAAGATGCCGAGGGTCAACCGACCGTGGCAGGCGCGCGATTTATCGTCAGACTGCCGGCACCATGAGTGAGATCGACAACGCCAGCGTTCATGCTTCCGCGGTGCGGGTGAAAGATTGGGCCGTTCTGATCCGCGGTCCCTCGGGAAGCGGGAAATCACGTCTGGCGTTCGACCTGATCCAGGCCGGTCGCTCGGGACAAATTCCGCCCACCACCCTCATCGGCGACGACCGCGTTCACCTCAAAACCCACGGAGGCCGGGTTTTGGTCCGCCCCGCAATGTCTCTCGCCGGCCTGATCGAGATTCGCGGGCTCGGCATACGAAAGTGCGACTTTGCCGAGGAAGCGGTGGTCGGACTGGTCGTTGATCTCGACGCGCCGGACGCCGCCCGGCTCCCTGCGACAGAAGCTCTCACTGTCAGCCTGCTAGGTACGAAAGTACCCCGGATCCCTGTTGGGACTGACTTTTTTCCACTTCCTCTGGTTGCTGCATGGATTACAACTACTCACGGTAGCCAGTAGTCTTACGTAGCAGATTGTTTGAAAGGGATTTGGTAACCATATAAGCCCCAGTATCGCCATCGGTTATGCCGGCGCAGGCTCCCCGACCTGCAGATAATTTCCGGGAAAATCGAGGACTTCCCCTCTTGCGCACAGGCTCGGGATAGTCAAAGTGGCGCGTTCGTGCGGTGCACCAAAAGCACCCGCGAGGAGTTTCCGATGATTGGTCTGGTACTTGTGACCCATGGGCGCCTTGCCGACGAATTCAAGGCGGCGCTTGAACATGTCATGGGCCCGCAAAAACAAATCGAAGCGGTCACGATTGGAGCCGAGGACGACTCCGATCTGTGTCGCAGCGACATTATCGAAGCCGTCAACCGTGTCGACAGCGGCGACGGCGTCGCCATCCTCACCGACATGTTCGGTGGCACGCCATCCAATCTTGCCATCTCCTGCATGAGCCGGCCCAAGGTCGAAGTGCTCGCGGGAATCAATCTCCCAATGTTGGTGAAACTCGCCAAGGTGCGCGAGGAGCGTTCGCTTCCCGAAGCCATTGCCATGGCGCAGGAAGCGGGCCGCAAATACGTCACCATCGCCAGCCGGGTGCTGGCCGGCAAATGAGCGAAGACGGCCCGGCGTCCGATGGCAATGCCGGCGCGGGCATTCCGCCGGGCGCGCTGTCGCGGGAACTGATGATAATCAACAAGCGCGGCCTGCATGCCCGCGCTTCCGCCAAATTCGTGCAACTGGTCGAGCGCTTCAACGCCGACATATGGGTGACGCGCAACAGCGAAACTGTCGGCGGCACCTCCATTATGGGATTGATGATGCTGTCCGCTGGACCGGGCACCTCGATTGTGGTGTCGGCGGCGGGCCCAGAGGCAGAGCCGGCACTCGAGGCCATTACCGAACTCATCGCCAGCAAATTCAATGAGGAAGGCACCTGATCTCTGCCCACCGGCAGAGCGGGCAGAAGGCGCGAGCCGGTCTGCGTGATGCGCCCCTATTTGGCCGGGGGCGAAATAAATACTTTCCAGCCCATCGTCGGACCGGGATGCCCGCGGAAAAATCGCTGCGTCGTCATCTGCAAACGCTCGACATCCGGCGCGTTGGCCGTCATCCAGGCTTCGCAGATCGGCAGCCTTCCGTCCGACGTATCGCAGACGCCGATGAACCCGAGACGCTTGGCCTCTTCCAACGAAGTCAGGCCGGAAGACCATATCTCGCCCGGCGTCAGCGGCGCCGGGTGATCGGGGCTATAGAACGTCAAGGGCTCGCCCACTTCCGTCGTGCCGGCGACAACCGCCCACCGGGTGGGAAACCGCGCATGCCAGGCCGACGTCAGCTCGCGCGCCAACTCCGAGCGCCCGCCATAGCCGGGAGCGCCCTTGGCGCCGTCGATCATCTCGCGCTCGGCAATCGACGGCGAGATCATTAGCACCACCAGGGTCGCCACAAGCCATATCGCCGTCAGTCGCACCAGGCTCGCGCCCGTGATGCGAAGCCACGGTAGCGCCACCAGCGCCAGCGGCGTGAGGAAAAATAGCGAAATCCCCCAATCGGTTTTCATATAGACGGTGAACGCCAGGCCTCCGAGCGGCGGCCCGATCGCCACGACGCCTTGGATGATCCAGATGTGAAGCGCCTGCGAGACGCGCACGCCCGAGTTGGCGCCCGGCGACCATAGCCGCCGAACCCGTTTACCCAATTGCTCGGCAAACGGCCGCCATCGAACCGGAGCGCCCACGAGCGCGGCCGTTGCGAGCACGACCGGCAACAGCAGCAGCGTGAAATTATGCCCGAGATAGCCGAGCACCAGTTGCAGGCTTTGCGCGCGACTCGACAATCCATAGACATCGCCCGCATAGGTCAGCGGCACGAAGTCCACTTCGCCCAACCACATGAGATGGGGCAGCATCGCAACCACCAGCGTTGCGATGGCGACCCACGGCGCGGGCGAGCGCAGGAACAGCCAGCGCTCCGGATGCGCGAGCGCGGCGATACCGATGGCGCCGAACATGGTCAGCACCCAATATTTGGTCATCAACGCCAGCGCGCCGGCAAGGCCCAGCCACAAGCCGGCTCGAACGCTGCGCCTTTCGAAGGCCTGCAGATAGGCAAGCACCAACAGCGGCAACGTCACAAGCTGCAGCAGGTCGGGATTGTATTTGAACCCCTTGAAATTGAAGATCGGATAAAGCGCCAGCATCAACACGGTGAGAAAAGCGCGGCGGCGATCGACCACCTGCAGGGCGATACGCCAGCAGATCAGGAGGCTGCAGCCCACCACCGCCATTGCCAGCGCGTAGGTCGCCCAGTTCGAGACCGGGAAGAGTTTGAACCACAGCCCCGCAACCCAGCCCGAAAGCGGCGGGTGCTTGCCATAGCCCCATTGGAATTTCTGCCCCCAGGCAAAGGCTTCGGCCACGTCCATATGGACGTCTTGTGCAGCCTTCAGATTGACGAGGATGAAGGTCCACAGCACCGCATGCAGGACCGCAAATCCCGTGACCAGCCGAGAACTGGCGCGCGGGCTCTCGGCGCTTGCGACGAGCCAGGCCGAGGAGCGGCCCAAAAACCGGCGGACCGCTTTCCCCTGAGGCGAGGGCCGCGAACGGCGCGCGGCGGGCTGCAGAGTGGCGTCGGACATGGCGGACCGCGTAGCCCTTTGGATGGTTTGCTCTCACGAAGCCGGACGGCGCGTGCTGAGAATCCGGCATTCGCACGACAGGAACCTCGAATTCTCCCCTAGTACCGCCTGTTTGACGGGCCTGCACCACCTGTCGCGATTTCTTTCAGGCCCGTCAAATGGAAAAGCGGCACTAGATTCATAAAGTTGCTAGTGCTGATAACTTTCCGAAGTTCGCGTGAGAAGTCGCAGCGAGGGTTCACGAACTTCGGAAAAGTCGGCACTAACGCGTTTCGCGGCAGGTGGAAATGCCTGGCACGTTCCTTTCACGCCAAAGTGGCCCAATATGGTTGCCGCCCTGCGACCCGAATGCTATCCCGCGCCCATGACCTCCGTGCCGATTTCCAACATCCGCAACTTCTCCATTGTCGCCCATATCGATCATGGCAAGTCGACGCTCGCCGACCGCCTGATCCAGATGACGGGCGGGCTTTCCGACCGGGAAATGGCGGGCAAGGAGCAGGTGCTCGATTCCATGGATATCGAACGCGAGCGCGGCATTACCATCAAGGCGCAGACCGTGCGCCTGAATTACCGCGCCAAGGACGGCAAGGATTATGTGTTCAACCTGATGGACACGCCGGGCCATGTCGACTTCGCCTATGAAGTATCGCGCTCGCTGGCGGCCTGTGAGGGCTCCCTGCTGGTGGTCGATGCCAGCCAGGGTGTCGAGGCGCAGACGCTCGCCAATGTCTATCAGGCGCTCGACAACAATCACGAGGTTGTTCCGGTCCTCAACAAGGTCGACCTGCCGGCGGCCGAGCCAGAAAAGGTCAAGCAGCAGATCGAGGACGTCATTGGCATCGATGCCTCCGATGCGGTGATGATCTCGGCCAAGACTGGCCTCGGCGTGCCCGACGTGCTGGAAGCCATCGTCACCCGACTGCCGCCGCCGAAAGGCGATCGCGATGCGACACTGAAAGCGCTTCTGGTCGATAGCTGGTACGACGTCTATCTCGGTGTCGTGGTGCTGGTGCGCATCGTTGACGGCGTGATGAAGAAGGGCAGCCGCATTCGGATGATTGGCACGAACGCGGCCTACGACGTCGAACGCGTCGGCTTCTTCACGCCGAAGATGCAGCAGGTAGACGAACTCGGACCCGGCGAGATCGGCTTCATCACGGCGGCAATCAAGGAAGTCGCCGATACCCGCGTCGGCGACACCATCACCGACGACCGAAAGCCGGTCACTGAAATGCTGCCGGGGTTCAAGCCTGCTATTCCCGTGGTGTTTTGCGGCCTGTTCCCGGTCGACGCCGACGACTTCGAAACCCTTCGCGCGGCGATGGGCAAATTGCGCCTCAACGACGCGAGCTTCTCCTTTGAGATGGAAACATCGGCCGCGCTCGGCTTCGGCTTTCGCTGCGGCTTCCTCGGCCTGTTGCACCTGGAAATCATCCAGGAACGGCTGTCGCGGGAATTCGATCTCAATTTGATCGCAACCGCACCGAGCGTGATCTACAAGATGCGGCTGACCGACGGCCAGGAGATCGAGATCCACAACCCTGTCGACATGCCCGACGTGGTGAAGATCGCCGAGATCCAGGAACCCTGGATCGAAGCCACTATCCTCACTCCCGACGAATATCTCGGCAGCGTGTTGAAACTGTGCCAGGACCGGCGCGGCTCCCAGAAGGAGCTGACCTATGTCGGCAGCCGCGCTATGGTGAAATACGACCTGCCGCTCAACGAAGTGGTGTTCGATTTCTATGACCGGTTGAAATCGGTCTCGAAAGGCTACGCCTCTTTCGACTACCATCTCACCGACTATCGTCCGGCCGATCTGGTCAAGATGCAGATCCTGGTCAATGCCGAGCCGGTGGATGCGCTCTCGATGCTCGTACACCGGACCCGCGCCGAAGGCCGCGGCCGCGCCATGGTTGAGAAGATGAAGGAATTGATCCCGCCGCACATGTTCCAGATCCCAATCCAGGCGGCGATCGGCGGCAAGGTGATCGCGCGCGAGACGGTCCGCGCGCTGCGCAAGGACGTCACCGCGAAATGCTACGGCGGCGACATCACCCGCAAGCGCAAGCTTCTGGAGAAGCAGAAGGAAGGCAAGAAGAAGATGCGGCAGTTCGGCAAGGTCGACATCCCGCAGGAAGCCTTCATCGCCGCGCTCAAGGTGGATAGCTGAACCGTCAGAGGCACGGAGACGCGGGGGGCATAGTTATGCAACCAGCGCTGTATCCTCGCTGCCTTTACGCCAGGAAACGGAGCCTTCGCCCTGTTGGGCCTTCAGCAGCGCCATGATGATCGAATGCGGCCGCGCGCTCGAAAACAGAAAGCCCTGGCCTTCGTGGCATCCTTCGGCGCGAAGGCAGGCGAGTTCCTCCTCCGTCTCCACGCCTTCGGCGGTGATGGTCACACCGAGTCCGAGGCCAAGGCTGACGATGGCCCGCACGATCGCCTGGGCTCCGCGATTAGAGGCAAGATCGCGCACGAAGGACTGATCGATCTTGATCTTGTCGAAGGGAAAACTCCGTAGATAGCTCAGGCTTGAATAGCCGGTGCCGAAATCGTCCATCGAGATGCGCACCCCAAGCGCTCGCAGTGCGTGCAGCGTGGCCTGGACCTGGCTGCTTTTTTCCAGCAGCAGGGTTTCAGTGATTTCCAGCTCCAGCCGCCGCGCCGGCAGGCCGGACGCCTTGAGCGCATCCATTACCTGGGCAAGCAGGCTGCCCGTGCGAAACTGCAGCGGCGACAGATTGACCGCGACGCGGACATCTTCGGGCCACAGCACCGCATCCATGCAGGCGCGGCGCAGCATCATGGCCCCGAGCGCGTTGACCAGCCCGGTTTCTTCCGCCACCGGAATGAATTCCGACGGTGGTATCATCCCACGCTCCGGATGCGGCCAACGCACCAGCGCCTCGACGCCGGTGATGCGCCCGCTCGCCAGATCTATCAGCGGCTGATAATAGGGCCTCAAGCCGCCATTCTCGATGGCCTCGCGCAGATCGACCTCGATCTTGCGGCGGCTCTGCACACGGGCGTCCATTTCCGACTCGAAGAAACTGAACGTGCCGCGCGCGTCGTTCTTGGCGCGCGATAAGGCCAGATCGGCATTTTTCAATAGCCGCTCAGGCTCCTCGCCGTCACCGGGCGCCATCGCAATGCCGATGCTGGCACTCACGACGAGCGACTGACCGTAAAGCAGATAAGGCTCGTGGATGGCCTGCAGCAAACGCCCGGCCAGTAACACGGCATCCTCGGGCCTCTTCAGGCCGCTCTGCACAATGGCGAATTTATCGGAATTGAGCCGCGCCAGCCGGTCCTCCTCGCGCAAAACTGACCGCAGCCGCTTGCCGACGCTGCGCAACAGCTTGTCGCCGACTCCATGCCCGAGCGTGTCGTTGACCGATTTGAAATTGTCGATGCCAAGCACAATCACTGCGATCTGATCGCCGTTGCGGCGCGCATGGATCAGCGCCTCTTCCATCTGCTGGCGAAGCTGATTTCGATTGGGCAGGCCGGTCAGCCCGTCATGCTGCGCCATATAGGCGACCCGCGCCTCGGCCCGCTTGCGCTCGGTAATATCCATCAGTGCCAGCAGCACCGCAGGCCTGTCCTGATAGGTGAGCTGCCGGGAATAGATCGCCAGATCGATCAGCGAGCCATCTGCCCGCACATGCTTCCAGGTGCGCGCGGCCTGCTCATCGCTGTCCTCCGAAATCCAGGGCGGATCGGATCCGAAGGCCTGCAAATGATGCAGCGACAATTTCTCGAAGTCGGCCCGGCCGTAGCCATAATGGGCGACTGCCGCATCATTGGCGCCCAGAATGCGTTGATCGTCGAGCGCGCAGATGATCATCGGAACGGGATTGCCATCGAACAGGAGGCGGAACGACGCCTCGCGCTGTTTCAGTTCGGTGATGTCAACCCGCAGCCCGATGATCCCTCCATCGGCCGTCAACCGTTCTTCGATCAGAATGCACCGGCCATCGGCCAAGGTCTGCTCGTGGCGCTCGCCGGGCTGGTAAAGCTTCTCCAACCGCTCGGCGATCCACTCTTCCTCGCGCCCAAACGCTTCGGGGTAGTCGCCGCGCTCGACGCCGATCCGCAGGGTATCCTGCAGCCGCGCACCGTACTCGAACAGATCCGCGCTGCGGCTGTAGATTTCGGAATATTTCTTGTTCCAAAGGATGTAGCGGCCATCGGGATCGAGGAACACGATGCCTTGCGGCAGAATATCGATCGCCTCGCGCAGGCGCTCGTGGGATTTCTTGGCCTCGGCAATTGCTGCCTCGGTTTCCGCGCGCTGGCGTCGCAGCGCAGCCGCTTCAGCCGCCGCCTTGCCGTGGCGTTGACGTGCGGAAGCGGATTTCGATGCAGCACCCAGCCGTGATTTGGTCGCAACTTTGGACACGCCGCGTTTTCGCTTCGTGGTCTGTTTTTCCGTGGTTTTCAGCATTCGGCATCCCGCTCGCATTCTGCGTCGACGCCGTTCTCCAATAAGTCTCTGAAAAAAAAGTATCTTTGTCGGGAGCTCAAATGCCGAAGATGCGATCTATTTACCTAAACGGTGGTCGCCATGCCTGTTTTGAAGGCGCCGGCTCCGCGGCATCGGAGCTTCCGATCGATCCGAACCAGATCAGACGTCATGAGGAGGGACCTTTAGGCAGGAAAACCGCTGAGTTCGTTCGCCACATCGGAGTGTTGCACAATCCATGCGCGAGCTGCATCATTACCGCACGAATTTTCGCCACCCGGCGCAACGGTTAGCGCAATATTAAAATTCAGCCGTCGGAAGGTCTTTCACGACCCGATTCAATGGTCGCGTTGCGCTCTAGCCGACAGTCGCGCCTGTTTCCCGGCGTCGCGATCACGGTAAACTACTTCCATGAAGCGCCTCCTGATTCTTTCGTTGCTTTCCCTCTGGCTGACCGGGACGGCGCTGGCGCAGGACAAGGGCAGTATCGATCCCGTCCCCCTGCCGCCGCTCGCCAACCCCAACGATCCCAAACTGGGGGCCAAGGAATTGTTTGGCCGCAAGCGGCTTCCGGCCGCGCTTCCGACGCAGGTGATCGGGTTTTACGCCAAGGGCTGTATTGCCGGCGCTGAGGCGTTGCCGCTCAACGGCGATAGCTGGCAGGTGATGAGGCTATCCCGCAATCGAAACTGGGGGCATCCCGAACTGATCGGTCTGCTTGAGCGGCTTGCGGCCCGGGTCCACCGCGATGCCGGCTGGCCCGGAATCCTGGTGGGAGACATGTCGCAGCCCCGCGGCGGCCCCATGCTGACCGGGCATGCCAGTCACCAGGTCGGACTGGATGCCGACATCTGGCTCACGCCGATGCCGAACCGGCGCCTGTCCCGCAACGAACGCGAAGAAATGTCCGCAACCATGATGGTGCGGCAGGACCGGCTGGATATTGATCCGCATGTCTGGACGCCAGGCCATCTCCTCGCCATTCGCGATGCCGCCCAGGAGCCTTCGGTCGAGCGCATCTTCGTGAACGCCGCCATCAAGAAAGCGCTCTGCCGCGAGGCCAAGGGCGATCGCAGCTGGCTCTCCAAGGTGCGGCCGATGTACGGACATGACTATCATTTCCACGTCCGCATCAAATGTCCCGCCGGAAGCACGAACTGCGAAAGCCAGCCGCCGCCGCCGCAAGGGGAGGGCTGTCGGCCTGCCGATCTGGCCTACTGGTTTTCCGACGCGGTGCTGCATCCTAAACCGCCGAAGGTTCCGCCCAGGCCGAAGCCGCCCATGACTTTGGCGCAATTGCCTGCCCAATGCCGCCAAATATTGGCTGCACCCGACGCCAAGCCGTAAATCTCGCCGAGCCCTCAGCCTGGCCAAGCTCTAAGCCTAACCAAGCTCAAGACCTGCCAAGGCTTTTACCCGCTCGCCAGGCCTGCTATGGTCGCATTGGGTGTAGAGGTTCTGCCGAACCAACCCATATGCGGCATCCCTCCGATCGTAAATCGCCGGGGATCAACGGAACGGCGCTTCCGTCAGCCGCCTTCAGCAACACGCTATCATCTCGCCACGCGAGGCTAATGCCGCCCGCGTGAGCTTGCGGAGCGCCATCATGCAACGCCTGTCCGGCCTCGCTATTCTTTTTGCGGCCCTGTTCGTTGTGGCGCCATCAGGTTGGGCCGAAGACAAATCGCTCATCGTATTTGCGGCCGCGTCGATGAAGAACGCGCTTGATGATATCGATGCCGCCTTCACCTCCAAAACCGGCATCAAGATTGTCCCGAGCTATGCTGGAAGCTCAACGCTGGCCAGGCAGATCGAGCAAGGCGCCCCCGCCGACGTCTTCGCCTCCGCTGACACCGAATGGATGGATTATGCCGCGGACAAAAAAACGATCGACGTCGCAACCCGGACCAACCTGCTCGGCAACAGCATCGTGCTGATTGCGCCAAGAGACTCGAAGATCGAAAGCGTGACGATTGCACGCGGCTTTGATCTCGCCGGGCTCGCGGGCGATGGCAAGATCGCCACGGGCGACGTCAAATCGGTGCCGGTGGGTAAATACGCCAAGGCGGCGCTGGAGAAACTGGACGCCTGGCAGGCGGCAGACGGAAAATTCGCCATGGCCGACAACGCGCGCGCGGCGCTGACGCTGGTAGCGCGGGGCGAGGCTGTGCTCGGTATCGTCTATGCAACCGACGCCAGGACCGAGCCCGGCGTCAAGATCGTCGGCACCTTCCCGGCCGATTCTCATCCCGCCATCATCTACCCCGTTGCCGCCACGGCACATGCCGGATCATCAGCCAATGATTATCTGGCCTTCCTGCGCTCAACAGCGGCCAAGGCCATCTTCGAGAAATACGGTTTCAGGTTCCTGATCCGTCCGACCTCGTGACCACCGCGAATGCTCGACCTCTCGCCCGCTGAATGGACTGCGATTGCGCTCTCGCTGCGGGTGGCGAGCGTCGCGACGCTGGTGGCCACGCCACTTGGCGTTGCGGTCGCCTGGCTGTTGGCGCGCGGCCGGTTCTGGGGCAAGCCACTGGTGGACGCGCTCGTTCATCTGCCACTAGTGCTGCCGCCGGTGGTCACCGGCTATCTCCTGCTGCTCGCTTTCGGCCGTCGCGGCTTATTGGGCGCCTGGATCGCCGACCATCTCGGAATCGTCCTGGCGTTTCGCTGGACGGGGGCGGCGCTGGCCTGTGGCGTGATGTCCTTTCCGCTGTTGGTCCGTCCGATCCGACTGTCGATCGAGGCGGTGGATCGCAAACTGGAGCAGGCCGCGGCCACGCTCGGCGCGGCTCCCTGGCGGGTCTTCCTGACGATCACGCTGCCGCTGGCGGCCCCCGGCATCGTCGCCGGAATGGTGCTCGGATTCGCCAAGGCGATCGGCGAATTCGGCGCGACCATCACCTTCGTGTCGAACATTCCCGGCGAGACGCAGACCGTTTCGTCAGCGATCTATTCGCTGATCCAGACACCGGACGGGGACCGCGCCGCATTACGGCTCCTGATGATTTCCGTCGTGATCGCCTTCGCGGCCCTGGTCGCCTCTGAGTGGTTTGCCAGGCGCGCGCTGACCCGCCTGCACGGAAACTGAACCATGCTGCGCGTCGAGATCTTCAAACAATTGGGTGAGTTCTCGCTTCAAGTCAGTTTTGCCAGCGACGGTCCGGTCACCGGGCTGTTCGGAGCATCCGGCGCCGGCAAGACCTCGCTCGTCAACATGATCGCGGGACTGCTGCCTCCGGATCGTGGCGCCATCGCCATTGGGAGCGCGGTCCTCGACGACGTCAGTGCCGGCATCCACGTTCCGGCCCATCGGCGGCGCATCGGTTACGTGTTCCAGGATGCCCGGCTGTTTCCGCATCAGAGCGTCCGGCAGAACCTGGTTTACGGCCAACGGATGAATGGCCTTGCCGATGATCCCGCGGAGTTGACCCGCGTCACGGGCCTGCTTGATATCGGCCATCTGCTGGATCGACGACCCGGCCAGCTCTCCGGAGGCGAACGACAGCGGGTGGCGTTCGGCCGGGCGCTGTTGGCGCGCCCCCAGCTGTTGCTGCTGGACGAGCCCATGGGTTCGCTCGACGAATCCCGCCGGGCGGACATCCTGCCCTATTTGATCCGACTGCGCGACGAAGCACGGGTGCCGATGGTTTATGTCAGTCACGACGCGGAGGAGATGCGGCAGCTGGCAACGCAGGTGGTGATGCTGAGCCGTGGACGGATCACAGCTTTCGGGGGTCCCGAACTGCTGCCGGGCGCTTCGGGTGCATGACAGGTCCGATCAGCCGCTGGCCACAGTGGTCCAAAGCGACGACAACCGGCGCTTGAGCGAGGCGCTTCGCGTCAGCCGCGGCTGATCTTCCTCATCTTCTGGCAGACGCAGGCCGACAACATTGACACGTCCGCCGCTGATGCTGCGCGCCACCAGCACGATCGTATCGAGAGGCAGGGTCGCACCCTCGCCGGGGGCACGATCAAGATGAACATCGAAATAGTCAGCCAGGGTCAGGCCGGCTTCCGCCTCGCTGACCGCCACGCCGTAGATTTCGGCCAGCTCTCCCAGCGTGTGTTCGCCGGAAACCACGAACTCGCCGAGCAGATGCGGATCGGGCGCGCTGGGCGGCTGCATATCGACAAAAAACCGATCCAGCGCCTCGGCCCGCTCCGGGGGCGCGAGCAAATAGAGATAATCGCCAGGGGCCACCGGCTCCGCCTCACTGGGCGAGAGGATCTGCTCTTTCCGGATCACGAGCGTCGGCTTGGCCCAGGACGGAATTAGGCCGCGGCGAAAGAACAGGCTTTTCGAGCGCACGGAATAGCCGACCAGTTGCTGCTCGAGCTGTCCGGGCAGATCGAGCTCGACGCGCCGCGGTCCGCGATCGGAACGAGGCAAGGCGACATGCAGCCGGCGCGCCGCCGGCGCCAGCGTCCAGCCCTGGAGAAGAAGCGAGATGATGACGACGACGAAGGCGACATCGAAATAGAGATAGGCCTTTGGCAACCCGACCAGCAATGGAATCGATGCCAGAAAGATCGCCACGGCGCCGCGCAAGCCGGTCCAGGCGATAAATATCTTTTCCCGCCAGTTGAAGCGAAACGGCGCCAGACAGAGAAATACGGCGAGCGGCCGTGCCACGACCATCAGCACCAGCGCCACTGCCACCGCCGGCAGGATGCTGACCGTCAGTCGCTGCGGCGACACCAACAGCCCAAGCAGTACGAACATCACGATCTGCGCGAGCCAGGTCGCCGCGTCCAGGAACGTAACTACTGAATTGTGCGCACGCGTTGGACGATTGCCGATGATGATGCCGGCCAGATAGACCGCCAGAAATCCGGACGCATGGGCAAGCTGCGCCCCGCCGAAAATCACCAGCGCCGCCGTGGTGACGAAGGGGGCGTGGAGCCCCTGAGGCAATGCCACGCGATTGAGCCCCAGCACCACCAACCGGCCGCCGACAACGCCGAGGATGGCTCCCAGAACGAACTCACGTCCGAACTCAAGCGCGATGTGACCGGCCGAACTTCCCCCAACCGAGATCAGCTCCACCAGCATCAGCGTCAGGAAAACCGCAAACGGGTCGTTGGTCCCGGATTCCGCTTCCAGTGTGGCGCCGACGCGCGGCCGCAGCCGAAGCCCCTGGGCATGCACCAGAAGAAACACCGCGGCAGCGTCGGTCGAGGCGACGACCGCGCCGACCAGAAGCGATTCGATCCAGTTCAGGTCGAGCGCGAACTTGGCGATCGGCGCGGTGATCAGCGCCGTCAACAGCACGCCGATGGTCGCCAGCATCATGGATGGCGCAAGCACCGTGCGGATGCTCTGGAACTTGGTCTTCAGCCCACCGTCGAACAGGATCAGCGCCAAGGCCACCGATCCGACCAGATAGGTCGTGCGCACGTCATCGAAACGCACCTGACCCGGGCCGGAGTCACCGGCCAGCATGCCAATGAACAGAAACACCAAAAGCAGGGGTGCGCCAAAGCGCAGCGCCAGGAGACTCGACAGAATCCCGGACATCACCAGAACCGCGCCAAGCAGAATCGCCACGCTCACCGAGTCAAGAGAAGCCATGGACCTCCATCAGATTCGCTATCGTGCATCCTTAACGTCGCCACAGTTCGACGCCAACCCCATTCTGGCCAAGCCCCTTCGTCTCTGCGACAATGTGCCCGAAAATCCGAGGGTCTTGCGTCTGCTTGTCGCCGTGATCGAGGCCTTGCCGTCTGAGTTTACGGATTCCGCCCGATATTCGAATCAAAATGGTTTGATGCCGCCCTGCGGCCTGAAATGAGATTTCGCCCATGGATCTGAATGACATCCTGGACTCCCTGCACGCGGCCACGCGTTCGGTTGGCGCGGAAGTGACCTCGCCATGGTTCTACCTGCAGCTCGGCCTTATTCTGGCCGCGACCGGCATTGCCTTCGCCACCGGCAGCGCAGTGCGCGCCCGCATCAATATCCAATCCCACGCAATGGGATGGCCGGGCCCATTGCGGCTTTTCGTCAGGGTCCTGATCAACAGCATTCCGACGCTTGCCTTTGCGGTCCTGGTGAGTCTGGCGCGGCTGATCATGCTGACGCAGACCTGGCCAAGCCGGAGCTATCTGCTCGAAGTCGCCGCCAAGCTCGCCTTCGCTTGGCTGATCATCCGGCTCATCACCTCCGTCATCCGCAATGCCTTCCTCGTCCGCCTTGTGTCGCTGTCGGCCTGGCTGGTGGCCGCCCTCAGCATCGTAGGCCAGCTTGGACCCACGATCGACGCGCTCGACTCGGTATCGATCGTGCTCGGCGGATTGCGGCTGACGCCACTGTTGCTGATCAAGCTCGGCATCGTCCTCGTCGTGGCGCTGTGGCTCACCAATATCGCCAGTAATTTTGCCGAAAGCCGGATCAATCGCTCGGCCGACCTGACACCCTCGCTTCAGGTCCTGCTGATCAAGATGATCCGCTTGGCGCTGATGGTATTTGCGGTCGCGGTGGCGATGAGCGCGGTCGGCATCAACCTTTCGGCGCTGGCGATCTTCTCGGGCGCAGCCGGCGTCGGTATCGGTTTTGGCCTGCAGAAGATCGTCGCCAATTTCATAAGCGGTATCATTCTTTTGGCTGATAAGTCGGTCAAACCCGGGGATCTCGTCACCATCGGCGACAGTTCGGGCCGGATCAGCGCCATGAAGACGCGCTATATCTCGGTGGCCGCCGGTGACGGTCGCGAGTTCCTGATTCCGAACGAGGATCTGGTGACGCAGAAAGTCACCAACTGGACCTATACCGACAAGAATACGCTGGTAAAGGTGAATTTCGGCACCAATTATGAAGCCGATCCGCGCCTCGTCTGCAAGCTTGCCATCGACATTGCCGCCGCAGCCAAGCGCACCATCAAGGGCAAGCCGCCGAACTGCATTCTGACCGAATTCGCCGAGACCGGCATGCGATTTTCGCTGACCTTCTGGATCGGCGATCCCGACGGCATGGATATTGTCAAAAGCGAGGTGATGCTGTCGCTGTGGGACGCCTTCAAGCGCGAGGGCATTCGCGTGCCCTACCCGGTGCGCGAAATCCGCATTCGCGGCGGAGCCCTGCCGGTGGAAACCACGGTCGAGGTGTCCGGCCAATGAGGCAGCGTGCGGCTTGCCGCAGCGGCTCCGGATCACTAAATTGGAGGCCAAATATCCTGCCGTCTATTTTGGCTTCCGAGCCGGAACTTCCTTACCTGGACTTCATCAGACCATGAGCTACGTCGAAGCCTCCGACACCTCCATGCGCAAAACCGGTCAGATCAAGCTGCACGGGCCGGCGGCGTTTGCCAGCATGCGCAAGGCGGGAGCCCTGGTCTCCAAATGTCTGGATGAGCTGACCGACCGGGTGAAGCCCGGCACGGCCACCTCGGAGATCGACGATTTTGTCCGTGAATTCGCGTTCAGCCACGGCGCCTATCCGGCGACGCTGATGTATCGCGGCTATCGCTATTCGACCTGCACCTCGATCAACCATGTGGTCTGCCACGGCATGCCGGGCGACCGCGCACTGAAGGAAGGCGATATCATCAATATCGACGTGACCTTCATTGTCGATGGCTGGTACGGCGATTCCAGCCGGATGTACGCACTCGGTGCGATCGCCCGCAAGGCCGAGCGCCTGATCGAGGTCACCTACGAGGCGATGATGCGCGGCATCGCCGCCGTGAAGCCCGGCGGCACCACGGGCGATATCGGCCACGCGATCCAGAGCTTCGTCGAGCCATTGGGCATGAGCGTGGTGCGCGATTTCTGCGGCCATGGGTTGGGGCGCATGTTCCACGATGAGCCGAACATCATTCATGTCGGCCGTCCCGGGGAAGGC
>Ga0207647_10000783_pt1 | contig 24687 bp, 24 predicted proteins | sample KBSCornC2_FD_184295 | JGI IMG/M metagenome (GOLD analysis project Ga0207647, IMG submission 184295) | Corn rhizosphere microbial communities from Kellogg Biological Station, Michigan, USA - C2 (SPAdes) (version 2) | ecosystem: Host-associated > Plants > Roots > Rhizosphere ... | reverse complement strand
GCTGCCGGTGAGGATTGAACTCACGACCTCAGCCTTACCAAGGATGCGCTCTACCACTGAGCTACGGCAGCAAGGCACCAGCATGCTGGTCCCGAAAGCGTCTGGCGATCGGGGGAAGCGCGCCTATGGACAAGGCGCGGCCCAAGGTCAAGGAAGCTTCCATGGCAAAAGAAAATCCCGAGCGGCAAGCACGGCTGGCGGAGGCGCTGCGAATCAACCTGCGGCGGCGCAAGGCACAGGCGCGCGCGCAGACAATCGTAAACGAAGCCCCTTCGGAGACCCAATCCGATCGTCATTCCCGCGAAAGCAGGAATCCATAAGCACTGCCGCTGAGGATTGAGCCGCACCGATTGAGCATATGGACTCCCGCTTTCGGCTTCGCCGAAGTTTATCCTGAGCAACGCCGCAGGCGGCGTAGAAGGGCGGGAGTGACGCGCGATAAGAACTCGTTAGAGCGGTGCGGTCTCGGCCTTGAGCCATTCGGCGGCCTCGCCGTCCAGCTGCGGGCCGACCAGCGCGGCCACCTGCGCATGATAGTCGTCGACCCAGGCCCGCTCCTCGGCGGTCATCAGGCTCAGGTCGATCAACCGCCGATCGAGTGGGGCAAAGGTCAGCGTGCGGAAGCCGAGCAGCTTTTTCTCCGCGCCGGGTACTTCGCGCGGTTCGACCAGCACCAAATTCTCGATACGGATGCCATATTCGCCGGTTTTGTAATAACCGGGCTCGTTCGACAGGATCATGCCCGCCTGAAGCGGCTCGTCGCCGCCAGCGAAGCCGCTGCCGCCCGGCGCGATACGCTGCGGCCCCTCATGCACCGCAAGGAAGGAGCCGACACCATGGCCCGTGCCATGCGCATAATCGAGTCCGGCCGCCCACAGATATTGGCGCGCGAGCGTGTCGAGCTGGCTGCCGCGCGTGCCCTGCGGGAAAATGATGCGAGCCAGCGCGATATGGCCCTTGAGCACGCGGGTGAAGCGATCGCGCATTTCCGCGGTCGGGGTGCCGATCGCGACGGTTCGCGTCACGTCGGTGGTGCCGTCCTGATATTGGCCACCTGAATCAACCAGATAGAGTGTGCCCGCCTCAAGCTTGCGGTTGGTTTCGGGCGTGACGCGGTAATGAACGACCGCGCCGTTGGGCCCGGCTCCTGAAATGGTGTCGAACGACAGATCCTTGAGCGCGCCTGTCGCTTCGCGGAACGCCTGTAGCTTGGCCGCGGCGCCGAGTTCGTGGACCTCGCCCTTCGGTGCCTCGACCGAAAGCCAGTGGAGGAAGCGCGTCAGTGCGGCGGCGTCGCGCTTCTGAGCGGCGTCATGCCCGGCGATTTCGGCCGCGTTCTTGATCGCCTTGGGAAGCACCGCAGGGTCGCGCAGCTCGATGACGGTTGCGCCTGCGGTGTCGAGCGTCGCGAAGATTGCCGAAACCGCGCGCTCAGGGTCAACTGCGATACGCTTGCCCTGAAGTCCAGTGAGATGGCTGGCGAAGGCATCGCGCGGATGCAGGCGCACCGCATTGCCCAGATGCTGGGCGACCTCATCACTCACCTTATCGGGCGCGACGAACAAATCCGCGGTGCCATCGGCATTGACCATCGCATAAGCGAGCGCGACCGGCGTGCGTTCGACGTCCTGCCCGCGCACGTTGAAGGCCCAAGCGATCGAATCGAGCGCGGACAGGATTGTTGCGTCCGCCTTCTTCGACGCCAGCCAGTCGGCGATCTCCTGCCGCTTGTCGGCGGAGGAGCGGCCGGCGAGATGGTCGGGCTGCACCACCAATCGCGCATTGGAAGGCTGCGGCCGATCGGGCCAGACCGCGTCGACGGGATTTGTGTTGACCGCGACCAGTTCGGCGCCTTTCTCCGCCAGCGCCTTGGTCGCTTGCTCCACCCAGGTCTTGGTGTGAAGCCAGGGGTCGTAACCGATCCGCGCGTGCTCCGGCGCATGTTCGGCCAACCACTGCGCCACGCTGGTCTGCGGAACCGATTGGTAGCTCCACTGGTCGGCTGACACCTGCTCGCGCACCTGGAGCGTATAGCGGCCATCGACGAAGATCGCGGCTTCGGCGGGCAGCACCGCGGCCGTGCCGGCCGAGCCCTGAAACCCGGTCAGCCAGGCAAGGCGCTGGGCATAAGCACCGACATATTCGGACATATGCTCATCGGTCAGCGGCACGACGAAACCGTCGAGGCGGCGGCGGGCAAGCTCTTCGCGCAGAGCCTGAAGGCGATCGGCATAAGTGGACATCGGCGCTAGATAGACCTCCGGGGCCGCGCGTCAAAGGCGCCGCGCCTGCTAAACGCCGCCACACCCTTTGCGGTGCCTTGCAGGCCGGCACGTCGTTCCCCACAGAGACGGATATGACCGATCTTCCTTCCCCGCCCATCGCCGCCACCAAGCCCCACGCTTTCGAGCATCACAGCATTCGGATTGAGGACCCCTGGGCGTGGCTCAAGGATCCAAGCTATCCCGAGGTGAAGGACGAGGAGATCCTCGCCTACCTTCGAGCCGAGAATGCCTATTTCGAGGCGGCGATGGCGCCGCATCGCGGGCTGGTCGATGCAATCTATGAGGAGATGAAGGGCCGGCTCAAGCAGGACGATGCGTCGGTACCCCAGAAGGATGGCGATTGGCTCTATTGGTGGGCGTATGAGACGGGCGGCCAATATCCTAAATGGTGGCGCAGGCCCGTGGCGGGCGGCGCCGACCAGCTCATCCTCGACGAGCCCAAGGAAGCCGAGGGCAAGGAATATTTCCGGGTCGGCGTGGTGGCAGTCAGCCCCGATGGGCGGCTGCTCGCCTGGAGTGCAGATGATAGCGGCGCCGAACGCTATACGCTGCGCATCCGCGATCTTGGGACGGGCGAGGATATCGAGACGGTCAGCGCGGTCACTAACGGCAATGTCGCATGGAGCGCGGCGTCGGACGCGATCGTCTATACTGAGGTCAACGACAATTGGCGCAGCTACAAGGCGCTGCTGCACCGGCTCGGGAGCGATCCTGCGACCGACGCGATGCTGTACGAAGAGGCCGATGAGGGCTTTCGAGTGGCGGTGGGCGGTACGCGCGATCGGCAGTGGATCGAGATCGCAACAGGCGACAATCAGACCAGCGAGGTGCGGCTGATCCCCGCGAATGATCTGGCGGCCGCGCCTATCCTCGTGAGTCCGCGTCAAGTGAAGCGCCAATATAGCGTCGATTCGGCGCATGGCTCCTTGTGGATCCTAACCAACGATGCGCACGTGAACTTTCGCATTGTCCGCGCGGATCCTGCCACGCCGGATATGTGGGAAGAGGTCGTCGCGGGATCTGATCGCGTTTACTTGACGGGTATCGCCGCGTTCGCGCGCCACCTGATGATTGCGGCCCGGATCGATGGGCTCGACCAGATCGTGCTACGCGACTGGGATGGGGGTCAGCGCGAGGTCGCCTTTCCCGAGGCGAGCTATAGCGCGGGCGCTTCCACCAACCCCGAATTCGATCCTGCGGCCTATCGGCTGACCTATTCGTCGATGGTGACCCCGCTCACCGTCTACGACTGCGATCCCGAATCGCTCATGCTCGCCACGCTCAAGGTGCAGGAGGTGCCGTCAGGTTACGACGCCAGCCGCTACGCGACCGAGCGGCTGACCATCACCGCCCGCGACGGCGCCAAGGTGCCGGTGTCGGTGGTCTACCCGCAGGGCTTCCCCAAGGACGGCAGCGGCAAGCTCTTCCTCTATGCGTATGGCGCCTACGGCCATGCCATTCCACCGAGTTTCTCGACTGGGCGCCTTTCGCTGCTCGATCGCGGCTGGGCCTATGCGATCGCCCATATCCGCGGCGGCGACGATCTGGGGTACGACTGGTATTTGCAAGGCAAGGCCGAGGCACGCTGGAATACATTCCACGACTTCGTTGACGCGGCGAAGGGGCTAATCGAGGCGGGCTTCACCTCGGCGGGCAACATAGCGATCAATGGCGGCTCGGCGGGCGGCGAGCTGATGGGCGTGGTCGCCAACACCGATCCGGATTTGTGGGGCGCGGTGGTGGCCGACGTACCGTTTGTCGACGTGCTCAACACGATGTTGGACGCAGAGCTACCGCTGACGCCCGGCGAATGGCCGGAATGGGGGAATCCGATCACTGACAGAGCGGCGTTCGAGCTGATCCGCAGTTACAGCCCCTACGATAACGTTGAGCCCAAGGCCTACCCGCCGATGCTGATTACCGGAGGGTTGAACGATCCCCGCGTGACCTATTGGGAGCCCGCCAAGTGGGCGGCGAAGCTGCGCGTCACTAAAACCGACGACAATCTGCTGCTGCTCAAGATCAACATGGGCGCAGGCCACGGCGGGAAATCGGGACGGTTCGAAGCGCTTCACGAACGTGCCGAGGCTTATGCTTTCGTGCTGACGCAGGTGGGCGGCTAGCAATTCCATTATGCCTGTCGGGCTGACGGTTTCGGTGCTAGGATGACACAAAATTCGGAAGGGGAAGCCGATGGTGTCGTGGGGGAAATCCGGTTTCGGGCTCGTGCTGGCGTTGGTGGCAACCACCGCGGGAGCGGAGCCCAAGCTCGCCAAAGCCACGAGCGGGCAGAAGCTGCAGCAATCGACGATGAACGACGTGCCGCATTGCGCGCGCAAGCTGGGCACGGTCTCCGTCGCGGACGGTGATGACCCTAATGGCTGGACACAGTTCAGCCTCGCGCCGCCGTCCAAGTTGCTGAAGGTGATGATCCAGCGTTCGGGCTGCTTCAACCTGGTCGACCGCGGCACCGGTCTCAATGCGGCCGAGCGTGAGCGCGCGATCGGCGGCAATTTGGGTCTGCAACGGGGCTCCAACGTGGGGCAAGGGCAGATCAAGGCGGCAGATTACGTGCTCGTCGCGGAAATCCAGGGCGCCAATTCAAACGCCAGCGGCAGCGCGGTCGGTGGGGTTGCCGGAGGGTTGATCGGCGGCCGGCTTGGCGGGCTGGTCGGCGGGATCCGCAGCCGCAAGATGGAAGCCAATACGATCCTGTCGCTGACCAACGTGCGCACGACGGAAACGATCGCGACCGAGGACGGCTATGCCGCCAAGAACGATATCGGCTTCGCGGCGGGTGGCGGACTTGGCTTCTTCGGTGGAGCAGCGGGGGCCGTTGGCGGCGGCTATGAGAATACCGATCTCGGCCGCATCGTGACGCTCTCCTTCATCCAGGCCTATTCGAAGCTCGTCACCTCGCTCAACCTGGTCGAGCCCGGAAGTGCCGGCACCGCCGAGGCCGCGCCGACCAAAACCTTCACTGCAATCGGCCCGGTCGTGATGCGCAAGACGCCTGCCGCAGCAGGTGCCGCGGTACGGACGCTCCCGCCCGGATCCATCGTCTATCCCACCGGCAAGAAGGACGGCATGTGGTGGGAGGTCGCCGATGAGAATGACAATGTCGGCTGGGTGCTGAACACGCGGCTCGAGCCTTCCAGGTGATGTGAGCGATGCCGGGCGTCAGTGCGGCGGCATCGTCTCGAACTCGGTGAGCTCCGCCTTCACTTCGGCCCAGGCGGGGCGGTCACGCGTAAAAAGCGCGATGTTCGGTCGGAAGCGTGACGGATCGTCGAGCGAGCCCGCATAGATGGTATGCTCCTCGCTTTCGCCGAGCACGCCGCCGAACACCATGCCGCCGCACTGCGCACAGTGGTTGCGCGTCGCTGTGCCGCCGCTGAAGCTCGGCACATGCGATTGGCGCGTCTCACCGGTGATGGTGAGATGTTCGGCCCTAAAACCCGTGAAAGGCACGAACCCCGATCCCGATGCCTTACGACAATCGGCGCAATAGCAGAGCCCCGCGTAAATCGGCTCCGCTCGGGCCTCGTAGCGCAGCGCACCGCACAAGCAGCCGCCGGTGATGGGAAAGTCGCTCATACTAAGAGTCTTAGCGGCCCAGCGGCCTTCGCGGAAGCGTAGGGCTTCGCCCCACCTCCTAGCGGCTGTCGCTCCTTGTCCGCTCCATCAAGATGCTGCGAAAGCTGATGGCTCTGGCGTATAAAGCTCTTCGGCATAACCTTGTCGGAGCCAGTGGCGGTGGCGGCTGCGTAAGGTGAAGCCGCCAGCGTCGGTGACCAGTTCGCCCACGCTGGTCTGACGCCCGCTTGCTGTCGGCAAGTGCGCTTCCTGGTTGATACTGAGAAACAGGCGCACGCCTATCCGGTGCGCATCGGTCAGATAGGCGCGCGCCGCATGGGGTTCGATCTCCGGCAGCGAATCCTGATTGTACAAAAGATCGACCGCGCCCGGCTCAAGCCCGCAAAATGCGTCGGGCGGTAAAATGCGGATCGCGCCTTCCTGCTGCTCTCCGCTGAGCACAACGCGGTCTCCTACCGATGACCCTGCTAGCATGTAGGCTTGAACCGCGTTCATCGTCGGCAGATCGATGATTAGATAACGAGGGATGCCCAGCAGCACGGCGTAATAAGCCGTCAGCCCGGCTCCAGCACCAATCTCGCATACGGTGGTAAAATCGTGCTCGTCAGCGAGCTGCTTCAGGCGCCAGGCGGCGTAGATCGCCTCCAGCACGCGCATCTGCAGCACGCGATCGCCTGCTGCCACGCCGAGATAGGCTCCGACGTGCGCGGGCGGGCTCAGATCGAGGCCCAGCTTTGCTTCTATGGCCGCGAAGAGGTCCGCCGTGGGCATCATGATGGTCTCGCCCCAAGCCCCGTTTTCCGGCAGTTCCATCCGAACCGCGCCGACAGCCTCGGCGAGCGAGAGTGTTTTGTCGTGGGTCCAGGCGGCGAGGACCTGGGCGAAAGCGGGATCGCCAGCGCAGCGGCGATGCTGGCCGGCTCCGCCGAAAAAGCCCTGCGCCGCCTCCGAACGGCCTAGGGCAGCCAAGTCGCTCGCAAGCGCATGTGCATCGGCTTCGCTAAGCCAGCGAGTTAGGTCCCGCTGCGGTCCTTCAAGAAGAGGTTCCCAAACCGCACCGGCGAAGACGGGTTCAGTCCGCTGGAAAGCTGCGATCGCGCGTGCGGCGATATCCACACGGGGTGCACCCGCAGGTGCTTCGGTCAACTGGGGTATTGTTCCGATCGGATGATGGAGGCGGAAGCGGGCGCGTTCGTTGAACATGACGTCAGGAATTCTCCCCCGGAAAGCCTGGGTTCATGGGACGTGTCGTGCCCTCTGGTGTGCGCACTCGCAATGCAGGCTCTAGACGCTACTGAGGCAGGGCTCAAACCTGGTTCTTCGACGCTGCGAGAGCCGGTCGGGGACCCCTGCGCATAAGAGCATGCGACCAGCCGTGCTGCAGCTGCGAGATTATGTGTTGATATAATGTATCATTAAGCTATTCCCGCGCCGGGTTCACGGGAGCAGTTCATGCGCAAGGCAATGATGGGTATGATGACGGCGGCAATCGTGTTGCCGTTTGCAGCTGCGCAGGCCGACGCGCCGCCTGATCCGGGGGAGGTTATCGTCACCGCGCCGCTTGCACGCACACGAGAGGACGTGATCGCCGGCACTTCGGTCATTGCCGGAACCGATCTCGCGCGCGACCTCAAGCCCACCGTCGCCGATACGCTGCAGCATCTTCCAGGCGTCAGCGCGACGTCGTTCGGTCCAAGCGCGTCGCGGCCGATCCTGCGCGGTTTTCAGGGTGCGCGAATTCGTGTGCTGACGGACGGGGTCGGTAGCTTCGACGTGTCGAGCACCAGCGTCGATCATGCCGTGATCATCAACCCGCTGCTGGCGGAGCGGATCGAGGTGGTGCGCGGGCCTTCGGCCCTGCTTTACGGATCCGAGGCGATCGGCGGCGTGGTCAATGTCATCGACACGCGCATTCCCCGTTCCATCCCCGCGGCGGGTTATCGGCTCCAGGGGCAGGCCACGTACGGCAGTGCCGCCAACGAGCGCTCGGCCGGCGCTGCGGCTGACGCAAAGGTCAGCGACACGATCGTGCTCCACGCCGATGGCAGTTACTTGAAGGCCGGCGACCTCAGGATCGGCGGCTATGCCCTGACGCCCGCGCTGCGCGCGCAGGCGCTTGCCTCGGCCGCTGCAGTGGGCGAGCCGGAGGATGATATCGATTTCGCCGCCAATGCCGCGGTGAAAGACAAGCTCCCGAACACCCAGGCGCGCACCTGGGATGCCGCACTCGGCGCATCGGTGATCACTTCCACCGGCAATTATGGCGTTGCCGTCAGCCATTATGACAGTCTCTACGGTGTGCCGATCCGCTTTGCGACGCAGCCCGGCGAGGAGCAGGAAGCGCCACGCCTTGCGGTCAAGCAGACCCGTGTGGACGCGCGCGCTGCGGTCGATACCGGCGGCGACGTCCTCGAACAGATTCGCTTCCGCCTGGGCGCCGCTCGCTATCGGCATTTTGAGCTCGAGGAAGACGGCTCGATCGGAACCGCCTTTTACTCACAAGGCATGGAGGGCCGGCTCGAGCTCGCACAGGCGCAGCATGGCGTCTGGCGCGGCGTGACCGGCGCACAATTCCTGTATCGGGATTTCAATGTCGTCGGCGACGAGGCCTTCCTGCCCCGCAACAGCACCGACACGGTAGGGGTTTTCACCCTGCAGCAGCTCGATTTCGGCCGCTTCAAGCTGGAAGCCGGCGCCCGCTACGAGCATGCGATGCTGAAGGCGATGCCGGGCGAGGACCAGGCTCAGTTCTTCGGCGGCGAGCGAAGCTTCAGCGCGGTGTCGGGATCGATCGGAGGATCGGTGGCGCTGAGCGAAGGCTGGAAAATCGGACTCAACCTTTCGCACAGCGAGCGCGCCCCATCGGCTGAGGAATTGTTCGCCAATGGCCCGCATGCGGGAACGGAGGCGTTCGAAGTCGGCCTGCCCACGCTGGCCAAGGAGCGCGCGAACGGCATCGAGGCCGTGCTTCACGGCCACGGCAGCAATTATGATCTTGAGGCGTCGGTCTATTACAACCGCTTCTCCAATTATGTGGACGAATTCGGGACCGGCGAGTTGGAGGACGGACTCCCTGTCTTTCAGACCGGACAGGGCAAAGCCCGTTATTACGGCTTCGAGGTCGAGGGCTCCTACACTCTGGCCCGTCTCGGCGACACGCAGATCGTGGCGGAAGCGCTTGCGGATTATGTCCGCGCCAATATCAGCGATGCTGGCCCGGTGCCGCGGATTCCGCCACTACGTGTGCTTGGCGGCATTGAGGCGCGCGGTGGGCGAGTATTCGGTCGCGCTGAGGTCGAATGGGTTGATCGACAGAATCGTGTCGCCGATTTCGAAACTTCAACCAAGGGCTTCACGATGGTGAATGCCTCGATCGGCGTGCACCCGCTGGCCGACAATCAGAAGTTCAGCCTGATCCTGTCTGGCAATAACCTGCTCGATGTGACGGCCCGCCGCCATGCGAGCTTCCTGAAGGATTATGCGCCGCTCGCCGGCCGGGACATCAGGGTGACGGCTCGGTTCGAGATCTGACCCGCTTGTCCAGCCAGCGCGCCGCCGTCGCCGGCGTTGTCTTCGCCGCGTCGCGATCGACAGAATAATTGGCGGACCGCATATCCTCGACGGAGATGCGGTTCACCAGTGGACGCAATGCGGCAAGGAAGCGTGCGTCGTTGGCATGGGTGGGAGAGGCGAGCAGGATCGCGTCATAATGCGGCACCGCTTGCTTCGGATCGGCAAGCACGATCAGGTGGTCGGCGGCGATGCGGCCGTCGGAGGAGAAGGCGGATATCACGTCCGCTTGGCCCGATCGCAGCGCGCGATACATGAAAGTCGGGCTGTAGGCGCGCGTCGCCGCGAATCTCAGGTCATAGGCGTCGCGGATCGCGTGCCACTCGGGCCGATCGAGAAATTCGAGATCGGCGCCGAGCGTGAGTTTGGGAGCGCGCGAGGCGAGGTCGGCGATCGAGCTGAATCCGCTGCCCGGGCGCACCGCCAGCGCATAGGCGTTCTCGAAGCCGAGTGGGCCGATCAAAACAGTTTTGGGCCCGGTGGCCATCCAGCGGGCGATCCCTTCGAGCATCGCCGCGCGAGATGGTGTGTCGCTGCGCGCCATCGCTCCGGCCCAGAGCGTGCCCGAATATTCGACATAGACGTCGATATCGCCGCTCGCCAGCGCGCGGAAAGCGACCGCCGAGCCGAGGCCTTCGCGATAGGCGACATGGTAGCCGGCCCGTTCCAGGCGGGCGCCGATCAGCCGAGAGAGAATATATTGTTCCGAAAAATTCTTGGCGCCGACGGTGATGGTGCGTTCCGTCGGGCGCAGTGCGGGAAGCCCCGCCGCCACCAGGCCTAGCGCCAGTAGAGCCGAGCCGACGATAGTTAGCCTGCGATTGCGGCGGCCGATGCCACGCTCGATCAATCCCAGCAAAAAATCGGTAACCAGCGCGAGACCGGCTGCGGCGACGCAGCCCGCAAGCACTAGATCCCAGCGTTCGATCTGGAGCCCGGCGAAGATCGGATTTCCCAAGGTTGGGTAGCCGACCGTGGTGGCGAGTGTCGCGGTGCCGATCGTCCAAACCGCGGCGGTGCGGATTCCCGCCATGGCCACGGGCGCGGCGAGCGGTGCCTCGACCAGCCGCAGCCGCTGTCTGGGCGTCATGCCGACCGCATTAGCGGCCTGCAGCACCGCCGGGTCGATTCCCTGGAGCCCGGCAATCACGTTCCGCAGGATCGGCAGCAAGGCGTAGAGCGTCAGCGCAAGCAAAGCGGGGAGAAAGCCCAAAGCAGGCACGCCCCCGCCAATCAGCGCCGAGATCGCGAGTAGCAGCGGATAGAAGAGCGCGAGCAAGGCCAGCCCGGGTATCGTCTGCACCAGGCCCGCAAATCCCACAGCCACGGCCGCAAGACGGGGTCTGCGCGCGGACAGAAGGCCCAGCGGTAGGCCGATCAGCAGGGCCAGTCCCATCGCTGCGCTCGCGAGCAGTACGTGACTCCCAATCAGCGGAGGCAGCTGAGAGAACGCCTCCTTCACAAGCCCCTGCTCTTCAGAGGAGGGGTTGGGGGTGGTGCCGGGAGGGGCGAAGCCTGCGAGCTGCTTTGAAGGGCGGCCCCACCCGTGCACCTCCCCTGAAGGGGAGGGGTTTCTATCTTGCACCTCGTCATGGCGCGAGCTCGTGCAGCCTGCGCGCCTGCTCGCGTGGAATGGCGACGAGCGCGTCCGCCTCCGGTCCTGCGCGTCCGGCGAGCATATCGCTGGGGCCGGCGTCCGCCACGATCCGCCCCTGCGACATCACCAGGATCCGGTCGGCCAGCAGCAGAGCTTCGGCCATATCGTGCGTCACGAGGATGGTGGTGAGGCCAAGATCATCGTGCAGCTTGCGCACCGTGCGGCCGAGCGTATCGCGAGTCACCGGATCGAGCGCGCCGAACGGTTCGTCCATCAGCAGCAGCTTGGCTTCGGCTGCGAGCGCGCGCGCGATGCCGACGCGCTGCTGTTGCCCGCCGGAAAGTTGTGCTGGCAGGCGGTTCGCCAGATCCGGCGTCAGGCCCACCCGTTCGAGCGCGGCGGTGACGTCTACAGCCGGCCGGTCGTCGATGCGGGGAACGATGCCAATATTTTCCGCAACACTCATATGCGGAAACAAGCCGATATTCTGGAAAACGTAGCCGATGCCGCGGCGTAGCCGGATGGGATCGACATGCGCGACATCCTGGCCCGCGACCAGAACCCTGCCCTCATCGGGCGTATCCAGCCGGTTGGGGAGACGCAGCAGACTGGATTTGCCGGAGCCGGATTTTCCAACCAGCGCGACGAAGCTGCCCGGCGCGACGGTCAGCGAGACCGCATCCAGCGCCGACACGCCGCCATAACGGCGCGACACTTGCTCGTAAGCGAGCGCGGGTTGATCCGAGGGTTCGAGGTCCGGTCCCATCAGCTTATCGCTTCCCCCCGCCCCAGTCCGGATAAGGTGATGACGCGCCCACTCGGTCCGTACTCAGGCCGAGCGGGCGAAGGCAGATATCAATCAACAATGGCGTCGATCGCTTGGGCGAGCGCGACGTCGCGCGCCGACAGGCCGCCGCAATCATGCGTGGTGAGCAAAATATCTACCCGGTTCCAAACGTTGGACCATTCTGGATGATGGTCCATCTTTTCCGCCATGAGAGCGACGCGCGCCATGAAGCCGAACGCTTCGGCGAAGTCGGCGAAGACGATACGGCGCGTGATCGCATCGCGCGCCTCGTCATAATCCCAATCGGGCAGATCATCGAGCGCATCGGCGCGTTCGGCTTCGCTCAAGGCTTCGATCGCCATTCGTCCCTCCTGCTGGCGCGCTCGTGCGTCACGCTTTATGTCGCGCGATGATGCGGGCAGGTCAAACAGCGGCATGTGGTCGGGCACCCGACGCGGAGGCGATCGAGATGCTGGCGCGCGCCGCGCTCGCCCGGCTGCCCGACGCGTTCCGCCAATATCTGGGCGACGTGGTGCTGCGGGTGGAGGAGTTTGCCGACGAGGAGACGCTCGACGCGCTGGGGATCGAGGATCCTTTCCAGCTTTCGGGCCTTTATCGCGGGCGGCCGGTGGGCGAAAAATCGATCGGCGATAGTGGCGCACTGCCCGACATGATCTTCCTGTATCGCCGCGCCTTGCTCGATGAATGGATTGAAAGTGGCGAGACGCTGGAGGCTTTGGTCAGCCATGTGCTGATCCACGAAGTGGGCCATCATTTCGGCCTGTCGGACGATGACATGCACGCGCTCGAAGCGGCGGCGGGACCGTGACGCGGCTCGTGCTCGACCATGTCGCTTGCTGGCGCGGCGAACGGCTGTTGTTCGAGGATCTGAGCCTGACGCTGAACGCCGGCGAAGCTTTGCTGGTCACCGGCCCCAACGGCGTCGGCAAATCAAGCCTGCTCCGACTTGCCGCCGGGTTGCTGGCGCCGGCCGCGGGCAGCGTCCTGCGCGATGGCGCGGTCGCGCTCGCGGCCGAGACGGCGGCGCTGGACGAGGATTTAAGTCTGTTGGCGGCGCTTGCCTTCTGGGCGCGGCTGGATGGGCAGGGGGATGAGGCGGTGGCGCGCGCGCTTGCGGCAATGGGTCTGGCGCAGATCGCGCCGGTTCCGGTGCGCCTGTTGTCCACCGGCCAGCGCCGCCGGGCCACGATTGCGCGCGTGATTGCAGGCGCGGCGCCGATCTGGTTGCTCGACGAGCCGGCCAATGGGCTGGATGCGGAATCGCTCGATGCGTTGCAGGCTACGATGGCGGGGCATCTGGCCGCAGGCGGCGTCATCCTGGCTGCCAGCCACCAGCCACTCGGGCTCGCGGGTTTGCGCGAGCTGGCGTTGTGAGCGCCTTCGCCGTCCTCGTCTGGCGCGACCTACAGCGCGCCTTCGCGCATGGCGGCGCATGGCTGCCGCTGATTTTTTACCTGTTGGTCGCCACGCTCTTTCCGTTCGCGGTCGGGCCGGATGCGGCGTTGTTGGGCAAGATCGGGGCAGGCATATTGTGGACGGCGGCCCTGCTGGCGGCGCTGTTGCCGGTCGAGCGGCTGGTGCGGCCCGACATTGCCGCAGGTGTGCTCGATCAGTTGGTGGTGCGAGGCCAGAGCGACGAAGCAATCGCCGCCGCCAAGCTGGTCGCGCACTGGCTGAGCTTCGGTCCGCCGCTGATGGCCGCGACCCTGCCTGCGGCCGCGCTGCTCGGCCTCGACGGAGCGGCCGTGATGCGGCTCGAACTCAGCCTGCTGCTCGGAACCCCCGGTCTTGCCGCACTCGGTCTTGCGGTGGCGGCACTTACCGGCGGACTGCGCGGGACAAGCGCGCTGGTTGGTTTGGTGATGCTGCCGCTTGCGGTGCCGTTGCTGATCTTCGGGGCCACTCCGGGGCCGGTTGCGCTGAAACTGCTGGGAGCAACGTCGCTGCTGTTTGTCGCCGGTGCGCCATTCGTAGCGGGCGCTGCGTTGCGGGCGGGACGCTCCTAAGTCCATTCGCTCTGAGCTTGTCGAAGGGCTGCATTTTCCCGGAAGAAGGACAGGGCTTCGACAAGCTCAGCCCGAACGGAGAAGAGCTAGCGCGACCAGCGCGCAAAGATCGCGGTTGGCAGCAACAGTCCGCGCGTCTCTTCGCGGACAGTCATTTCCCCTACTTCCACCGCCCCGCCCAGATCGGCCAGTTCCTGCTTGAGCAGCTCGCCGATCGCGATTGCCGACATGCGCACCGCATAGACGGTCAGCACAAGGAATTTGGACCGCTCGTCGAGCAGCGCGCGGCAATGTTTGATCAGGCCGGCGAGATGGTCCTCGATCCGCCACACCTCGCCTTCGGGGCCGCGGCCGAACTTGGGAGGATCGAGGAAGATGCCGTCATAGCGTCGCCCGCGTCGCACCTCACGCGCGGCGAACTTGACCGCATCATCGACCATCCAACGGATCGGCCGGTCGGCCATGTCGGAGAGAAACGCATTGGCTTTGCCCGCTTCGACGGATTTTTTCGACGCATCGACATGCGTCATGCGCGCGCCTTTGGCGGCGAGTGCGAGCGTACCGACGCCCGTATAGCCGAACAGGTTGAGCACTTCATCGCCCTCGCCGGTGCGATCACGCATCCAGCTCCATTGCGGCGCCATGTCGGGGAAGAAAGCGAGGTGGCGGAAAGGCGTGTTCTGCGCGGTGAAGCGCACCTCTTCCCACTTCATGTGCCAGCCACCGCGCGGCACATCGCGCGAGAGATGCCATTTGCCGCCGCCGTCCTCGTCCGAGGCGGCGATGAAGTCGCCGTCCGCGTCCCAGCTCGAGTTGGCGGGCGCCCACATCGCCTGCGGTTCGGGTCGAATGAAGCGGAACCGGCCATAGCGTTCCAGCTTGCGGCCGTAGCCTGAGTCGATCAGCCCGTAATCGGGCCAAGGCTCGGTGATCAGGGTGACAAGGTTCATACCCTCTCCCCTTGGGGGAGAGGGGGGGACCCGCCGCCTTTAGGCGGTGGGGGGGTGAGGGCACGGGACATTGCGGTGAGCGCACGCGCCCTCACCCCCCCCGCCGGGGAGAGGGGGTGTATCACGCCACCCTCGCCAATTTGCCGCCGACGGTGGCAAGCGCCTCCCCGCCGGCGAGCGCCCGCGCGCCCGCCGCGCGCGCCTGATCAAGTGTGACCGCATCGAGTAGCGCGACCGTCTCCGACGGGGGCACGATCCGGCCATGGACCTGGATCGAGCGGGCAAGATGATCGGCGCGCGTCGCGACCGATTCGAGGCCCATCAACAGCCCCGCTTTGGCCTGGGCACGGGCGCGCTCCAGTTCGGCGGCGGTCATGCCCTCGGCGGTCTCGGCAAGAACCTGACGCGTGAGGCCAAGTGCCTGCGCCGCATCGCCGCGCGCGGCCGCGCAATAGACGCCGAACAGGCCGGTTTCGGTGTAGGAATGCGTCCAGCTATAGATTGAATAAGCCAGCCCTCGTTCCTCACGCAGCTGCTGGAACAGGCGCGACGACATGCCGCCACCAGCCGCGTTGGCGAAAAGATTGAGCGCGTGCAGATCGGGATGCGCGTGGCTGACGCCCTCATAGGCAAGCGCGACGTGGAGTTGATCAAAGCGACGGCGATCATGGTGCGCTCCAGCCGAGAAATTGGCCGGCGTAGGGATGGGCGGTGCGCCTGCCGACATATCGCCGAACAGCCGCTCAGCCAGCTGCAGCAATTCGTCTTCATCGACCTTGCCCGCGGCGGCAAAAACGAGGCCTTCGGGCCGATATTGTTCGGCTATCCAGCGGCGCATGGCGGGTACGTCGATTGCGGCAATGCTCGTTTCATCGCCGAGCACGGCTTCGCCCAGCTGTTGGCCCGGATAAGCCGCCGCCTGGAGATGATCGAAAATGATATCGTCAGGCGTGTCGCGAGCCTCACCGAGCTCCGACAACACGACGTGCCGCTCGCGCTCCAGCTCTTCCGCGTCGAGCTCGGCATTGCGGACGAGGTCTGCGATCAGCTCGCTGCCGATCGCGAGATCGTCCGCCAGCGCTCGGGCCTGAAACACGGTATGGTCGCGCGCCGTCCACGCATTGAGCGATCCGCCTCTATCCTCGATGGCTTCGGCGATCTGGCGCGCCGAGCGGCCGCCCGCGCCTTTGAACACCATATGCTCGACCATATGCGCGAGGCCCGACAAGCCCTGCGGCTCGGATCGTGCACCGGCATCCGCGTAGAGGCCGACCGCAATCGTTTCGACCCCCGCCATCGGCTCGACCGCGACCCGAAGGCCGTTGCCGAGCAGGTGGAGCCTTGCCGTCATGCGGTAGTGGCCCGCGCGGCGATATGCGATTGCACTGCCGCAAGATCGTTGGGGAGCACGTCGTAGCGCTCCTCGCGATCGAACAGGTCGCCCACGCGCAACGGCAACGACGGCCGCGTTCCCGTTGCGCGCTCAACCGCGTCGCGGAACTTGGCCGGATGCGCGGTCGCCAACGTGACCACCGGCACGTCGGCCGGCAGATCGGCAGCGAGTGCGGCCGCATAACCGATGGCGGTATGCGGATCGAGCGTGACAGCGGATTTCTCGCACGCACGGCGCATGGCGAGATTCATCGCCTCCGCGTCGACGCGCGCGCTGGTGAAGAGTTGGGCCGCCTCGGCACGCATTTCGGAGGTGAGGCTCAACGTCCGGCTGTTCTCGAAGCCCTTCATCGCTTGGCCGAGCGCGGTACCATCACGGCCATGCAGATCGAACAGCAGGCGTTCGAAGTTGGAGCTAACCTGGATGTCCATGGACGGTGCCGCTGTCGGCGTCACGCTCCCGACCGAATAATCGCCCTCCGAAAGCGCACGATGAAGAATGTCGTTGACGTTGGTCGCGACAATCAGCTTCGCGATGGGGAGCCCCATCTTGGCCGAGACATAGCCGGCGAACACATCGCCGAAATTTCCCGTCGGCACCGAAAAGGCGACCGGACGCTCGGGTGCACCCAGGCGGACCGCGGCATAGAAATAATAAACGATCTGGGCCGCGAGGCGCGCCCAGTTGATCGAATTGACGGCCGATAGCCGGAAGCGGCCGGCAAAATCGGCATCGGCGAACATCGCCTTCACCATCGCCTGCGCGTCGTCGAAGCTGCCTTCGATGGCAATGTTGTGAATGTTGGGCGCGAGCACGGTGGTCATCTGCCGGCGCTGCACGTCGGACACGCGGCCGAGCGGATGGAGCATGAACAGGTCCACCTTGGCGCGCCCGGCGAGAGCATCGATCGCGGCCGAGCCCGTGTCGCCCGACGTCGCGCCGATCACGGTCAGATGCGTGTCGCGGCTCGACAGGAAACGTTCGAACAGCAGCCCCAGCAGTTGGAGCGCGACATCTTTGAAGGCGAGCGTCGGGCCATGAAACAGTTCGAGCACCCATTGACGCGAATCGAGCTGGACGAGCGGGGTGACTGCCGAATGCGCGAAGCGACCGTAAGCGGCATCGCACAGTTTGCGCAGCTCATCCCCGGAAAGCGCGTCCCCCACGAATGGAGTCAGGATCGCGACCGCGGTGTCCACATAAGACAAGCCGGCCAGCGCCCTGATCTGGTCGTGCGTGAAGCTGGGCCACGCCTCCGGAACATAGAGGCCGCCATCCTGGGCGAGGCCGGCGAGCGTCACCGCCTCGAAATCGAGCGCGGGCGCCGTGCCGCGCGTGCTGACGTAAAGCATGCCGCCCGTTAGCGGCAGCAGCGGCGGAGGGCAAATCCTTGGGCCATCCTCCTGTCATCCCGACGCAAGTCGGGATCCAGTTTGGCCGGCTTCGTTGCGATTGCGGGTCAGTCGAGGCCTGGATCCTGGCCTTCGCCGGGATGATGCGGGCTGGAAGCGACACGCTTCTTCCATCTCTGCCATAGCGCGACGCCATAGATGACGAGCGCGACCGCAGCGAACAGGAACCATTGCACCGCGTAGGACAGGTGATTGTTGGGAATGTCGCGCGGGTCGGGTGGCGCGGTCGGTTTGAGGCCCGGGGCGGCCAGGTCGCTGACGATCATCGGCGAACGCACTTCGGGCTTGCCGAACAGCCGCGAGACCAGCGGCTGACTGTTCGGCGCCCAGGTTAGCCGGCCGCGTATCCGGCCACCTTTCCAATTGGGCGCGCCGGCATCGCTGGATACTCCCATGTCGACGAATATGCCCGGACCCTCGGCACCCGTTCGGCAGGCGGCGACGTGTCGCCAGCCCGACGCGCCGTCGACCGCGCGGCCGGCCTCCGCCTTCCAGCTCACGGCCTGAAGGCAGTTGGCACTGGTACGGCGATAAAGCGCACCCTCGGAAACGGGAAAGAGCGCGGCCAAGGGGAGAGGCGGTTTGACTGCGTTGGCCGCGTAGCGTGCGAGCAGCGCCTCTTTTTCGTGCAGGCGATGCAGCTGCCAGAAACCGAGCCGCACCATCAGCAATGCCGCGAGCGCAACGATGATCGTCGGCACTACAGGCACGTTTTTCATGATTTGCTGATCCGCCCCTCGCGCGCCGCGTTGCGAAATTCGAGCGCGAGCAACACGCCCTTGGATGCGCGCAGGCAGCCGAGAATCAATGCCAATGCTATCGGCGGCCACAGGAGAATGTGAACCCAGAAAGGCGGCGAGAAGATGAGCTCGACCGCAATCGCCAGCCCCGCGACGATGCCGCCGATGACTAGCGTCAGGAACGCGGCAGGCCCGTCGCCTACGTTGAACGTCGTGAAGTCGAGGCCACAGCTGGGGCAGTTGGCGGCGAACTTGATCCAGCCGGAAAAGAGTGTGCGGGCGCCGCAGCGGGGACAGCAGCCAGTTAGGCCCGCGCGAATCGGGTGGGGCTGATCGTCGGGCACGTCAGGCGCGGCCGACGCACCAAGGATCGGGTTGCATATCGACTGGAAGCCCCGATTCGCCCGGTGCCGGGAAACGCGCCTTGAAGGTGAAGGCTTGGGGGCAGGGGCCGTAGCGATCGAGCAGCCAGAGCCGTGACAGTCCTTCTTCGACCGTCGGCCGGTGCCCGGCGGGGATCCACCACAGCGCCTGATAAGCGCCCTCGAACCGATCGAACCATTCGCGGCGCCGCGCGATGAACGGCGTGTGGCCGCTGCGATAAACATATTGGAACAGGCTGTCGGGATCGGCCCACGCAGACATGTTCACGATGAATTGCTGATCGGGTGAAGGTCGGATGGCGGTAGCACCAGCTCCGCCATCATCCTTCAGCCGCCAGATGAAGCCGGGGCTGGCTTCGGCCATCGCGTTGACGTGCGCCAGCGCCTCGATGAACTCGGCAACCGCGGGATCCTCGGCGGGCGCGACCAGGCGCCCGACATTGATCTGCGCGAGGTGCCAGCCGGCGCCCACGTCAGCCCGCGATTTGCGCGCCCCAGCCGCCCCAGACGTAAATCGAGACGAACAGGAACAGCCACACCACGTCGACGAAGTGCCAGTACCAGGCGGCCGCCTCGAAGCCGAAATGCTGCTTGGGCGTGAAGTCGCCCCGATAGGCGCGGATCAGGTTCACGATCAGGAACAAGGTGCCGATCAGCACGTGGAAGCCGTGGAACCCCGTCGCCATGAAGAAGGCGGCGCCGTAGTTGATCCCCTTAAAGGGGAAGGGCGCGTGGGCATATTCCCAGCCCTGAATGAACGAGAAGGTGATGCCGAGCAGCACCGTGCACCACAGCCCCTGGATCAGCCCCTTGCGATCGCCGTGAATCAGCGCGTGATGCGCCCAGGTCACGGTCGTGCCCGAGCAGAGCAGGATAAGCGTGTTCAGGAGCGGGAAGGCGAAGGGGTTGAGTACGGTCAGCCCCTTGGGCGGCCACACGCCGCCGACCGCGTCGACGGTGGAGGGGAAGAGCGAAAAGTCGAACCAGGCCCAGAACCAGCCAACGAAGAACATGACTTCGGAGGCGATGAACAGGATCATGCCGTAGCGCAGGTGAAGCGACACGACGGGTGTGTGATCGCCGGCATGCGCCTCACGGATCACGTCCGACCACCAGGAAAACATCGTGAAGAGCACGCCGATGAGGCCGGCAAAGAACAGCCAGCCGCCATAAGGCGCGCTGTGCATCCACATGATGCCGCCCGACGCCATCCCCAGCGCCGAAAAGGACCCGATCAGCGGCCAGATGCTCGGCGGCAGAATATGGTATTCGTGGCTCTTGGCTCCGGCCATGCTTATCAGTCCCCGTAACAGTCTTTGAGCATCCCCTTAGCTTGCCGTTTTCGGCTTCGCTACAGGGTAAAAGGTGTAGGAAAGCGTGATCTCGCTTATGCGATTGGCGTCAGGGTCCTTGGCGAAGCCCGGATCGACGTAGAAGACGACCGGCATCCGCACCCGCTCATGCGGTTTGAGCGTCTGCTCGGTGAAGCAGAAGCATTGGATTTTGACGAAATAAGCGCCCGCCTGCGGGGGCGTCACGTTGAACGTGGCGCTGCCGGTCACATCATGGTCGCTGTCATTGACCGCGGTGAAGAACACCATCTGCCGCGCGCCGACCGCGACGCGGGTGATCCGCTGATCAGGCTCAAACGACCATGGCATGTTGGGCGCGACATTGGCGTCGAATCGGACGTTCACGAACCGACCGACGACGGCCCCCGGCGCCACCGCATTCAGCCGTTCCTGAACGGTGCCGTTCCAACCCGTCGCCTGGCAGAACAAGCGGTAGAGCGGCACGCTTGCGAAGCCGAGCGCGAGCGCGCCTGCCGCGACCAGCACCATGAGCAAGCCCGTGCGGCGCTTGCGTCCTTCAAGCCCTGCCGTCGATGCCATCAGCCCATCCGCGCGATCGCGATCGCGAAGAAAAGTACGACCAGCGCGCCCAGGATCCAGGCCGTCACTTTGGCGCGGGCGCGTTGACGGCGGCGATATTCGTCTTCGAATTCGGGCGTCATGCGAGCACCAGCCGATCCACCACGAGCGCTCCGAACAGGATGAAGAGATAAAGGATCGAGAATTTGAACAAGGCGCGTTCGGGCCGCATCAGCTTCTGATCGGTTTCGCGGCTGATTCCGACCCGCACTGCGAGCAGCACAAACCAGGCGGTGAGCAAGCTCGCTGCGATCCCATAGATTGCACCGGTCATGCCGAGCGGCCAGGGCGCAATCGCGGCCGCCGCCATCGGCAAGGTGTAGAGCATCACCTGGCGACGCGTCGCCTGAATGCCGGCGACGACGGGCAGCATCGGCACCCCGGCAGCGGCATAATCGGTGCTGACGAACAGCGACAGCGCCCAGAAATGCGGCGGGGTCCACAGGAAGATGAGCAGGAACAGCAGCACCGGCAGCAGCTCAATCCGCCCCGTCGCTGCAGCCCAGCCGATCAGGGGCGGGAAAGCCCCCGCGGCGCCGCCAATGACGATGTTCTGCGGCGTCCGGCGCTTGAGCCAGACGGTATAGACCAGCACGTAGAAGAGAATCGACACGGCCAGGATTGCGGCCGCGAGCAAATTGACCGCAAGGCCCATCAGCAGCACCGAACCGACGCCCAGCGCGACCCCGAAATGCAGCGCGGACTGACGGTCCATTCTGCCCGCAGGAAGCGGGCGTCCGCGCGTGCGCTTCATGCGTGCGTCGAGATCGGCCTCATACCACATGTTGAGCGCACCCGACGCGCCCGCCCCGACGGCGATGCAGAGAATCGCGGTAAAGCCCAGGATCGGGTGGATGCGGACGGGCGCCGCGAGCAACCCGCACAAGGCGGTGAAGACGACCAAGGTCATCACGCGCGGCTTGGTGAGCGCGAGAAAATCGCGCCATTCGGCTGGCAGCGCCGGCGCCATCGGTACGGTAGGGGAGGCCATTGCCGGGCGCTATAGGCGCATGAAAGGATTCGCGAAAGTCATTGGCGGCACAACGGGATCGGGCCCTCTGCGATCCCCGGCAGAGCGCCGCGAGCACCGTTCGCACGAGAGGAATGTCCGTCTCCCCTATCGAGTCGTGGCGTCCGTCCGCGCCGGGATTGACCATCCGGCTCGCAATAGCGGTGTAGCGCGGGGGTTCGAGCTATCCTGTTTCGACGAACACGCTCCAAAGAAAAAGCGCCCCGGGTTTCCCCGGAGCGCCCATTTCTCTGTCGTCGGCTCCGCCTCAGTCGATGCGGGGAAGCTGTTCGAACTGGTGGTAAGGCGGCGGGCTCGACAGCGTCCACTCGAGCGTGGTCGCGCCCTCGCCCCATGGATTGGCCGGCGCCTTCGGTCCCGCGACCAGCGACCAGATCACGTTGACGAAGAAGATCGCCATACCGGCAACCATGACCATGTAGCCGTCGGTCGCGATCGCGTTCCAATGGCCATAGGCATCCGGGTAATCCGGGTAGCGGCGCGGCATGCCCTGCATGCCCAGGAAGTGCATCGGGAAGAACAGCAGGTTCACGCCTGCGAAGAACACCCAGAAATGCAGCTTGCCGAGCAGCTCGTTATACATGCGGCCCGACATCTTCGGGAACCAGTAATAAAAGCCCGCGAAGAGCGAGAAGACCGCACCCAGCGACAGCACGTAGTGGAAGTGCGCCACCACGTAATAGGTATCCTGGAAATAGTTATCGATGCCGCCATTGGCGAGCAGCACGCCGGTCACGCCGCCGACGGTGAACATGAAGATGAAGCCCAGAGCCCACAGCATCGGCGTCCTGAAGGAGAGCGAGCCCTCCCACATTGTCGCGATCCACGAGAAGATCTTGATGCCGGTAGGCACCGCGATCACCATCGTTGCGGCAGTGAAGTACATCTTCGTATCCACCGACATGCCGGTCGTGAACATGTGGTGCGCCCACACGACGAAGCCGACAACGCCGATCGCGACCATCGCGTAGGCCATGCCGAGATAGCCGAAGATCGGCTTGCGGCTGAAGGTCGAGACGATGTGGCTGACCATGCCGAAGCCCGGCAGGATCATGATGTATACCTCCGGGTGGCCGAAGAACCAGAAGAGGTGCTGGTAAAGGATCGGATCGCCACCGCCCGACGCGTCATAGAAAGTGGTGCCGAAATTGCGGTCGGTCAGCAGCATCGTGATCGCGGCCGCGAGCACCGGCAGCGCCAGCAGCAGCAGGAAGGCGGTGACCAGCACCGACCAGGCGAACAGCGGCATCTTGTGCAGCGTCATGCCCGGCGCGCGCATGTTGAGGATGGTGGTGATGAAGTTAATCGCGCCCAGGATCGACGAGGCGCCCGCAAGGTGGAGCGACAGGATCGCCATGTCCACCGCGGGCCCGGGCGAACCCGAGGTCGAGAGCGGCGCATAAGCCGTCCAGCCGATGCCCGCGCCCGGCCCCGTGCCGCCCGAGAAGAAGCTCGAGCCGAGCAGCAGGATGAAGGACGGGACCAGCAGCCAGAAGCTGATATTGTTCATGCGCGGGAACGCCATGTCAGGCGCCCCGATCATGATCGGCACAAACCAGTTGCCGAAGCCGCCGATCATCGCCGGCATGACCATGAAGAAGACCATGATCAGGCCGTGGGCGGTGACCAGCACGTTCCACAGATGGTGCGCCTGGTCGGCGGTACCGGGCCCGTGCAGCCATTCATACCAGGTGCCGAGATACTGGATGCCAGGGTGCATCAGTTCAGCGCGCATCAGGCCCGAAATCGCGCCACCGATGATGCCCGCGATGATCGCGAAGATCAGGTAGAGCGTCCCGATATCCTTGTGGTTGGTCGACATGAACCAACGCTGGAAGAAGGCCGGCTTGTGATCGGCGTCGTGATGCTCATCGCCATGGTCGACATGGAAATGACTGGGATGGGCGGCGATATCGGTCATGGATCAGGCCTTCAGTTCTGCGCGGTGGCAGGCTGGGAGTCGGTGGCGGGCTTGGCGCCCGTGCCCGGAACGGGCGTATCGGTCGGAACGGCGCCGCTGGCGGGCGAGCCCTCGGTCGCGGGGGATCCGGCAGTCGAATCGGCAGTCTTGGCGCCTTTGAGCGTGCCGCCCTTGGCGGCGACCCACTGTGCGAATTGCGCCGGCGGAACGACTTCGACCGCGATCGGCATGAAGGCGTGGCGTGCGCCGCACAACTCCGAACACTGGCCGAAATAGACGCCCGGCTTGTCGGGGGCCTTGAACCAGGTTTCGTTGAGACGGCCGGGCACCGCATCCATCTTCACCCAGAAAGCGGGCACCGCCCAGCTGTGGATGACGTCATTCGAGGTGGTGATCACCTTCACGACCGCGCCGGTCGGGACGACCATGCGCTCGTCGACCGCGAGCAGGCGCGGGCCGTCGGCGTCGGTGCGGGCGCGCTCCTTGCCGGTAACCTCGTTCTTCTCCTTCAGCATGTTGGAGACGATCTCGAAGTCGCCATTGTCCGGATATTGGTAGGTCCAATACCATTGGTTACCGATTGCCTTGACGGTCAGATCAGCCTTCGGTGGCGAATATTGGTGCGCGAGCAGCCGGATCGACGGAACCGCGATCAGCACCAGGATCAGGACCGGAAGCAGGGTCCAAATGATCTCGATCGCCGTATTGTGATGCGTCTTGGATGGGGTCGGATTGGCACGCGCATTATAGCGGATGATCACCCAGATCAGCAGGAGCAGCACCAGGACCGAGATCGCCGCCATCATGGTGACCAGGATCTTGTCATGGAACCACACGGCTTCCTCGCCGATCGGCGTGACCTGCGGCTGCAGGCCGATGCTGTCGGTCGGCATGCCGACGCCGGGCGTCGGCGCGAGGTGCTGGATGTCGGCCGGCTTGGCCGCGGTTGCGGGCGCCGACGGGCTGACCGTGGGCGCGCCGGGATTGGGCGTCACGGTTTGAACAGATGCATCCGCCTGGGCGAATGCGGGCTGGGCGCCGAGTGCGGCGAGCCCCATCAACAT
>Ga0207647_10000782_pt1 | contig 24751 bp, 31 predicted proteins | sample KBSCornC2_FD_184295 | JGI IMG/M metagenome (GOLD analysis project Ga0207647, IMG submission 184295) | Corn rhizosphere microbial communities from Kellogg Biological Station, Michigan, USA - C2 (SPAdes) (version 2) | ecosystem: Host-associated > Plants > Roots > Rhizosphere ... | reverse complement strand
GCGATGCTGCTCTCCTCATTGACGGGACTCTGGCTGTGGTGGCCCGTCACGGGCAGCTGGACGCGCGGCTTCCGCTGGAAGCGCCACACGACGCTCGACGCCAATCTCCATCACATGATCGGCTTCTGGATTGCCCTGCCGCTTGGCATCCTGTCGCTGACCGGCGTGATCATCGCCTGGCCGCAAATGATGGGGAGCGACACCAATCCAATGCGCCGGGCAATGCAGACGCCGCTCGCCACCACGCATTTGACGCTCGATCAGGCGCTGACCGCTGCGTCCGTTCAGGGGCCAGTGACGATCACCTGGCCGACCGACAAGGAGGGGGTCTGGAAGATCGCGTCGGGGCAGAAGATGATCCAGGTCGACGACCGGAATGGCGCCGTGAGCGTTGCTAAAGATGGAATGATGTCGCGCGCCCGCCCCTTCTATCGCCGGCTCCACGACGGAACGGGCATGGGGCTGGTCTGGCAGATCATTCTTTTTCTTGGTGGGATAGCACCCGCCGTGCTGGGCGTGACCGGAATCGTCATGTGGTTACGCACGCGTAGATGGCGCGCCGACGTCGCCCAGCGCAAGGCAACGATGGCGGCGCGTTGAGCGCTCAGGTTCATGCCGGATAGGTACCGTGCCCCTCAACAATGAGGCCGTCGCAGAACCTCAGCACTTCGCAGCGATCCACCCCCTGCTCGTTCTTGAAACCAATCACGAGGAGGTCGACTCCTTCCATGACCCAGTTGACCGTGAAGTGGAGGTTCGGCGCTTTGGCCAGACCGGCAGTCCAATAGGCGCGGAGCGCGGCTTTGCCGCATACGATTCCGTCGCTGTTGGGGTCCAGGCGTTTGGCGAGCGGCGAAGTGAACAGAATATCGTCTGCGAATAACACCAGCACCGCATCCAGATCATGCGCATTCCATGCCGTCGCCCATTCGTCGGCAAACGCGCGCGCGTTGATCACGCCTAAAAGCCTTCTCCGCTCAGCCGCTGACAGAGCATATCAAGCTGATCGAGCGTCGCGTAGCTGATCGTCACCGTTCCACCCTTGGCGCCATAAGCAATGCCGACTTTAAGGCCTAATTGGTCCCGCAACTGCCGCTCGAGCAAAGCAACGTCGGCATTGGAGGTAGGCCCTACTGACGGAGCCGGGGCACGCGGCGGCTTACCGCCGCGCGCCAGCTCTTCGGTCTGGCGCACGGATAGATCGCGGCGGATCACCTCTTCCGCGAGCGCGGCTGGGTCGGTTGCGCCGATCAATGCGCGCGCATGGCCCATGCTGAGTTTGCCGTCCACAACCGCCTGCCGCACGCTCATCGGAAGATCGAGCAGTCGCAGCAGATTGGCGACGTGACTGCGTGATTTGCCGACGAGCCGCGCTATTTCTTCCTGCTTATGTCCAAAATCCCGAGCAAGTCTTTGATAAGCATCGGCTTCTTCGATCGCATTAAGGTCCTGCCGCTGAACATTCTCGATGATCGCGATCTCGAGCGTCTCGGCATCACCCAATTGACGAACGATCACAGGAACTTCGTGCAGTTGCGCCTTCTGCGCCGCGCGCCAACGGCGCTCGCCGGCGACGATCTGATAATAGCCCGCGTCGGATGGGCGGACGACTATCGGCTGGATCAGCCCTCGCTCCTTGAGCGAGGAAGCGAGTTCTTCGATCGCAGCCTCATCGAAATGACGACGCGGCTGCGCGCTATTGGGCATGAGCCGCGCGGTGCTCATCATCTGGATGCCGGCGGGGCGAGGCGCCTCCCCCGCGATCGGCTGCTCGCGCGCCACTTCGCCAAGGAGCGAAGACAAGCCGCGCCCTAGCCCACGCTTGACCTCGCTCATGCCGCGACCGCCGGCATGGGCAGGCGACCAATCACCTCGCTCGCGAGCCCCATATAGGCTTCGGAGCCTGGGCAGCGATGATCATAGACCAGCGCAGGCAGGCCGTGGCTCGGCGCCTCGGACAAACGCACGTTGCGGGGGATAGCGGTCTTGAAGACCAGATCGCCGACGACCGCGCGCACATCGTCCGCAACTTGTTCGGACAGGCGGTTGCGCCGGTCGTACATGGTAAGGGCAACACCCAAGATCGAGAGATCCGGATTGAAGCGCGCGCGGACGCGTTCCACGGTTTGTAACAACTGGCTCATCCCTTCGAGCGCAAAGAATTCGCATTGCAGCGGGATCAGCAGGCTGCGCGCCGCGACGAGCGCATTGATGGTGAGCAGGCCCAGCGAAGGTGGGCAATCGATCAGGCAAACATCCCAGCGCGCCTCAAGTCGGGCAAGCGCCTGATCAAGCCGGGTCGTCCGATCAGGCAAGTCGGCCAGCTCCACCTCCGCCGCGGCGAGATCCTGCGTGGCAGCAATGACATCGAGACGGGGAACTGGGGTGGGAATGACCGCGTCATTGAGCTCACATTCGCCCACAAGTACTTGATAAACCGACTTATTCCTGGCGGACCGCTCCACCCCGAGCCCGGTGGATGCGTTGCCCTGCGGATCGAAGTCGATCAGCAGCACGCGAAAGCCCGTTGCGGCGAGCGCCGTAGCTAAATTGATCGCCGTGGTGGTCTTGCCGACACCGCCCTTTTGATTGGCGATCGCGATCCGGATCATCGTCTCTTCTTCCCCACGGTGATCCCGGTTGCGACGATGATCGCGGCCTGGGAATCGGTGACGCTCGGTACGAGCCTGAAGTTACCCTGCCACGAAGCGCGCGCAGCTTCCAGTTCCTCCGCAGCACTTCTGCCTTTCGGGAGGATCCATCGCGTTGCGCCATCGGAGAAGGGGAGCGCCAGTTCGAGCAGCTTGGGTAGCGGCGCAAAGGCGCGAGCACTAATCACATCGAAGCGAGCACGGGGAGCGGTTTCAACCCGATTTCCGACCACCGTCACCCGGTTGGAAATACCGGCAATTGCCGCGGCTTCCTTGAGGAAGGCAACGCGCTTAGCGCGGGATTCGATCAGCGTGACATGGCCCGTGCCAAGCAGCGCAATGATGAGCCCTGGAAATCCCGCACCTGATCCGAGATCAAGCCACATCTTCCACGCGCAAGCGTGGTCCAGCAATTGGGCCGAATCCACCACATGGCGGGCCCAAAGCGCGTCGGCCGTAGATGCGGCAATCAGGTTCTGCCGAGCGGCCTCTTCCCTAAGAAAATCGAGGAAGCGGTCGATCGCGGCGAATGTTTCACGTGGAACATTACGCGCAGACAACCAGGCTCGTGCTTCTTCCTCTCTCATGCCGCGCGACGCTGTGCTGCAACCAGGATGGCGGCAAGCGCGGCCGGCGTGATACCGCGAATACGGGATGCGGCGGCAAGGTCTGTCGGTCGAGCCGCCTCAAGCCGTTCGACCATTTCGTTGGATAAACCTCCGATCGCACGATAACTGCTTATCGCGCCCAGATCGGTAGTTGCCTCCCGGCGGAGCCGCTCAACCTCTGCACGTTGGCGCTCGAGATAGGGTGCATACCGCGCATCATCGAGCGCCTCACTAATCACATCATCGGCGGCATGTTTCACGTGAAACATGAGCTCCTCGGCAAGGTCTTCGCCCTGACGGACCCGGTCGGCGCGGGAGAGCCCAGCGAAGCGGTGCTCCAGCGCGGCATGAACATCCGCAAGCTGCTGGTGGCGTTCCTCGATCATGCGGCGACGCGCCGCTCCGACCGCCGCGCTTGCGATTGCCGCCTCGCCCAGGCGAGTGGCCGCATTATCAGCGCGTAACCGCAGCCGATATTCAGCGCGCGCGGTGAGCATTCGGTAGGGCTCGGTCACTCCCTGCAGCGTGAGATCATCAATCATCACGCCGATATAGGAATCCGCCCTGTCGAACAGCACGGGAGCGAGGTCGCAGGTGTAGGCAGCGGCATTGAGGCCGGCGACCAGACCCTGCGCCCCTGCCTCCTCATAGCCGGTCGTGCCGTTGATCTGTCCCGCACAATAGAGGCCCGCCACCTCGCGCAACGCCAGTGCGGCCGTTAGGCTGCGCGGATCTATATAATCATATTCGACGGCGTAGCCTGGTCGCACGATTCGCGCCTGCTCCAGCCCATCAATCGTGGCGACCATCGCCTCTTGCACGTCAACGGGCAGGGAGGTGGAGATCCCGTTAGGATAGACGAGATAATCGTCTAATCCTTCAGGCTCCAGGAAGATCTGGTGGCCGTCGCGGTCGCCGAAGCGGACCACCTTATCCTCGACGGAAGGGCAGTACCGCGGACCCGAACCTTCGATGGCTCCACTGAACAATGGCGACCTGTCCAATCCCGCACGGATCGCGTCATGCGTGCGTTGATTGGTCCGCGTCAGAGCACATTCCAACTGCGGCAACAGGCGGCGTTGCGTGAGCGGCGAGAAGGTCCAGGGAATTGCGTCTGACGGCTGTCGTTCAAGCTTGGCCCAATCGATCGTGCGCCCATCTATCCGTGGCGGAGTACCCGTCTTCAGCCGCGCCATCGGCAGCTTGAGTTCGCGCAATTGCGCTGCGAGCGGAATTGCCGACCCCTCCCCGGTCCGTCCGCCAATCCTCTGCTCAAGCCCGCAATGGAGTTTGCCGCCCAGGAAAGTGCCGGTCGCCAGAACAACCGCGCGGGCCACGAGCCGCGTGCCATCCCGCAAGCAAACTCCCTCGACCTTGCCGCCCTCAATCAGCAGCGCATCCGCCGAGCCGGCGACCACATGGAGCCGCGCCTGTTGACGGATCAGAGCCTGCGTCGCGGCGCGGAAGCGCTTGCGGTCGGCTTGAACGCGCGGCCCGTGCACCGCCGAACCTTTGCTGCGATTGAGCATGCGATGATGGATCGCCGCCGCGTCCGCAGCACGCGCCATCAGCCCATCAAATATATCGAGCTCGCGGACGAGGTGGCCCTTTCCAACCCCGCCGATCGCCGGATTGCACGACATCGCTCCGATCTGATCGGGATCCATCGTAACCAGCGCGACATGCGCACCGCGCCGCGCCGCGGCAGACGCTGCCTCGCAGCCGGCGTGGCCGCCGCCGATCACGATGATATCAAAGTCGTGCATGCGGGTGTCGCTATGATCGGAGTGGCCGGAGAGTCAAATGTTCCACGTGGAACATTCATTTGCCGATGCAGAAACGCCCGAAAAGGGCGTCGAGCATCTCTTCCACGCCAGCACGGCCGCTGACCCGGTCCAGCGCGACGCGGGCTTGGCGCAAATGTTCTGCCACGAGCAGCAGATCCACCTGCGTCATTGCGGCGGAAATCTCGCGCTCCGCTTCCGCGGCATGCTTGCGGTGGCGCTCGTTGAGCGCGACGGCCTCTGCTGGCGGCAGCAAGGATCGTACCCGTTCTTCCAGCAAGGCGCGCAATTCCCCAAGCCCTTCCCCTGTTACCGTCGACGTCGCAACATCTGCCTCATTCCCTCTCCGGCCCAGATCGGCCTTGGTTCGAACCAGAATTGAGCGTTTACGATCAGGGCATTCGCCAGGCTGGCCCAGCCACAGAATCAAGTCGGCCGATTCAATAGCCGCTTGCGCCCGCGCCATTCCCAACCGCTCGACATGGCCACCGGACTCACGCAGTCCAGCGCTGTCGATCAGCAGGCATGGCATGCCACCGATCGCGAGGGGCACCTCGATCAAATCCCGCGTCGTGCCCGGCACTGGGGAAGCAATGGCCGCTTCCCTTCCGGCTAAACTATTGATTAAGCTTGACTTCCCGGCATTTGTCGGCCCCGCAACGACGATCCGGACGCCGTCGCGTAACCGTTCTGCCGGCGGACGATCGATCGCCGCCCGGATATCCTTGGCAAGCGCCTGCATGTCAGCGACGTCGGCCGTCGCTATCGAGGGTACATCCTCCTCATCCTCGGAGAATTCGATCGCCGCCTCAGTGCGGGCGGAGAGACTGAGGACACGTGTGCGCCACTCGCCGATCAGCTTACCCATGCCACCTTCGGCCAAGCGCAGTGCCTGGCGCCGCTGCGCCTCGGTCTCGGCCGAAAGCAGATCGGCAAGCCCCTCGGCCTGCGTCAGGTCGAGCCGGCCGTTGGAGAAAGCTCGGCGCGTAAACTCGCCCGGCTCGGCCATGCGAAGGCCCCCGAACCTCCCCAGGGCCGCGAGCACGGCAGCAACGACCGCGCGCCCGCCGTGCAAATGGAGTTCGGCGGTATCTTCCCCAGTGGCGGTTGCGGGGCCTGGCAGCCACAGGATCAGCGCGCGATCGAGCATATCGCCCCCAGAGTCGCGCAGCGTTGCGGTTACCGCGCGGCGCGGCACGGGCAGCCGACCGGCGAGCGCGGCGAGCGCCTCCCCTGCCCGCGTACCGCTGACCCGCACGACGGCTATTCCGGCGGGCAATGCGCCACTCGAAAGTGCGAAGATCGTGTCCCGCGTATCCGCGGTCATAGCATCAAGGCTTGGATGTGCTGGAGCTCGGTCGCGTCATCTGATCGACCATCTGACGCCAGGCATTCATCCCCATCTCACCCATGCCACCCCAAGAGCGGATCATGCTCTCCAGCATGTCGGGGGTGATGCCGTTAGTCATCGCGTCCTTGAGCTTGTCGAGGTAAAGATCGTGAATGGGTGCCATATCGGGCAGACCCATGAAGCGACGCGCTTCCTCGGGCGTGCAATCGATGTTCATGGTGATGTTCATCGGTCGCTTTTCCCTGTTGCGCGTTGCTGAACGCGCGTTGGTAGAACAAGGATCGGACAGCGTCCATGCCGCAGCAAGATGGAGCCAGCCATGGGTGAATGGATCGAAATCGAGGCGCTTGGGGGCGAAGGCCACTTCGCAGGCTGGCTGGCGTGGCCGGAGGGCGAGCCAAAGGCCGCGATCATCGTCATCCAGGAGATATTCGGCGTGAACGCCGGCATTCGCGAGAAGACCGATACCTGGGCGAGCAAAGGCTATCTCGCGCTCGCTCCCGACATGTTCTGGCGCTTCGCTCCCCGCTACGACGTCGACCCCGACGTGCCTGAGCAGCTTGAAGAGGCGATGCAAATCCGCAGCCGGCTCGACTTCGACAAGGCCGCCGCCGACGTCGAAGCGGTTATTCGCCACGTCCGCGGAATGATGCCCACGGGGTTTAAAATCGGCGTGATCGGCTTCTGCGCAGGAGGGAGCATCGCCTATCTTGCCGCTACGCGCACGGATGCGGATGCGTCCGTCGGCTATTATGGGCGCCAGATTGCCGACCATCTCAACGAGGTGCACGCAATCGCTCGTCCGCTGCTATTGCACTTCGGCCTAGAGGACTCTTCGATTCCCGCCGAAATCCGCGAGAAGATTCGTTCCGAACTCGATACGAACCCTCGCGTCACCATCCATGACTATCCGGGAGCAGGCCACGGCTTCGCGGCCGGCTCGGGCAGGAGACGAAATGATGCGGCGGCACAGGTAGCCGATACGCGGACCGAGGAGTTCTTCGCGCGCCATTTGGCCTGAGCTCCCCAGCGAGGCCCATGTTGTGGCGGAGGCTTCAGGTGAAGAGCGTCACCACGCCGACATGCTCGTTGGTCCAGCCCTCATAGATCATCTTGACCGCGACGTAGAGGATCACTGCTAGGCCGACATAGGCAATCCACCGATAGCGCTCGATCACGCGCGCGAGCAGGTTGGCGGCGACCCCCATCAGCACGACCGAGAGGATCAGACCGATGATCAGGATGCCGGGATGCGCTCGCGCAGCGCCCGCCACCGCCAGAACATTGTCGAGGCTCATTGATACGTCCGCGACCGCTACGGCCCAAGCCGCGGCAGCGAAGCTCTTGGCAGGCTTGAGCCCGTCGGCATGCGTCTTGTGGTCGCTGCGTAGTTCGCGCCACATCTTCCAGGCCACCCACAGCAGCAGCAACCCGCCGGCGAAGGTCAGCCCCACGATCTGCAGTAATTGCGTAACCGCCAGCGCAAAGACGATGCGTAGGAACAACGCGGCGAGGATACCGATGAGGATAACCTTCTTGCGTTCCTCAGGCTTCAGGCCAGCCGCGATCGCGCCGACGACGATGGCATTGTCGCCCGCCAGCATGACGTCGATCATCAATACCTGCAGGAAGGCCGACATGGCCGAAGGCGAACCCAGGTTGGAAAAGTCCGCGACGATGTGCTGCCAGAGCTCGGTCATCCGGGCCTGATATTAGTCTGCGGCGGGCCTGTCGATGATCGATGGGCCGAAATAGCTCACTTCGGGCATCGGATCGTAGAAATGATGGAGCAGCGCGCTCCACATCTGATAACGATCGGACTTGCGAAATCCGTCGCGATGGCTCTCGACATCCTGCCACGTCACGCGCAGCAGATAGAAACCGGGCGCCTCCGCCGCTGGGCGCACCTCGATGTCGTGAAAACCCGGCGATGCCGCAATCAGCGGCACTGCCTGCAGCACGGCCTGCTCGAATGCCGTCGCCTCGCCGTCGCGAATGCGGAGCAAGGCGTGTTCGACGATCATTCGATCTTACTGATTCATGGAGTCGAAGAAGTCCTCGTTGGTCTTCGAGTCCTTCATCTTGTCGAGGAGGAATTCCATCGCGTCGGTCGTGCCCATCTGCATCAGGATCCGGCGCAGTACCCACATTTTGGACAGCTTGCCCTTATCGATGAGCAGCTCTTCCTTGCGCGTGCCAGACTTGCCGACGTCCATCGCCGGGAAGATGCGCTTGTCGGCAACCTTGCGATCGAGCACGATTTCCGAGTTACCCGTGCCCTTGAACTCTTCGAAGATGACTTCGTCCATGCGGCTGCCGGTGTCGATCAGCGCGGTGGCGATGATCGAGAGCGAGCCGCCTTCCTCGATGTTACGCGCAGCACCGAAGAAGCGCTTCGGCCGCTGGAGCGCATTGGCGTCGACACCCCCGGTCAACACCTTGCCCGAGCTCGGCACGACCGTGTTGTAGGCGCGGCCGAGGCGCGTGATCGAATCGAGCAGGATCACGACGTCCTTCTTATGCTCGACCAGCCGCTTGGCCTTTTCGATCACCATTTCGGCGACCTGGACGTGACGCGTGGCGGGCTCGTCGAAGGTCGAGGAGACGACCTCGCCCTTCACCGAACGCTGCATGTCGGTCACTTCTTCCGGCCGCTCGTCGATCAATAGCACGATCAGGAAGACTTCAGGGTGATTATCGGTGATCGCCTTGGCGATGTTCTGCAGCATCACCGTCTTGCCAACGCGGGGCGGCGCCACGATCAAAGTACGCTGGCCCTTGCCCTGGGGAGCGACGAGATCGATTACGCGCGCCGACTTGTCTTTGACCGTCGGATCGGCGGGATCGAGCGTCAGCTTCTGCTCGGGATAAAGCGGGGTGAGATTGTCGAAATTGACGCGGTGGCGAACAACCGCAGGATCGTCGAAATTGACCTGAACCAGCTTGGTCAGCGCGAAATAACGCTCGCCGTCCTTGGGTTCGCGGATCTCGCCCTCTACCGTGTCACCGGTGCGAAGCCCGAACTTACGCACCTGGTTCGGGCTGACATAGATATCGTCGGGACCCGCGAGGAAATTGGCCTCGGGCGAACGCAGGAAGCCAAAGCCGTCGGGCAGAACCTCGATCGTCCCCATGCCCATGATCTGCTCGCCGCCCTCGGCCTCGAATTTGAGGATGCCGAACATCAGGTCCTGCTTGCGCATCGTCGATGCGCCCTCGACGCCGCGCTCTTCGGCCATCGCGACCAGCTCGGCGGGGGTTTTCTTCTTGAGGTCCTTGAGGTGCATTGAGAGCGTATCCGGGATTTCTTTGGGGGAGGAACGGCGCGGAATTGGCGACTGTTCGGGTGCTGGATGGAGATTCGGGCGCTCGCAAGGAATGCGGTCCCGTCAGGGCCAAGCGGTAAAAGGCACCGCGGCCATCGTCAAGCGGGAGATGGTGGTAGATCGGACCGGATTCAAGCTGAGCGGTGGAGCCGTGCGTGGATGTCACCATAAGCGGCGGCAATAAGCTCCTCTATCGCCGCCGAGTCCGGCTGACGATCCCAACGCAATTTCACATGGCGCATGCGCTTGCCGCCGCCCTCCAGCAGACGTCGGGGATCGGGCAGCGACGCGCCGTGAAAGAAGCCGATGGCGGCGTGAGTCGAGAAAGCCGCGACGTAAGCAAAGGCGACCTGTCCAACGCAGGCGGTGGGAACCCCGTCATGCAGGGTTTCGGTCGTGTCGGGACCTGCGTGCCGCAGCCGGATGAACCATCGTTCGGCAAGCGAACGAAGCGCATCTCCCTGCGCAAACCAGGCTGCAACCGCAGTATCGTGTGAACTGGAATCGCGAAGCCGGAACAGCTCGTCCATGGCGACACCCCCACCTGGTCGTGCCGAAGGGCCTCGCCTTCGGCAGCAGCTAGCTGGATATCTTCAGAATGGCTTCAGCACCACCAGGATCACGATCGCCGCGGTGGCGATGCCGGGTACCTCATTCATGATCCGGAGCGCCTTGCCCGAAACCGGCCGCTCCCCGCGTGCCAGCTTCTTGCCGTAGCCGACCATATAGCCGTGATAGGCCGACAGCCCGATGACGATCAGGAACTTGGCGTGCAGCCATCCGCTCGTCCAGAAATGGCCGACGGTGGCGAGCGTGATGCCGAGGATCCAGACCATCACCATCGAGGGCGTGATGATGATGTTGCGTAACTTGCGCTCACGATCGATCCAACGCCGTTCCTCCTGGCTGCCGGGCGTCGCCTCCTGGTGATAGACGTAATAACGCGGCAGCAGGAACAGCCCCGCGATCCAGAAGATCACGAAGATGATGTGACCGGCCTTGATCCAGAGATAGGTCAACGAGAGGATATATCCCAGGCTGGGGAGGCTCATGCGCGTATCATAGAGAGCAATTTCTCCACGTGCACCACCGGCGTTTCCGGCAGGATGCCGTGGCCCAGATTGAAGATGTGCGGCCGTTTTGAGAAGGCCGCACGGATGCGATTCACCGCATTTGCCTGAGCCTCCCCGCCCGCAAGCAGCGCGAGCGGATCGAGATTGCCCTGCACGGGCAGCCCTGTCGGAAGCGCCTCCTCCGCCCATTCGGGATCAATCGTTTCATCGATACCGAGCGCATCGACGTTGGTTTCACGCGCATAGACGGGCAGTTTTTCGCCGATTCCCTTGGGAAAGCCGATGATCGGAATGCCCGGACGGCGGACGCGCAAGGCTTCCACGATGGCCCGATTGGGCGCGACCACCCAGCGCAGAAATTCTTGCGGAGCGAGGCTGCCTGCCCAGCTGTCGAACAATTGCACCGCCTCAACGCCGGCATCGATCTGACCAATGAGATAATCGACCGTCTGGGCGACGATCGCGTCGATCAATCGCTGGAACGCCAATGAATCACGATAAGCGAGCGCGCGTGCCGCGGCCTGATCCTTGCTGCCCTGCCCGGCCACCATGTAGGTTGCGACGGTCCATGGCGATCCGGCGAAGCCCAGCATCGTAACGTGCGGCGGCAATGCGGCGACGACCCGGCGCACGGTTTCCAGGACCGGCGCCAGCTTTGCCGGATCCGGCGCCAAGGCGCTGAAGTCCCCATCGAGCAGCAGCGGCGCCAGGCGCGGGCCCTCGCCTGTTTCGAACCAGAGCTGCTGACCCATCGCATGGGGAATGACGAGGATGTCCGAAAAGAGGATCGCGCCGTCGAAACCGAAACGCCGGATGGGCTGGAGCGTGATCTCGGCCGCGGCGGCGGAGTCATAGCACAGTTCGAGAAATCCGCCCTTCTCCGCGCGCAATTCACGATATTCGGGCAGATAGCGCCCCGCCTGGCGCATGAGCCAGACCGGCGGCGGATCGCGCCGGTCGCCGCGGAGAACCCCGAGCAGCGGTCGACCCCCCGATTCACGCGATGGGACGAAGGAACTTTTTTCCGAAACGGGCGACACGGGAACGCATCCTTTATCTAATCTAAGTGTTTAAAAGGATTCTGTGAGAGTCAGTAGGGCGCCGCGGAGTGGGGTTTATTCACGCCGCCCGAAATTGCCAACAGCTTGACATCTGATTCCGTGGCGGAATGCCGCGAGTCACGGGCGCTTCCCCCGATATCCACAGGCACCTCCTTTTCAAGAATCCCCTGTGGATGACCATGTCGATGGCTTTCGCAAGTCGGGCACGCCTCGATCCGCTTTGCGTGGCCCACCATCCTACGCTAGCGCTCTCCCCATGGTTTTCCACAGGCATTTTCCCAATAATTTCGGGGCGCGCTGATGCGTTTGCACCTCCATCTCCTGTCGGATTCGACCGGCGAGACACTCGAGGTCATCGCCAAGGCGGGCGTGGCCCAGTTCGACGGGGTCGAGGTCATCAAGCACTTCTGGCCGATGGTCCGGTCGGAAGGCCATCTCGAACGCGTGCTGTCGGAAATCATCCAACGGCCGGGGCTGATCATCTACACGCTGGTCAATTCGGACGTACGCCGATCACTCGAACAGCGCTGCCGGCTTGCCGGCCTGCCGCACGTGGCGGCGCTCGACCCGGTGTTCGAAGCGCTCGAACGAATGCTCGGCCAGGAACAGAAAGCGCGGCCGGGGCGCCAGCACGCGCTCGACGCCGCTTACTTCGCACGCGTAGACGCGATTCAGTTCACGATCGCGCATGACGACGGCATCGCGCCCGAGGATTGGGAAGAGGCGGACATATTGCTGGCGGGCGTCTCCCGATCCTCCAAGACGCCGACCAGCATCTATCTTGCCAATCGCGGCTATAAGGTCGCGAATATCCCGCTGGTGCTGGAAACGCCGCCGCCGAGGCAATTATTCGAAGTGACCAATCCGCTCATTGTAGGCCTGACGACCAGCCCCGATCGGCTGATCCAGATTCGCCGAAATCGGTTACTCTCGCTGAATCAGGCGCCCGAGACGTCTTATGTCGATCAGGAAGCCGTGGCACGCGAGCTCGCTGCGGCCCGACGCATTTTCGCCGATCGCGGCTGGCCGGTGATCGACGTCACCCGCCGTTCGATCGAGGAGACCGCCGCGGCAATCATCAACCTGATCACCGAGCGTGAAAGCAAGGCCGAGGAACAGGCATGAGCGGCATCATCCTCGCCTCCCAATCCGCCTCTCGCAAGGTCATGCTTGAGGCCGCGGGTGTGCCTTTCACTGCTGAGGCGGCGGGCATAGACGAGGCCGCGGTCAAACAGGCGATGCTGGCCGAGGGAGCTGACGGTCGCCAATTGGCCGATGCACTCGCCGAAATGAAGGCGGTCAAGATATCGCGCCGTCACCCGGATGCGCTCGTGCTCGGATGTGATTCGACCGTGGCGACGGCCGAGGGTGATCTGATCGACAAAGCCGCCACGCGCGTGGAATCAGCTGCACAACTGCGCGCTCTTGCGGGCACCACGCACAAGCTGACCAGCGCCGCGGTGGTCGCGCAGGGTGGTATACCCGTCTGGCGGCACGTCGATACCGCGAAGCTCACCATGCGCGACTTCTCTGATTCCTTCCTGGAATCCTACCTCGACGCCGAATGGCCCGTGATCGCGGGATGCGTCGGTGGATACAGGCTCGAGGGTCGGGGCATTCAATTATTCAGCCGGATCGAGGGCGACCATTTCACGATCCTCGGCCTCCCGCTTTTGCCCCTGCTCGACTGGCTGCGCGTGCGCGGGATGATGCCCCAATGAACTTCATCCGCCATGATGCCGGTAAAAGCGCAGCCATTGCCTATCCTCCGTCATTCCCGCGCAGGCGGGTATTCATACACCCTGGCTGGTCGCATCTGTCTGAAACGATTGATTTTATGGATCGCCGCCTGCGCGGGGAGGACGGCAGGGTATTCCGATCGACGGTTTCTCGAGCGGAGCGGCTCCGATGAGCAGGCCCTATGCCGAGGTGATTGGCGACCCGATCGCGCAATCCAAATCCCCGCTGATGCACGGCTTCTGGCTGGAAAAGCTGGGAATCGACGCGACTTATGGTCGTGCGCATCTGACCCCGGCCGATCTTCCTGATTTTGTCGCGCGCCGGCGCGCGGATCCCGCTTGGCGTGGCTGTAATGTTACAATTCCGCACAAGCAGGCGGTCATGCCCCTGCTCGACCGGCTCGATCCGGTGGCGGAGGCGATCGGGGCGGTCAACACGATCGTGCCACGCGATGGTCTGCTGATCGGCCACAATACGGACGCGCCCGGATTTCTGGAACCGTTGCGGCCCCTAATTGCCGAACGCCATCTGCTCCGCACCGCGCGCATATTGGGCACGGGCGGGGCGGCGCGCGCGATTGCCCATGCGCTGTGGGGCGAAGGCTTCACCCTGATCATCGCCGGCCGCGATCTCGCTAAGGCGCAGGCGATAGCGAGCGCATTCGATGCGGCGCATACTCATGTCTGCACGCTCGACACCTTCGCACGGCCGCTTGACTTTGATTGGGGTGAGCCGGGCGATCGGCTGGATGTAGTCGTCAATGCCACTTCTCTCGGTATGACTGGGAAGCCCGCCTTGCCGATCGACTTCTCCAATCTCCCGCCGGGTGCGATCGTCTACGACGCCGTCTATGCCCCATTGATCACGCCGCTGCTGGCCGAAGCGCAAAAGCGCGGTCATCCCATCATGGATGGTCTTTCAATGCTGATCGGCCAGGGCAGGATCGCCTTCGAACATTTCTTCGGTGCGGTTCCACCGTCCGATCCGGACAGCGAAGCCGAGCTGCGGGCGCGGCTGACCGCATGAGCATCGTCCTCGGGCTAACTGGCTCGATTGGCATGGGAAAATCGACGGTAGCCGCCATGTTCCGCGCGCAGGGCATCCCTGTTTTCGATGCCGACGCGGAGGTGCGGCAGATGCAGGGTCCGGGCGGAGCGTTGCTGTTGCAGATCGAGGCGCTGCATCCCGGCGTGACCGGGCCCGGCGGCGTCGATCGCGCACGCCTGGGTGGAATCGTGATGCACGACAGCGCCGCGCTGTTGCGATTGGAGGCGCTGATCCACCCTGCGGTCGAGCGGAGTCGGCGAGCCTTTCTGCGGCGATACCGTGCCAGTCCGCTGGTGGTGGTGGACGTCCCGCTGCTGTTCGAGAAAGGCGGCTGGCGGCGGGTCGATCTTATTGCGGTCGTATCGGCGCCAGCATGGCGACAGAATCGGCGCGTGCTGGGGCGGCCGGGCATGATCTGGAAACGGCTGAAGCGGATCCGCAGCCTCCAGATACCCGATTCGCAGAAGCGCCGGCGCGCCGACTTCGTGATCCCGACGGGCGGTACAATTCAGGCCACGCGCGCGGTGGTCCGGCGCGTCATCGCCGCTTGCATGGGACGCGACATAGTCAGATAGTTGCGGTCATGCGGGAAATCGTTTTCGACACCGAAACAACGGGCCTTAGTCCGAGCGACGGCCATCGCCTAGTGGAGATTGGCTGCGTCGAGATCGTCAATCGCTGCGAGACAGGACGCTCGTTCCACAAATATATCAATCCGCAGCGCTCGATGCCGAGCGAGGCGGAGGCGGTGCATGGCCTGTCCGCGATCTTCCTGTCGGATAAGCCCTGCTTCCATGAGATCGTGGACGAGTTGATCGAGTTTCTGGGGGATGCGCCACTGATCGCGCATAACGCCGGATTCGACTTTACCTTCCTCAACTGGGAGCTGGAGAATTGCGGGCGCGAGGCAATCGCGATGAGCCGCATGGTCGACACGCTGGCGATGGCGCGCACCCGGCACCCTGGCGCTAAGCACAGCCTCGATGCTCTTTGCACGCGCTACGGTGTCGATCGCAGCCAGCGTGTAAAGCATGGCGCCTTGCTCGACGCCGAGCTTTTGACCCAGGTTTACGTCGAATTGTGCGGCGGCCGACAGATTGGTTTCGTTCTGGCGGAAGAGCGTTCGACCGATCTGATGGTCGAGGTGACCGAAATCGCCGTCAGGGCAACGCCACGTGTCGCCCGACCGCCGCGCCCGCATGCAGCAAGTCAGGCGGAACTGGCGCGCCACGCAGCGTTTATCCAGAAGCTGGTCGATCCGCTTTGGGAGTTAGTGCCCTCGGCGGGTTGACGTAGCCCTGTCGTGGCGCTTGAAGCGCCGCGCCTGAGGTAAGGCCGAGAAGGAGACGTCACATGGAAATCCGGGTTTCCGGTCATCAGGTCGATACTGGCGATGCGCTGCGCGTGCACGTCGAGGAGCGGCTTCAGGCGCTTTCAGAGAAATATTTTTCGCGCAGTATCTCCGCGCATGTGACGTTCGGACTGGGGCCGCATGGCGGCTTCAGCTGCGACATTGTCGCGCACGTGATGCAAGGTGTGATCCTTAAGGGAACTGGCCACGGAAACGAGGCGCATCCCGCTTTCGATCAGGCTGCCGATCGGATCGAAACCCAACTTCGCCGCTATATGCGCCGGCTCAAAAACCGCCGCGACGGCGCGGATTCGGTCGAGGTCGAGATCGATGCGGGCTACACCGTGTTCCAGGGCGCCGCGGACGAGGAAGAGGTGGCGGGCGACCATCCCCCCGTCATCGCCGAAACGCGTGTCGATGTGCCCGAGGCGACCGTGTCGGACGCCGTTATGATGCTCGATCTGCGGAATACTAACGCGCTCTTATTCAAAAATTCAGGAACCGGGGCGTTTAATATGGTGTATCGGCGCGGCGACGGCACGATCGGCTGGGTGGAACCGCAGCGCGCCGCATGACTTTTGCGCGGATCGCCGGATCACACTGCTGACGGATTCAGTGACAAGATGGACGACCTTTCGGACCTCGTAAGCCCCGATGCTGCGTTGATTGGCATCTCGGCACCCAACAAGAAGGCGCTGTTCCAGCAGCTTTCCCAGACGGCCGCCGGCCTAACCGGGCTGAACGCGCGCGTCATTGTGGACCGGCTGCTGGAACGTGAACGATTAGGGTCGACCGGATTCGGCGGCGGCGTCGCAATCCCGCACGGCAAGATGGATGGGCTCGACCACGTCGTCGGGCTGGTCGCCCGGCTCTCGCAGCCGATCGATTTTCAGGCGATCGATGGCATGCCGGTCGATCTGGTCTTTCTTTTGCTGTCGCCACCAGACGCGGGCGTCGAGCATCTGAAGGCGCTGGCGCGCGTCAGCCGCAAACTGCGCGACCGATCGTTCGTCGCCAAGCTGCGCGGCGCGGGTTCGCCCGACGCGCTCTACGCGTTGTTCGCGCAGACCGACACGCGCGACGCGGCCTGACATGGCACCCCGGCTCGCTGCCGGGATGCTCGTGTCCGCACTCCTGCGCCGGGTCGAGGAAGCCGGCGGGACGGGGGCGGTGCTGGCGAGAGGCGACGCGACCTCGGGCGCGCTGCTGATCCAGCTTGCCGAGCGCGGGGTGCCAGGGCCACTGCTCGAACGGCGGTTAGACGTGAACGGTCAATATCGCTGGTCGGCCACTGGGCCCGACGAGCCGGAGCAGCGCGGTGACTATATCGTACGGCGTCGGCGCAGCGATCCCGACCTATGGGTGATCGAACTCGACGTGCCGGATGGACACAGCTTGGTCGAGGACGTCGCCGGATAAGCGGATCGCCCCGGCTGAGCGTACCCGCACTTCTCATCGTTCCCCACCTGTTCTAATCTTCGCGAATCATGGCGAGTCTGCCCAGCTGTTTCGAAGACGCACCGCTGATCGCAGCCGACGTCGCGCGTGGCGTGTCGCGGCTGTTCTGGCGACAGGAGCTGGTGGGTATTTGCGAAGTGCCGCTCGGCAATGGCCGCCGTGCCGATATCATGGCGATCGACGCCAAAGGCTGCATCACGATTGTCGAGATCAAATGTTCGCGGGCTGATCTGCGCGGCGACGGCAAATGGCGCGAATATCTCGATTATTGCGACCGTTTCATCTGGGCGGTCCCGGCAGGCTTTTCGCTCGAGCCGTTTGAGGAAGACCATTTCCGTCCCGACATTGCCGGGCTGATCGTCGCCGATCGCTACGATGCGGAGATGTTGCGCGAACCCAAGCTGCGCCCGCTCAACGCCGCGCGGCGCAAGGTGGAGACGTTGCGTTTCGCCCGCCGCGCGGCGACGCGGCTATTGGGCTCGCTCGACCCGGGTCTGGATGGACTCGACTGATTCGGTCTGCTGAACGTCAGAAGCCGATCACCGGGCCTGTAATATTCTTCTTCGTGGTGGGCTTGGCATCCTGCAGCAGCTTGAGGATGGCCGTGCCGCGTGGATCGTCCTTCGCATAATCGAGCGCGCTCTTGCCCGCGATCGAGTCTGCAAGCTTGGGGTCGGCGCCAGCGTCCATCAGGGCGCGGACGAGCAACGGATCCCGCCGGTGGACGGCCAGGATGAGCGGAGTCTCGCCGCGACTATTGGGCTGATTGACCTTGGCGTTCATGCCGACAAGGTAATTCATTGCGGTGATATCACCGAACAGCGCGGCATAGTGCAGCGCCGTGTTGCCATCATTATCGCGGATATCCGGGTTGGCGCCTTTGTTGAGCAGGAAGCCAACCCAACTGTCCTGATGCTGCTTGACGGAGATGTGAAGCGCGGTCTCGCCCGTGGTGCGATCGCGTGTGTTGAGCACCGGTGCGCCCGGCTTGTTGAGATATTCCATAGCTTTGTCGCCATCCGCCTCGCGCACGGCTTTCAGGAAATTATAGCTGTCGGAGAATTGCGCCATCGCCGGCGCGGCGCAGGCGATGGCCAGGCTGCACAAGATCGCCCTGGAAACGGCGCCCTTCGGTCCCATATCGAAAGCTCCCCTGATCGCGCGGCCAAGCGCTTGTCAGCGGCCGAATAGCAAAGCAAGGCTAAGCGTACCATGAACAAGACATTGGCCTCGCTCGGATTTGCCCTGAGCCTCATGCTCTCGCTCGCCGCCTGTCACCGCGGGCCGACCGAGCCCGCGCCGCTCCAGGGCGCGGCGATCGGCGGGCCGTTCACGCTGACCGATCAGAACGGCAAGAGTTTCTCGAGCGATGCGCTCGCAGGCAAATATCGCGTCATCTATTTCGGCTACACCTTCTGCCCCGATGCGTGCCCGACCGACATGGCAGTGCTCGGCAAGGCGATGCGGACACTGGATCAAAAGGACCCCACCAAATCGGCGCGCATTCAACCGATCTTCATCACCGTCGATCCGGCGCGCGATACGCCCCCGGTGCTCAAGCAGTTCGTTGCCGCTTTCCACCCGCGCTTGATCGGGCTCACCGGCAGCGAGGCGCAGATCGCAGCGGTCGCGAAGGAATATGCCGTCTCTTATCGCCAGCAGCCCGCCGCGAAGGGCGCGTCCGGTTATCTGATGGACCATCCCCGAATCGCAATCCTGCTCGGGCCGGACGGCAAGCCGATCGAACTCCTGCCCGTCGACGCCAATGCAGACGCGGTCGTCGCCGAGCTCGAAAAGTGGGTGATATGAGCCGCTTCTGGGAAGAAAAGCCGCTCGCCAAGATGAGCCGGGCGGAGTGGGAAGCGCTGTGCGACGGCTGCGGCAAATGCTGTCTTCACAAGCTGGAGGATGAGGAAACGGGCGAGGTCTTCCCGACCAACGTCGCCTGCCGCCTGCTCGACCGTCGCAACAGTTGCTGCCGGGACTATGCCAACCGTCGCACCTATGTCCCCGATTGTGTTCGGCTGAGTCCGGGGAAATTGCAGGAACTGGAATGGCTTCCGTCGACCTGCGCCTATCGGCTATTGGCAGACGGTAAACCTTTGCCCGATTGGCATTATCTGATCAGCGGCAGCCGCGAGACGGTGCACGAGGCGGGTATGTCCACGCGCGGCTGGACCGTGTCCGAGGAGGAAGCCGGCGAGCTCGAATACCACCTTGTCGACCGCGAGCTCTGACCTGGTTTTCACTGGCGGGGGGCATGTCCGCCCGTTGACCGTCCGCCGCTCGGGGCTTGCGCGGCGGATGCGGCTTGCGGTGGATCCGCGCGACGGGGCGGTACGGTTGACCTTGCCGCGCCGGGCGGCGCTCGCCCCGGCGCTCAAATGGGCGGAAAGCCAACGCGCCTGGGTCGAGCAAGCGCTCGCGAAGCTGCCCGCCGAAGAAAGAATCGGACCTGGGAGCGTGATCCCGTTCGAAGGTGAGCCGCTGCGGATCGAATGGCTTGCCGGCGGATCGCGCATCGTGCGGCGGGATGGCGATCGGTTGGTTGTGGGCGGTCCGGAAGAGATGGTGAAAGCCCGCGTGTTGCGCTGGCTAAGGGCTGAAGCGGGACGCACCTTGGAGAGCGAGACGCGCATCGTGGCGACGCGTGCGGGGGTATCGGTCGGCCGCGTGCGGGTCGGCGATCCCCGTTCGCGCTGGGGGAGTTGCTCGGGCAATGGCGACATCGCCTATAGCTGGCGGCTGATCCTGATGCCGCCTGCGGTGCGTGCGTCGATCGTGGCACATGAAGTCGCGCACCGCCTGCATATGCACCATGGCCCGGAGTTTCACGAAGCAGTGGAGCGCCTGCTCGGCCGCGCGCCGAAAGCCGAGCGCGCCTGGCTTAAGGCGCACGGGGCGGCGATGCATCGGGTGGGGTAACGCCTTTCTCGTCACCCAGGCAAAAGTCGCGGTCCAGCTCCTGGCTGGTGCGCTTGGGTGAACCAGGGAAGATGGGTGTCGGCTTTCGCCGGCCTGACGGTTATGCGATCAGTGCGGTTGCGGCTGACGCGGCTGATCTTTCAGGACGCTGTCGAGCCATTTCTGGTCGATCTGCGGCCGTGGCGTTGTTCCCTGCGGGCGATCGGCGGCGGGAGACCGGCGCGGAGCAGGCGGCGGTACGGGTTGTTCCTCGACCGGCTGGCTGTCGTCCGGCGCCGCTTCCGGCTGATCCGGCGCACCCTCTGGCACGGCGCCGTTATCGGCGCCCAGGTCCTGATCTGGGGCGCCATAATAAGCTTCCTCGTCGGGCTCGAGCTGCCATTCGGGCAGCGTGACCTCCGTCTGGAAATTCTGAACGGGCCGCGTGCGCAGGGCGACCTGCATCATTGCCGAAAACGCCCGTGCCGGATTGCGGCTGCCGTACAGGCCCGGCAGCGCCTTGGCGTCGTCTCGGCCCATCCACACGCCTGTTGTCAGGCCCGATGAAAATCCGAGGAACCAGCCGTCCTTGTTGGAAGAAGTGGTGCCAGTCTTGCCGGCCACCGGCCGGCCGATCTGCGCCGCTCGAGCGGTGCCGGTATTGACCGCGGTCTGGAGCAGGTCCGTCATCTCAGCCGCTACGTTGGGGGGTACCAACACGCGCGGTTCCTCCGCTGTATGTTGGTAGAGCACCGTGCCGTCGGTCGTGCTGACCTTGGTGATGCCATAGGGTGTGACTGCAGCGCCGTTATTCGAGATTTCGGCGAAAGCGCGTGTGAGCTCGATCAGTCGCACGTCCGACGTGCCGAGCACCATCGAAGGATGCGTGTTGATCCGGGTGCTGATGCCGAAACGGTGTGCCATGTCGGCAACCGCGTCAAAGCCTACCTTTTGGCCAAGCTGTGCGGCGACGGTGTTGATCGAGAAAGCGAAAGCGTTGCGAAGGTCGATCTGACCGAGGAAGCGGCGGGAGTCGTTGCGCGGGCTCCACCCGTCGATCGTGATCGGCTGATCGACCACCGGATCGCCTGGTTTCATACCGGCTTCCAGAGCGGCCAAGTAAACGAATAGCTTGAAAGCGGAGCCGGGCTGGCGTTGCGCCTGGGTGGCGCGATTGTAGATCGACGTCACATAATCCGTGCCGCCCACCATTGCGCGGACGGCGCCGTCATTTTCCATCGAGACCATCGCGCCCTGCGCTCCGGGCGGCGTGTTCTGCCGGATGGCGTCGTCTGCCGCGCGCTGCATGCGCAGATCCAGCGTGGTCCAGACGTCGAGCGGCGCAGTCTGTTCGTCAACCAGCGTGTCGAGCTGCGCCAATGCCCAATCGGTGAAGTAGCGGACGCTGTTCTGCTTGGGCTCGGGCGCGAAGTTGACCTGCTCCAGGTGGACATTTGCCGCTTGTGCGGGGGTGATCACGCCGGCGTCGACCATCACCTCAAGCACCACCTTGCCCCGGTCGCGCGCTGCCTGCGCATCGGCGGAGGGCGAATAATGCGATGGCGCCTTCAGCAGGCCTGCCACGATGGCCGCTTCGGCCAGGCTCATATGATCGGCCGGATGGCCGAAGAATTTGCGGCTCGCCGCGTCGATGCCATAGGCGCCGCCGCCGAAGTACATGCGGTTAAGATAGAGCTCCAATATCTGCTGCTTGGAGAATTTGCGCTCGATCGCCAGAGCCAGGATGATCTCGCGGAACTTGCGCCCGACATTATAGGCCTGGCTCAGGAACAGGTTGCGGGCGAGCTGCTGCGTGATCGTCGAGGCGCCTTGCAGGCGGCGTCCGTTGTCGTGAAGTCGCTTCGCGACATATAGCATGCGGGCCATGCCGATCGGGTCGATGCCGAAATGGCTGTAGAAACGCCGATCCTCGACCGCGACGATCGCATCGCGCATCACGGGCGGAATCCGCTCGTAGGACAGCCAATCGCCATAGCTCGGCCCCAAGGACACGAGCAGCGCGCCGTCAGCGGCGTGGACGCGGACCGTCTGGCCGTTGGGCTTCTGCGTCAGCGAATTGAACGACGGCAAGGATGCCATCGTCACCAGCACCGCGATAACCAGCGCGAGCAGGCCAGCTAGAAAGCCGAACAAACCGATGCGGAAGATCATGCGGCCAACCCGGCGGGCGCCCCCAGGCGCGGAAGGACTTTTCGGAGCGGGCATCGGAGAGGCGCCCGATTATCGCGTAACACGCTGTGCTACAAGCCCACTACACCCGACGATGCGACGAGTGGCCCTCAGCCGATCGAGACCGTCATGGCGAAGCTCTCCTCGGTCCCGGGCGCAATTTCGATGATGTGGGGCTTGGCGCGGAAATCGCCTTCATAGCCGACCGGATCGGCGAGCCCTTGCCAGGGCTCGATGCAGAGGAAGGGCGCGCCGGGTTTGGTCCAGATACCCAGCAGCGGCAGCCCCGCGAAATCAACATCGATCGTGCGTTCGCCCGGAACTCCGAAGCGGAGCCTGCGCGAATTGAGCTGGTCGAAGATCAACGCGTCGTCGACAAACAGATCGTCGGCCGGGACAAGCGTGTCGCCCTCCACGGGCGTCGGGCGCGGATCGGGGAGGACCAGGCCGGTAGCGGTGTCGATCCGGCGGATAGGTGCCGGCTCGGCCTGATCGAAGACGATGGCGTGATCGGCGCGCGCGCCGCCCCAGGGCAGCGGCCAGCGGAAGGCCGGATGGAAGCCGAAGCTGGCGGGCAGCGGCTGTTTACCGGGATTGCTGATCGTTGCTCGCGTGCGCAGCGTCGTACCTACGATCGCATGCGTGATGTCGAGGCGGAAATCGAAGGGATATTGCGCGCGCGTGGCCTCGCTCGCCTCAAGCCGGAAGCTAGCGGAGGCGGGCTGGCGATCGACGATCGCGAATTCGCTCTTTCGGGCAAAGCCGTGCTTCGCCATCGGATAGGCCTGGCCGTCCACATGGATCTGTTCCCCGTTCAGGGCGCCGACTACAGGAAAGAGGAAGGGTGCGCGGCCGCTCCAATATTCGGGCGGCCCGTCGGAAAGAAGGTCACGGCCTGCTTCGTCCCGCAGCACGCGCAGCTCCGCTCCCAAGGTGCTGATCTCGGCGCTCAGTGCTTCAGTGGCGATACGAATCGTGTCGGTCATGCATTCCTCTTGCGTCTGTGTTGCCGCCATAGAGCTTCACTTGCCTCGCTGTAAGCATCGGCCGCTATAAGATCAGCTATGAGCGATATTGGATCGATCGTAGCGGAGATTGCCGCAGAGATGGCCGGCGAGGCCGAACGGGGGCGCGTTGCCGACTACATTGCGCCGCTGGCCGAGGTGGATCCGGCGCGGTTCGGAATGGCAGTGATTACGACGGATGGGGATTGCCACCTGGCGGGCGACGCGGGAGAGCCCTTCTCGATCCAGAGCATATCCAAGGTGTTCACACTCACGCTCGCTTTGGGGCGCGTTGGGGACCGACTGTGGGATCGGGTCGGGCGCGAGCCGTCAGGAACCGCATTCAATTCGATCGTTCAGCTCGAAAGCGAGCATGGCGTGCCGCGCAACCCGTTCATCAATGCCGGCGCGATGGTGGTGTCAGACCTGATCCTGGCTGGGCACCAGCCGCGTGAGGCGATCGGCGAGATTGTGCGCTTCGTCCGCAGCCTGGCCGGTGATGATGCGATTTTTGTCGACGAGAAGGTGGCCCGTGCCGAGCAAGTGACGGGTTATCGCAATGCCGCGCTCGCCAATTACATGCGGGCCTTCGACAATCTCAAGAACCCCGTCGACCTTACGCTCGGCGTTTATTTTCATCATTGCGCGATCGCGATGAGTTGCCGCCAATTGGCGCTCGCGGGCCGTTACCTGATGGCGCGCGGCGTCAATCCGGAGACGGGGAAGCGTGTCGTCTCCCCCGAACGCGCACGCCGTATCAACGCGCTGATGCTGACCTGCGGCCACTATGACGGATCGGGCGAATTCGCCTTTCGCGTCGGGCTGCCGGGCAAATCGGGCGTCGGCGGGGGTATATTGGCGATCGCGCCGGGCTGCGCCTCGATCGCGGTCTGGTCGCCGGGATTGAATGAGCGCGGCAATTCGCGCCTGGGGATGGTCGCGCTCGAGCGGTTGGTGCAGCGGACGGGTTGGTCGGTGTTCGATCCCGCCTGATCGGCGCTGAATATGGTGGCGACCGGCGGTGGGGAACTGGCCGTACGCCGCCGGTCGCCACGTTTCTGCTATCGCACAATCGTTAAGATTTTATGGGTGTCGGCTTACGCTCGGGCTCAGTCTGCTTGCGCTTCACCAGCTTGAGTTCGGACCGGTTACAGCCCGGTGCCCCGAAAATCTTGTCGGCCATTCATTCTCCTCTCGACGGCG
>Ga0207647_10000780_pt1 | contig 24787 bp, 16 predicted proteins | sample KBSCornC2_FD_184295 | JGI IMG/M metagenome (GOLD analysis project Ga0207647, IMG submission 184295) | Corn rhizosphere microbial communities from Kellogg Biological Station, Michigan, USA - C2 (SPAdes) (version 2) | ecosystem: Host-associated > Plants > Roots > Rhizosphere ... | reverse complement strand
TTGTCGAAATAAATGTAGATCACCGGCGTCAGATACAGCGTCAGCACCTGCGAGGTGAGCAGGCCGCCGACGACGGCGAGGCCGAGCGGGCGGCGCGAGTCGCCGCCGGCGCCGAAGCCGATTGCGATCGGCAAGGTGCCAAACAGCGCGGCGAACGTGGTCATCATGATCGGGCGGAACCGCACGAGGCAGGCGTCGAAGATCGCCTTCTCCGGTGGCACGCCGCTGCGCTCCACTTCGAGTGCGAAGTCGATCATCATGATCGCGTTCTTCTTGACGATGCCGATCAGCATGATCAGGCCGACCATGCCATAGAGGTTGAGATCGATGTGGAACAGCATCAACGTGAGCAATGCGCCGAACGCCGCGGTCGGCAGGCCGGAAAGAATCGTCAGCGGGTGGATGAAGCTCTCGTAGAGGATACCAAGCACGAGATAGATCACGAACACCGCGAGCGCGAGTAGCAGGCCCATGCCCGCGATCGACGACTGGAACGCCTGCGCGGTACCCTGGAACGAACCGATGATCGTGTCCGGCAGCTTGAGCTGGGCGACAACGCCGTTGATGCGCTCGACCGCCTGGCTCAGCGACACGCCCGGGGCGAGGTTGAACGAGACGGTCACTGCCGGCACCTGGCCGAGATGGCTGATCGTTGCCGGTCCGACCGACTTGTCGAACTTAGCCACGGCCGAGAGCGGCACGAGGTTGCCGTTGCTGCCGTGGACATAGAGTTGAGCGAGGATGCCCGGATCGCCCTGCTTGGTCGGATCGACCTGCATCTGCACCCAGTATTGATCGATCGAGGTATAGATCGTCGATACCTGAGCCGGCCCGAATGCGGTGTACAACGCATTCTCGATCTGCGCCGCGGTGACCCCGGTCGCCGACGCCGCATCGCGGTCGACACGTACGTTGACCTGCGGCGTGGCAATGAGCAGGTCGCTGGTCACGTCCTGGAAACCGGGCTGCTTGGCGATCGCCTCGACCAGCTTCGGCACCGAATCGAACAGTTGCTTCGTGTCGGTGTCCTGCAGCGTGTACTGGTACTGCGTCTTGGTCAGCACGCCGCCGATGCGGATGATCGGGATGTTCTGCAGATAGACCTTGAAGCCCGGGATGCCCTGTAACTTCGGCCGCAGTTCCTGGATCACTTCCTCGGGCGAGCCGCGTTCGCTGCGCGGCTTCAGCGTGACGATCATGCGTCCGAGGTTGAGCGTCGCGCTCGATCCGGAAACGCCGATGAACGACAACACGCCCGCTATGTTCTTGTCCTTGCGGATGACTTCTACCGCGAGCTGCTGCTTGCGTGCCATTTCGTCGAAGCCGACGTCCTGGTCGGCTTCGGTGAACACGAACAGCTGGCCGGTGTCGTCGTTCGGCAGAAAGCCTTTCGGCACCGAGACGAACAGCCAGCCTGTCGCAACGAGAATGACGGCAAACGCCAGCAACACGATGCGGCGATGCGCGAGGCAGGTCTGCAGCGTGCGCCGGTAAAGGTCCTGCATGGCGTCGAAGCCGCGTTCGAACGCCTGATAAAGCGCGCCGTGAGTCTCGCCGTGGTGCGGCTTGAGCATGCGGCTGCACAGCATCGGCGTCAGGCTCAAGCTGACGAAGCCCGAGACCAGCACCGCGGCGACGATCGTTACCGCGAACTCATGCAGCAGGCGGCCGATGATGCCGCCCATGAACAGGATCGGGATGAACACCGCGGCGAGCGAGATCGTCATCGACACGATCGTAAAGCCGATTTCCTTCGCGCCCTCGAACGTCGCCTGCAGCGGCGGCTTGCCCATCTCCATGTGGCGCGAGATGTTCTCGAGCATGACGATCGCGTCGTCGACGACGAAGCCGACGCACAGCGTCAGCGCCATCAGCGAGAGATTGTCGAGGCTGTAGCCAAACGGATACATGATCGCGAACGTGCCGACGATCGACATCGGCAGTGCGAGCGAGGGAATGATCGTCGCCGACAGGTTGCGCAGGAACAGGAAGATCACGAGCACGACCAGCGCGAGCGCGAGCATGAGTGTGAACTGCACGTCTTCGACCGAGGCGCGGATGCTTTCGGTGCGATCGTAGAACACCTTCAGCTCGAGGCCCGCAGGCAACTGCGAAGTGAAACTCGGCAATACGGCGCGCAGGCGTTCGACCACGGCGATCGTATTCACGCCCGGCTGTTTCTGGATCGCAAGCACGACGCCGCGTGGCCCGTTGAACCAGGCCGCGTTCTTGTCGTTCTGCACGCCGTCGTAGACACGGCCAATATCACGCAGACGAACCGGCGCGCCGTTCACGTAACTGACGATCAGGTCGGCGAACGGCTTGGCCGCGGCGAACTGGCCATCGACCATCACGCTATAGGTGCGGTCGCTGCCATAGAGCGTGCCGGTCGGCAGATTGACGTTGCCGCTGCCGACCGCGGCGGCAATCTGATCGATGCCGAGCCCGCGCGTCGCCATCGCCCCGGGATCGAGATCGATGCGCACCGCGTATTTCTGTGAACCGTAGACGTTGACCAAGGCCACGCCTTCGACCATCGACAGGCGCTGCGCGAGCAGCGACTCGGCGTACTCGTCGACCTTCGACAGCGGCAACGTCTTCGACGACATGCCGATGTAGAACACCGGCGAGTCGGCCGGATTGACCTTGCGGAACGTCGGCGGCGTAGTCATGTTCGGCGGCAGTTGCTTGCCTGCCGCGGAGATCGCCGACTGCACATCGAGTGCGGCCGCGTCGATATTGCGCTCGAGCGTGAACTGCAGCGTGATCTGGGTCTGGCCGATGCCGCTGACCGAGGTCATCGAGTCGAGCGAAGGAATCGAGGAAAACTGTTTTTCCAGCACGGTCGCCACGGCCGAACCCATCGTCTCGGGCGAAGCGCCGGGCAGATATGCCTGCACCTGGATCGTCGGGAAGTCGACGTTCGGCAGATCCGATACCGGCAGCAGGCGATACGCGGCGGTGCCGAACACGAGGATGCCGATCATGACCAGCGTGGTCATGACCGGGCGGCGCACGAAAATTTCGGAGACGCTCATGCGCGCAGCCTCACTTCGTCGCGGCGGCTTCGCCCGCAGGCTTGGCTTCGGCGATCTGCACCGGCGTGCCGTCGGTCAGGCGCGACTGCCCGTCGACGACGACGGTTTCGCCGCCATCGAGGCCCTTCGCGATCGCCGACTCACCGGCGACGCTGCGCGCGACGGTCACCGCGCGCTGCGCGGCCTTCTTGTCCGCGTTGACGACAAACACGTAGTAGCCGTTCGGCCCCGCCTTAACCGCGGCGTCGGGCACGACGATCGCGTCGGCATCGCTGCCAAGCGTCAGCGTGATGTTGACGAACTGCCCCGGCCACAGGCTTTCTTCGGCGTTGGCGAACTGCGCACGCAGCTTGATCGTGTTCGTCGCCGGATCCACCGCATTGTCCACGAAGGCGAGCTCGCCGGACTGAGCCGTCTTCACGCCATCGCCTCGCGCCTGCACTCGCAACGCGCCTTTGGCCTGGGCCGTGCGTACGGACTCGACATAGGCGCCCGGCACGGCGAAATTGACGAAGATCGGCGCGACCTGGTTGATCGTCAGCAGCGCATTCGTGTCGTTGGCTTTCACCAGATTGCCCGGCTGCACGAGGATGCGCCCCGCGCGCCCGGCAAACGGCGCGTGGATGTCGGTATAGCCGAGCGTCAACTGCGCTGCGGCGACGTTGGCCTGGTCCACTTTCACCGAAGCGGCCGCCGCTTCGTAGGCCGTGCGGTATTGCTGCATCTGGTCGGCGGAAATGAAACCTTTCTTCGCGACCGGGTCATAGCGATCGACCTGCGCCTTGGCCAGCTCGCGCGCGGCAACATCTTTGGCCAAGGCCGCATTCGCCTGTGCCAGTGACGCCTGCGCCGGTCGCGGATCGATGCGAAACAACAGCTGCCCGGCTTTGACCTCGTCGCCGTCCTTGACGTGGCTTTCGAGCAGCTGTCCGTCGACGAGCGATTTGACCGCAACCGAGTTGATCGCCTCGACCGTACCCACCGCGGCGAGCAGGTCGGGCATGGTCTTGCGCATGGCGACCGCGACGCTGACCGGTGCTGCCGCGGGCGCGGGCGCGGACGGCGGCTTGGAACAGGCAGCGAGCAGCGTGATCAGGATTGCGGCGCAGACGCGACGCATCGCGGATTGGGCGATCAAGGGCATGAGCAGGAAAATGGGTTGCTTCTGCGCAATTATCGCTTATCGGAACGTCATCGCTCGTGTTGCGGAAGTAATGATTTGTTAGGAAAACATCGCGAGGGCGAACTCGCCATTGCCGACCGGTGCAACCCTGCCCCGCTTTCAGCCGCGCCGCTGCTGCTAAAATCGACGCTCATCCGCACCGCATCATTCATGACGCCATCCTTCGTCCACCTGCACGTCCACAGCGACTATTCGCTGGTCGACTCGACGATCCGCCTGCCGGACAAGCCCGAATACGGCGATCCGGCCAAGGCAGGCAGCCGCGCGAACCTGATCAGCCGTGCAGTGGAATCGAACCAGCCCGCGCTGGCGCTGACCGATCAGTGCAACCTGTTCGCCCTGGTCAAGTTCTACCGCGCGGCCGAGGCGAATGGGATCAAGCCGATCGCCGGCGCGGACGTGTATCTGCCGAATCCGAACGATGCGCATCGGCCGTTTCGCCTCACCCTGCTCTGCCTGGACCGCGCGGGCTATCTCAATCTGGCCAAGCTCGTGTCGCGCTGCTACCTCGAAGGCCGCCAGGGCGATTTCGTGCTCGCACAGCCCGAGTGGTTCGCCGATTGCAGCGCAGGCCTGATCGCTCTGGCGGGACGCCAGAGCGATGTCGGTCAGCTGTTGCTCGCCGACAAGCACGATGCGGCGCGCAGCGCGATGCGCGACTGGCTGCGCTGGTTCGACGACCGCTGGTATTTCGAACTGACGCGTACCGGTCACGCAGACGAGCCGCATTTCATCGAAACCGCGTTGAAGCTCGCCGCGGAACTCGCGCTGCCGTGCGTGGCGACCAACGACGTGCGCTTTCTCGCCAAGGAGGATTTCGAATCACACGAAGCGCGCGTCTGCATTCGTCAGGGTCGCCTGCTCAGCGACCCGAAGCGCCCGCACGACTACACCGCCGAGCAATACCTGAAAACGGCCGAGCAAATGGCCGAGCTGTTCGCCGACCTGCCCGAGGCGCTCGAGAACAGCGTCGAGATCGCCAAGCGCTGCAATCTGGAACTCTCGTTCGGCAAGTACTACCTGCCCGACTTCCCCGTACCCGCGGGCGAGACGATCGACAGCTTCATCCGCGCTCAATCGCATGCCGGCCTGGAGACACGGCTCGCCAAGCACGGCATCGCCGAAGGTTTCACGCGCGAGGACTACGTCAAGCGCCTCGACCGCGAACTCGACACGATCGTGAAGATGGGCTTCCCCGGCTACTTCCTCATCGTCGCCGACTTCATCAACTGGGCGAAGTCGCACGGCATTCCGGTCGGCCCCGGACGCGGCTCGGGCGCGGGCTCGGCGGTGGCGTGGAGCCTCGGCATCACCGATCTCGATCCGCTGCGCTATGGCCTGCTGTTCGAGCGCTTCCTCAACCCCGAACGCATTTCCATGCCCGACTTCGACGTCGACTTCTGCATGGACGGGCGCGACAGCGTGATCGACTACGTCGCGCGCAAGTACGGGCGCGACAAGGTCAGCCAGATCATCACCTACGGCACGATGGCGGCGAAGGCCGTGTTGCGCGACGCCGGCCGCGTGCTCGGCATGGGCTACGGCCAGGTCGACAAGATCGCCAAGCTCATTCCGATGATTCCGACCGATCCGATCACGCTCGAGGACGCGCTCGGCCGCAGCAAGAAGTCGCGCGAGCGACCGGACCGCATCGTCGCCGATTTCCGCGATCTCTACGAAACCGACGACGACGCGCGCGAACTGATCGACCTCGCGCTGAGCCTCGAAGATCTCACGCGTAACGCCGGCAAGCACGCCGGCGGCGTCGTCATCGCGCCGAGCGCGTTGACCGATTTCGCCCCGCTCTACTCCGAAGGTGGTGGCGAAGGCGTCGTCACCCAGTTCGACAAGGACGACGTCGAGGCGGTCGGCCTGGTCAAGTTCGACTTCCTTGGCCTGCGCACGCTGACGATCATCGACTGGGCGGTGAAGGCGATCAACGCGCGGCGCGAGGTCAAGGGCGAGCCGCTGCTCGACATGGCCAAGCTGCCGCTCGACGATACCCTCGTCTATGCGCTGTTCAAGCGCGCGCAAACCGTCGCCGTGTTCCAGTTCGAATCGCGCGGCATGCAGGGCATGCTCAAGGAGGCCAAGCCCGACCGCTTCGAAGACCTGATGGCGCTCACCTCGCTGTTCCGCCCCGGCCCGATGGAGCAGATCCCGAGCTTCTGCAAACGCAAGCACGGCGAGGAGCCGATCGACTATCCCGACGCGCGCGTGGAGCCTGTCCTCGCCGAGACCTACGGCATCATGGTCTATCAGGAACAGGTCATGCAGATGGCGCAGATCGTCGGCGGCTATTCGCTTGGCGGCGCCGACATCCTGCGCCGCGCGATGGGCAAGAAGAATCCGGCCGAGATGGCCAAGCAACGCGAGATCTTCCGCGACGGCGCAGCGCAGAACGGCGTCGTCGGCGACAAGGCCGACGCGATCTTCGATCTGATGGAGAAGTTCGCCGGCTACGGCTTCAACAAGTCGCACGCGGCGGCCTATGCGCTCGTGTCGTACCAGACCGCGTGGCTCAAGGTGCACTACCCGGCCGAGTTCATGGCTGCAGTGTTGTCGAGCGACATGGACAACACCGACAAGGTGGTCAACTTCCTCGACGAAGCGCGCGCGATGGGTCTCGTCGTGCGTCCGCCCGACGTCAACGCATCGGCGTACCCATTCCACGCCGAGGACGACGGCAGCATCAGATATGGATTGGGCGCGATCAAGGGCGCGGGCCGCGCGGCCTGCGAGAGCATCGCCGGCGAACGCGAGCGCGGCGGCGCATACACCGACCTCGCCGACTTCTGCCGCCGCGTCGATCCGACCAAACTCAACAAGCGCGTGCTTGAAGCGCTGACGCTGTCGGGCGCGCTCGATGCGCTCGCGCCGAACCGCGCTTCGCTGATGGTGCAGATTCCCGAGGCGATGAAGGCCGCCGAGCAGCAGGCGCGCGACGCGCAGGCCGGGCAGAACGATATGTTCGGCTCGGGTGCCGCCGCACCGATCGACGTGAAGCTGCCCGTGGTCGACGACTGGCCTCTGCAGCAGATGTTGATCGGCGAGCGCGAAACGCTCGGCCATTATCTTTCCGGCCACCCGACCGAGGCCTGGCGCGAACTGTTCGTGCAACTTTCCGATGCGCCGCTCGGCGATGTCGCCAAGCACTTCAAACCACCTGCGCCCGATCAGCGCCGCGGCCGCTTCACCGACCAGCCGTTCACGGTCGCCGGCCAGGTCGTGTCGATGCGCAACCGCGGCGACACGATGGCCTTCGTCCAACTCGAGGACTGGTCCGGCCGCATCGAAGTCAGCCTGTTCCGCGAGGTCTTCGTCGAGTACCGCGCGCTGCTGACACGCGATGCTTTCCTCGTCGTCGAAGGCGGCCTCTCGATCGACGAATTCAACGGCGGCTTCCAGCTACGTGCGCGGCGCGTATCGACGCTCGACGAAGCACTCGCGCGCCAGGCGCGACTGCTCCGGGTCAAGCTCAACGGCGTAGACGCCGGTTTCGCCGCGAAGCTGCAGCAGGTCATCGCCGGTCACCGCGGCGGCAAGACGCCGCTGCGCCTGAGCTACGCCAACAAGCTCGGCCGCGGCGAACTCGAGCTCGGTAACGCCTTCCGCGTGCGTGCCAGCGCCGACTTGAAGCGCAGCCTCGAAGCGCTGCCGGGCGTGCTGTCGATCGAAATGCTGCTGAGCAAGCCCAGCGCGGGCTCCGAATAGCCGCGGCCCCGTCGTCCGACGGTCCGCGCACCGCCCTTGCGCTATAATCCGCCGCCTTGCGCGTCGAAGCGCCCCGCCTTGCAATACATGAACCCGAACTTCCTCGATTTTGAACAGCCCATCGCCGAATTGGACGCGAAGATCGCCGAATTGCGCGCCGCGAGCCACGGCCAAGCTTTCAACATCGACGAGGAAGTCGGCAAGCTGCAGGACAAGCTCAAGCGCAAGACCGCAGACATCTTCCGCAACCTGACTTCGTGGCAGGTCGCCCAGCTCGCGCGCCATCCGGCGCGGCCGTACACGCTCGACTACATCCAAGCGATCTGCGAAGAATTCGTCGAACTCGCCGGCGACCGCACCTATGCCGACGACGCGGCCATCGTCGGCGGTCTCGGTCGCATCGAAGGGCGCAGCGTCGTCATCATCGGTCACCAGAAAGGCCGCGACACCAAGACCAAGATCAAACGCAACTTCGGCATGCCGCGGCCCGAGGGCTACCGCAAGGCGCTGCGTCTGATGCAACTCGCCGAACGCTTCAAGCTGCCGATCCTCACCTTCATCGACACCCCGGGCGCCTACCCCGGAGTCGGTGCCGAGGAGCGCGGCCAGTCCGAGGCGATCGCGCGCAACCTGCTCGAAATGTCGGAGTTGAAAGTGCCGATCCTGTGCACTGTGATCGGCGAAGGCGGCTCGGGCGGCGCACTCGCAATCGGCGTCGGCGACGTGACCAACATGCTGCAGTACTCGACCTATTCGGTGATCTCACCCGAAGGCTGCGCGTCGATCCTGTGGAAAAGCGCCGACAAGGCCAAGGACGCCGCCGAAGCACTGGGCCTCACCGCGCCGCGCCTGCTCGAACTCGGTCTCATCGACAAGGTGCTGCGCGAACCGCTCGGCGGCGCGCATCGCGACCCGCGCAACATGGCGATTCGCCTCAAGGCCGTACTGCTGAACCAGCTCGACGAACTCGAAAAGATCGACGCGGTCGCTCTGCTCGATCGGCGCTACAAGCGCCTGCGCAAATACGGTGCGCTGCGCGCCGCATGATGGCCCGCGCAACGTTTCAACACTGAAACGATCGCCGTTACTCCGATTTAGGAACTACCCGCTGCGTCGTTCGACGCGACGTGCTGTGCGCGCTTTCGCTATGCGCCCCAACTTTCCTGGCGCGCATCAAAATAATATTATTAATCCTATTATTAGATAACCATCGAGGGAGATCGACGATGCATGCTGTGCGAACGCTGGGTGCGATGCTATTCGCCGTCATCGGCGCGATCGGAACTGCTCGCGCCGCCGACGGCTCCGTCCGCTTCGACGAGTCGAGCAAGACCTTCCGCCTCGACGCGGCCAAGGTCACCTACGCGTTCGGCGTCGACGACAAGGGTCAGCTGCAATCGCTTTATTGGGGACCGCGCCTCGGCGCGTCGGATCGCCTCTCCGCTGCCGTCGCTCCCGCTCCTGGCGATGCGATAGACGGCAACATCAACCGCGTGCGCCAGGAGTACAGCGGCTGGGGCAGCGGCCTCTACTACGAACCCGGCGTGAAGATCACCTTTCCCGACGGCAATCGCGATCTGGTCCTGCACTACGTGTCGCATTCGATCAAGGGTTCGATCCTGTCTGTCGTGCTCAAGGACATCGAGCGCGCGATCCTCGTCACCCTCGAATACGAGATCGACGCCGACACCGGCATCGTCCGCCGCAGCGCGACGATAACGAACCGGACCTCGACGCCAGTGATCGTCGAACAGGCCAATGCGGCAACCTGGTTCCTGCCGCGCAGCCGCGACTACACCTTGCGCTTTCTGTCCGGTCGCTGGGCGGCGGAGAACAGCGTCAACGAGCGCCCGGTGCAGCCCGGCAAGACCGTGCTCGAAAGCCGGCGCGGCACGACCGGCATGCAGAATGCGCCTTGGTTCGCCGTGCGCCGCAACGATGCGAACGAAACGCAAGGCCAGGTGTGGTTCGGCTCGCTCGCGTGGAGCGGCTCCTGGCAGATCGCGGTCGAACAGGATCAGATCGAACAGGTACGCATCTCCGGCGGTTTCAATCCGTTCGACTTCGGCTACAAGCTCGACGCGGGCGCGAGTCTCGCCACGCCGAGCTTCTACGCCGGAGTCACGACGGACGGTATCGGCGAGGCCTCGCGCCTGATGCACCGGCTCGAGTTGACGAAGATCCTGCCGCAGGCGCCGAACCCGCGCCTGCGCCCGGTGCTGTACAACTCGTGGGAAGCCACCGAATTCAAAGTCGACGAGCGTGGCCAGATCGCGCTCGCCGAGAAAGCCGCTAGCATCGGCGTCGAGCGCTTCGTCATGGACGACGGCTGGTTCGGCGCACGCAACACCGACAAGGCGGGCCTCGGCGACTGGGTCGTCAACCGGCAGAAATTCCCGAACGGCCTCAAACCGCTGATCGACCGCGTGCACGGCCTAGGCATGGATTTCGGCCTGTGGGTGGAGCCGGAGATGGTCAATGCGGACAGCGATCTCTACCGCGCGCATCCCGACTGGATCCTGCACATGACCGGCCGGCCGCGCACCGAGGGGCGCAATCAGCTCGTGCTCAATTTCGCTCGCGCCGACGTGCGTGCCTACCTGTTCGACGCGCTCGATAAGCTGCTCAGCGAAAACGACATCGCCTTCCTCAAATGGGACTACAACCGCAGCTGGTCGGAGCCCGGCTGGCCCGAAGTCGCGCCCGACCAGCAGAAGAACGTCTATGTCGACTTCATCCGCAACTACTACGGCATCCTCGAAAAGCTGCGCAAAAAACATCCGAAGATCGAGATCGAGTCGTGCTCAAGCGGTGGCGGCCGCATCGACCTCGGTGTGATGCATCTGACCGATGAGGTATGGACCTCCGACAACACCGATGCGTTTGATCGCCTGCGCATCCAGGACGGCTTCACTCAGGCTTGGACACCGGCCGCGATGATGGCTTGGGTCACCGACTCGCCGACCTGGGTCAACAACCGTGCGCTCTCGCTCGAGTACCGGTTCCTGTCTTCGATGCAGGGCTCGCTCGGCCTCGGCGCGAATCTGAACAAATGGCAGCCGCAGGATTTCGCCACCGCGCGTCGCCTCGTCGCCGAGTACAAGGCAATGCGCAAAACCGTGCAGCAAGGTCGACTCTACCGCCTCATCTCGCCACAGGGCGGCAGCGAGCAGTCGGCCACCGAAAGCGTCAGCGCCGACCGCGCCCACGCCGTGCTGTTCGCTTTCCTGCATTCGAGCACGGAAAAGTATCCCTACCCCACGGTGCGCCTGCAGGGTCTGGATCCCGATGCGAAATACCGCGTGCGTGCGATCGAAGGCAAATTCGACGAACGCACGCCGACGACGGCGAGCGGTGCCTACTGGATGAATGTGGGCATCGACTTGCTGTTGCGCGGCGACTTCCAGGCCGCGGCGCTCGCCTTCGACGAGGAGTAGCTTCCTAGGCTACGCGCGGTTGGCGCATCAGCAACGCGGTCAGCGCAGCGAGCCGATCGCGCATGTCGCGCCGATCGACGATCAGATCGATGGCGCCGTGCTCGACGAGGAATTCGGAGCGCTGGAAGCCTTCCGGCAGCGTCTCGCGCACGGTCTGTTCGATCACGCGCGGACCGGCGAAACCGATCAGCGCCTTCGGCTCGCCGATGTTGATGTCGCCGAGCATGCCGAGGCTGGCGGAGACGCCGCCGGTGGTCGGGTCGGTAAGCACCGAGATGAACGGCACGCCGGCGCGGCGCAGGCGCGCGATCGCGGCCGAGGTCTTGGCCATCTGCATCAGCGAGAACAGGCCTTCCTGCATGCGCGCGCCGCCGGTGGCGGAGAAGCAGACGAATGGCGCGCGCTGCTCGAGCGCGCGCTCGGCGGCAAGCGTGAACTTCTCGCCGACGACCGAGCCCATCGAACCGCCCATGTAGGCAAACTCGAACGCGACCGCGATCAGCGGCTGCGCTTTGAGCTTGCCCTGCATCGCGATCAGCGCGTCCTTCTCGCCGGTGTTCTTCTGCGCGATGGCGATGCGGGCCTTGTAGGTTTTCGAGTCCTTGAATTTGAGCGCGTCGACCGGTTCGAGCAAGGCGAACAGCTCTTCGGTCGGGCCTTCGTCGAACAACGCTGTCAGGCGCTTGCGCGCCGCGATCGGGTGGTGGTGGCCGCACTTCGGGCAGACCTGCAGGTTGCGCTCGAGTTCGGGCCCGTAGAGCACGGCGCCGCAACCCTCGCATTTCTCCCACAGGCCCTCGGGCACCTTGCCCTTACCGGAAGGGTCTCCCTTGCCTTCGGTGCGGATGCGCGAGGGCATCAGTTTGGTAAGCCAGCTCATGTCGTTCTCGTCATCGAAAAGCTCGGCATCGGGCATCGCGGTCACGATGCGTTCGGGCAGCGCCGGTTCCGTCGGCGCCGGCCCGGACGAGGCCGAATCGGAAACATGCAATTCTACCGGCTGTTGCGGCTTGGGGACACCTTCACGGTTCGATTTACGCGGCATGGCGCGCCGAACGCGCATCGAGCGCCTGGCGGACCGGCGCGAGGAAATCGCGCGCTGCAGCTGTGGCAGCGGCAGCAGGCGAAGAGTTCGCCAGGTGCTCGACCAGTGCGCTGCCGATCACAACGGCATCGGCGAATTCGGCGATCGCGACCGCCGATGCCGCGTCGCGTACGCCGAAGCCGACCGCCACCGGCAATGCCGGCGCCAGCGCCTTGATCGCCGCGACGCGCGCGCGCACGGGCGCGAGATCGAGCCGGTTCGCCCCGGTCACGCCGGCAAACGAGACATAGTACAAAAATCCACTCGCCTCGCGGGTCAGCGCCGCGAGTCGCGCGTCGTGCGTGGTCGGCGCGGCGAGGAAGATGCGATGCAGTCCGGCATCGGCCAGCGGCTTGATCGTCGCCGATTCCTCGAGCGGGCAATCGACGAGCAGCACGCCGTCCACGCCGACAGCAACCGCTTCGTCGGCAAATTTCGCATAGCCGTGGATTTCGATCGGATTGAGATAACCCATCAGCACGATCGGCGTGTTCTTGTCTTTCTCACGGAACTCGCCGACCCAGCCGAGGATCTGCGCAAGGCCCACGCCTTTGGCGAGCGCACGTTCGCTGGCATGCTGGATCACCGGGCCGTCGGCCATCGGATCGGAGAACGGCACGCCGAGTTCGATCAGGTCGGCACCGGCTTCGACCAGGGCATGCATCAACGGCACGACATGGTCGGGCGAGGGATCGCCGGCGGTGACGAATGGAATCAGGCCGGTACGGCCGGCGGACTTGAGTTCGGCAAAACGTTGGTCGATGCGGTTCACAGCGAAATCCCCTCGCGCGCGGCGATCGTGTGCACGTCCTTGTCGCCACGTCCCGACAGATTGACCAGTACCAATTGATCCTTCGGCAGCTCGCGCGCGAGTTTGATGCCCTGGGCGACGGCATGGCTCGATTCGAGCGCGGCGAGGATTCCCTCGCTGCGCGCGAGTTCGTGGAACGCGGCCAGCGCCTCCTCGTCGGTAATACCGACATAGCTCGCGCGGCCGGTGTCTTTCAGCCAGGCATGCTCGGGGCCGACGCCGGGATAATCGAGGCCGGCGGAAATCGAATGCGTCTCGGTGATCTGGCCGTCGTCGTCGCAGATCACGTAGGTGCGGTTGCCGTGCAGTACGCCGGGACGGCCGGCGGCGAGCGAGGCGGCGTGGCGTCCGGTTTCGATGCCGTCACCGGCGGCCTCGGCGCCGATGATTTTGACCTCGCGGTCGTTGAGAAAGGCATGGAACAAGCCGATCGCATTCGAGCCACCGCCGACGCAGGCAGTGATCACGTCTGGCAGGCGGCCGTATTCCTCAAGCATCTGCGCGCGCGCTTCGCGGCCGACGATCGCGTTGAAGTCGCGCACCATCATCGGATACGGATGCGGGCCCGCGACCGTGCCGATGATGTAGAACGTGTCGGTGACATTAGTGACCCAGTCGCGCATCGCTTCGTTGAGCGCGTCCTTCAAGGTCTTCGACCCCGACGTCACCGGCACCACTTCGGCGCCGAGCAACTTCATGCGATAGACGTTGATCTTCTGCCGCTCGATGTCGACCGCACCCATGTAGACCACGCATTCGAGACCGAGGCGCGTCGCCACGGTCGCGCTGGCGACGCCGTGCTGGCCCGCGCCGGTCTCGGCAATGATGCGGCGCTTGCCCATGCGCTTGGCGACGAGCGCCTGGCCCACGGTGTTGTTGATCTTGTGTGCGCCGGTATGGTTCAGGTCTTCGCGCTTGAACAGGATCTGCGCGCCGCCGATTTTTTTCGACAGCCGCTCGGCATGGTAGATCGGACTGGGCCGGCCGACGTAATGCTTGAGGTCGCGATCGAGTTCGGCGATGAATTCGGGATCGCGGCGCAGGCGCAGATACGCGTCGCGCAGTTCCGCCAGCGGTTCCATCAGGGTTTCGGCGACATAAAGGCCGCCGTAGTCGCCGAAGCGACCGTGCTCGTCGGGGTAGTTCGAGTAGTTTATTGAATCCGCCGCCGAGGCGGCGGCGGGGATAGCCGCAGCAGCCGCGGCCGTGTCGAAGGGTTTTGCCAACATGAGATTCTCCGGATCGGTTTGCGCCGCAACCGCAACGTCGTGCGGGTTCGGCTTCAATTCGTGATCGGGCCGTGCAGGCCCCGCGCGCAACCGCGCGCTACCGGACCGCAGCCGCGGGCACGCGGCGCCAGCGGCGCAACGAGCGACCGGACGGCGGCAATGGACGGGGCGAAATGCTCATGGCGTGGCTATAGCGTACACAATCTTTCCCGCCCGCGCCGCCCCGGCACGCAAAACCGGGCTCACAGGTAGCGCCGGATCGTCTCGCGCAGCTTGGCCACCTGCTCGGAGGTCAGCGCACCGAGCATACCGCGGCGCGCGGGCGGGATATGCGTCGCCGGGTCGTCCTCGCCGAAGACGTAATGGTCCAGCAATGCCTTCCACGCGCGTTTTTCGGCCGGCGGCAGCGAACGGAACGCGAGAATGTCGTGCATGAGGCAGCCGAGCGCCGTCGGCGGTGCGTAGCCGTCGCTGCGCACGAACTTCCACCAGTAGTTGACCAGCGCGTTGATCCGGTCGAGTGAGGCAACGTGATGCCACCACATCGGCGGAATGTAGATCGCGTCGCCGGCCTCAAGCTCGGCGACCTGCGCCGCGGCCAGCGCCGCCCGCAGGCGCGGGTAGCGCGGATCGTCCGGGCGGTCGAGCCGCACCAGGCTGATTGCCGCACCGGTCGGCGCAAATTCGAGCGGCCCGATGTACAGGTTGCTGACCTGCTCGGGTGCGAACAGGGTGAAGCGCCGCCGCCCGCGCAGTACGCAGGCGATGTTGTGATACTCGTCGAAATGCGCGGGCGTGGTGACCTGGTTGCCGATCCAGATGCGCGGCTCGACACCAGCATCGAGGAACGGCAGGGTGTGCTCGCCAAGAAAGCCCGGCAGGCATTTCGCAATTGGCGCGCTCTGGATCGCAATGCCCGGTACGCGCTGCTGCCCGCTCAAATCCAGCAGACGCTGCAGCCCTTTGCCTATCGAGACGCGATGATGCTCGTAGTTGAAGCCGTCGAAGCCCGCGTTGTAGCCGATCACGCCGTCTTCTTCGGGCCGCATCACCAGCGCATCGACCGGCGTGCCGTTGTCAAAGGCGATGAGACGCGCGACGAACTGCGCATCGGTCAGACGCTCGCGAACGAGCGGCCATTGCCGTGCCAGGCCGCGGATCACGAGCGGCAGTTCGCGCCCGATCAGGTCCTCGCGTGCGAACGCGCGACCGTTGTCCGCGAACTCCTCGATCGCGCCGGCCATGCCGCGTCTAGGCCGAATCGGCCGCGCGCACGGCGTCGACGAAGGCGCGCAGCCTGGCCGTGTCCTTGATGCCCGCAGAAGATTCGATGCCGCTGGACACATCAACCGCATACGGGCGCAGGGCGCGAATCGCCGCGCCGACGTTGTCCGCGTTCAGCCCGCCAGCAAGCACCACAGGCTTGGCGAACGCATGCGCCATCGCGGACCAGTCGAACGTTTTGCCGCCGCCGCCCTGCTCGCCGGCGGCGTGGCCATCGAGGAGAAATCCCGCCGCCGCCGGATGCGCATGCGCCACGGCAGCTGGATCGACACCACCGCCCATCGCGACTGCTTTCAGGTACGGCACGCGATAGCGCACGCACTCCGCCGCCGTCTCGCTGCCGTGGAACTGCAAGAGGTCAGGCTGCACCGCCGCGACTGCCTCGGCGATGAAGCCCGGCAGATCATCCATGAACAGCAAGACGAGATCGACGAACGGCGGCAGCGTCATGCGGATCTCGACCGCGCGTTCGATTCCGGCGAAACGCCGGCTCTTCTCGGTCAGCACCACGCCGATCGCGTCGACGCCGAGCGCGATCGCAGCCTGCACGTCCTCGATGCGCGTCATTCCGCAGAACTTGATTCGGGTTCGTTGCTGCATGGAAAACTCAGGAAAATATGAGCGATTCGACCACGGATTGCGCGGATGGGCTCGAATCGAGATTTCGTTCAACCCGCTCCATCCATGCGCGCCGTGCAGTCGTGGTCAAGTTCTGCCTTCTGCAAAACTTACCTCCGCGGGCAAGCCGTGCTCCGCAGGATACAACGGATGGAGAAAAACGAGGCCCTGCGCTACGGCCGTCGGCCCGGCGACGGCACGATCGCGGCCTGCGAGCAGTTGTGCGATCCACTCGGGTTTTTCCTCGCCGCGTCCGACCGGCAGCAAGCTGCCGACGATGTTGCGCACCATGTGATGCAGGAACGCGTTGGCCTGAATCTCGACGATGACGCGATCGTCCTCGCGCCGCACGGAAATCTCGTGCACACAGCGCATCGGCGTGCGCGCCTGACAGGCAATCGTGCGGAACGCGCTGAAATCGTTCTCGCCGACCAGCACCTGCGCCGCCGCGTGCATCGCCTGCGCAGCGAGCGGCACGCGCTCCCAGGCGACGTGGCGAGCGGCGAGCGCTGCGCGCACGGGACGGTTGAGAATGGTGTAGCGATAGCGCCGCGCGAGTGCGGAAAAGCGTGCGTGGAAATCGTCGCCGACCGGCTTTGCCCAGAGCACGGCGACGCTCGCCGGCAGGTTCGAACTTGCGCCCAGCGCCCAGCCGCGCGGGCTGCGCTCGGCGTTCGTGTCGAAATGCACGACCTGGCAGGACGCATGCACGCCGGCATCTGTGCGTCCGGCGCAGGTGACTTCGACCGCCTCGTCGGCGACCTTCGACAGCGCGGCCTCGACCGTCGCCTGCACGCTGGGACCATGGCTCAGCCGCTGCCAACCGTGGAAATCGGTGCCGTCGTATTCGATGCCGAGTGCAATGCGCAAAATCAATCCCGCGGAAACGAAAAAGCGCGCTGATTGTAGCAGCGCGCTTTCCGCTGCCGGCGTGGGCGCCGGCGGGTAGCCCTGAGGTCAGCTCAGTTCGGAGAGCAGCTTGCGCGCTTCTTCCTTCTGCACCGCATTGCCCTCTGCAAGCACTTCGTCGAGCATCGAACGCGCGCCCTCGGGATCGCCCATATCGAGATAGGCGCGGGCGAGATCCAGGCGCGTGCCGATCGTGTCCTCGTCGAGGAACGGCGCCCGCTCGGCACCGGCTTGAGCCTCCTCGATCGGCGGTTGCGTCACGGCTTCGACCTCCTTGTGGAATGTCTGTTCGAACTCGAGGTCAGGCAGGTCGTGCGGGTCGCTGGCGACCATGTCGCGCGACTCGAAGGCGAGTGGTTCGTCGTGATCGAGCATCGCCTGGATATGCGCGTCGTGCTCGTTCTCCGCCGCCGTCTCACCGGCATGCGCCGCCTCGTCGCGGAAGAAGAAATCGTCCGGATCGTGGCCGTCATGCGACCCCGATGCGGCGAACAGCGGGCTGCCCGGCAGCAACTGCCGACCGAGCTCGGAGGCTTCGCGCCACTCGGCCGAGTCCTCCGGGAATTTCTCGCGCAGCGTATGCGCAAGGGCAACGAAGCGTTCGCTGTCGCCGTGGTCGAAATGGCTGCGCAGCTGCTCCATCTCGTCCTCTTCACCACCATGCAGTCCGGCCCGGCTCGGCTGTGCGGCGTCGGTTCCCGGGGCGCCGTCGTAGTAACTCTCGACCTCTTGCTCCAGCGCTGCATGCGGATCGGCATCGGCAGCTTCCGCTGCAGCGGCGGCGCCGGCAGCCAACGGCCGTGGATTGGGCTTCTTGCCACCCGATGCACGCGTCATGAGCCAGCCCGCGATCAGCAGGAGGATGCCGCCGGTGCCGCCGTACAGCACGTAAGGATTGTCGACATAGTCGGCGTACCACGGCTTGCCCGTCGCAGGAGCAGCGGGCTTGGTGGCAGTCGCAGTGACAGGCTTTGGTGCCGCAGCCTGCGACGGCGCAGGCGTCGCCACAGGCGGTGACGTCGAGGCGGCGGCTGCCGGTGCGGCAGGTGTTTGCGTCGCGGCCTGAGCGGGCGCAGCGGCCGCGGGCGGAGGCGGCGTGGCCGCGGTGGCCGACGGCGCAGGCGCCGCGACTGGTGTGGCGGTCGGCGCTGCGGATGGTGTCGCCGCGGTAGTGGCGGGCTCTGGTGCCGGCGCGGCGGGCTTGGTCGCGGCTGCGCTGGTATCGGTCGGCTTGGCGCCGGCCTTGCCCGCTTCAAGTTGTTTGAGCTTGTTCTGCAGCTCGGCGATTTCGGAATCCTTGAGCGAAATCAGGCGCTGGCTCTTGTTGTTGATCTCCTCGAGCTGGGAGACGCGCGACTTGAGCTCGCCAGTTTCCTGCTCACGGCTGGTCAAGGCCTCCTTGGTGCGCGCGAGATCGGAGCGCAGGGCTGCCGCGTCCTTGCTACCGGCAGCCGATCCGCCCTTGCTCGCACCGGCCTCGTTGCCGGTGCCGCTCGAGGGTGGCACCAGGGCGAGGCGCTCAGAACCATGTTTCTGCTCAGCCGCGGGTGCAGCGACTTGCTTGTCCGCCGAGGCTGCGGCGCCGGTGTTGGCGACGAGGGTCGGCGCAACGCTTTCCTGCCAGGACTGTTGCTGCGCACGCACTGCCGCCGCCGCTTCGTTCAGCGATCCGGCCGCGCGTACCTCGTCGGCGCTGGGAATGCGCAATACGGCGCCGGTCTTCAGCGCGTTCATGTTTTCGCGGTAGAACGCTTCCGGATTGGCCTTGTACAGCGCCAACAGCGTGCGGTTCAGATCGCGCGGGTCGTCGCCGACTTCGTGCGCGATCTGCGACAGCGTATCGCCGCGCTGGACCGTGTACTCGCCCTTGTGCGCCGCAGTCGGGGCAGCTGGAGCGGGCGATGCCGCAGGTGCGGGACGCGGGGCGGGAGCCGGGGCCGGGGCGGCCTGCGCCACGGGCTTCGGCGCTTCCGCACGCGGCTGGCTGACCGGGGCACGCGGCGCGGCTTCGACGGGCTTCGGTTTCTCGGCCGGTTTCGGCGCCGTCGCGAGCACGGCCGGAGCGGTCACCGGCGGATCGAGCAGGACCGTATATTCACGCAGCAGCTTGCCCTTGCCCCAATTCGCCTCGATGAGGAAATCGAGGAACGGCTCGCGCACGGCTTCCTTGGTCGTCAGGCGGATCACGCGCTGCCCGCGGCCGTTATTGGCGACGCTGAATTCGATCGGCACGGTGACGCGCGCGCGGTTCAGGCCGACGCGCACGAAGTCCTCGGCCGAAGCCAGGTCGACGCGCAGATCCTCGGCCTCGGCCGCCGAATCGGCGACGATCGGTATCTCGGCGAGCAACGGCTGGTTGAGCCCGGACTTGATCTGGATCGGCCCCAGTCCCAGCGCAAATGCCTGGCTTGCGGCCAGCGCCAAGGCAACCGAGAGCGCGGATTTGATAGGCCCTTTCATGCTTTTTCCCCAAAGATCTAACGTTGTCAGGCGCAACTTTGCAATTCCGGGGCAACTCCCGGACGTGCACATCTTAGAATGCACATCATCTAAGGGGCATAACTATGAAACGCCATTGCGTTTTTCGCAAGAGCTCGGGACCGCCCAAGCGGTCCCGAAATGCCTACCCGGTCAAAGATAGGAGGCGATCAGCAGCTCGCCGACCTGCACGGCGTTGAGTGCCGCACCCTTGCGGATATTGTCGGAGACGATCCACAGATTGAGGCCGTGCGGGTGGGAAACGTCCTCGCGGATGCGGCCGACGAAGGTCTCGTCCTTGCCCGCGGCGTCGCCGACCGGGGTCGGATAGCCGCCGGCCTTGCGCTCATCGATCACTTTCACGCCGGGCGCGGTCTCGAGCAATGCGCGTGCCTGCTCGGCCGTGACCTTGTCGCGCGTCTCGATGTGCACGGCCTCGGAATGACCGTAGAACACCGGCACGCGCACCGCGGTCGGGTTCACGAGGATGGACTTGTCCTCGAGAATCTTCTGCGTCTCCCAGACCATCTTCATCTCTTCCTTGGTATAGCCGTTGGCCTGGAACTCGTCGATGTGCGGGATCACGTTGAACGCGATCTGCTTGCTGAATTTCGACGGCGGATATTCCTGGAAGTTGAGCAACGCCGCGGTCTGCTGGGCGAGTTCCTCCGCGCCCGAGCGACCCGCGCCCGAAACGGACTGGTACGTGGCCACGTTGATGCGCGTGATGCCGTACTTGCGATGGATCGGCGCGAGCGCGACGAGCATCTGCATTGTCGAACAGTTCGGATTGGCGATGATGCCGTGCTTCGTGTAGCCCGCGATCGCGTGCGGATTCACTTCGCTGACGACGAGCGGGATATCGTCCTGGTAGCGAAATTCCGAGGTGTTGTCGATCACGACCGCGCCCGCAGCCGCCGCGCGCGGCGCGTGCACTTTCGACACGCTGCCGCCGGCCGAGAAGAAGGCGATGTCGACACCTGTGAAATCGAAGTCGGCGAGGCTCTGCACGGTGATCGATTTGTTGCCGAAATCGACCTGGCCGCCCGCGCTGCGCTCGCTCGCCAGCGGCACGAGTTCGGAAATCGGGAATTTGCGCGCAGCAAGAATGCTCAACAGCGTTTCGCCGACGGCGCCAGTGGCGCCAACCATCGCAACCTTGTACTTCTCTTTCTTGCTCATCTTTACTTCAACTCGAGGCTTCGGGGAGTGGATCTTTCTTATGTTGCGAAGCAGCATAACACGTGAGCGCGTCGACGCAAACAGCCGTCTGGACGGCTAAATCGCGTTTGGCGGCCGCCCCGCGTTCGGGCCATCGCCGAGCGCGGCGATCAGGTTGTCGACGGCCAGCGATGCCATCGCGCGCCGCGTCGCCAGGCTGGCGCTGCCGATATGCGGCGTCAGCACGACGTTGTCGAGCGCGAGCATTTCGTCCGGCACCTCGGGCTCGCGCTCGAACACGTCGAGCCCGGCGCCGGCGATGCGCTTTTCGCGCAGCGCCACGATCAGCGCCGCATCATCGACCACGCCGCCGCGCGCGATGTTGATCAGGTAGGCATCGCGCTTCATCGCCGTCAACTCGGCCGCACCGATCATGTGGCGCGTTTCGGCGCTCAGCGGCACGGTCAATACGACGAAGTCGGCTTCGCCCAACAAGCCGTCGCGATCGACGTAACGCGCGTTGCAATCTGCTTCGATTTCGGCCGCGACGCGCGAACGGTTGTGGTAGATCACCGGCATGCGGAAGCCGCTCGCGCGCCGCGCGATCGCTTGGCCAATGCGGCCCATGCCGAAGATGCCGAGCGTTTTGCCGTATACATCGCCGCCGAGCATGATGTGGAACGACATGCCCTTCCAGTTTCCCGCGCGCAGCCAGCGCTCGGCCTCGGTCACACGGCGCGCGGTCGCCATCATCAGCGCCCAGGCGAAATCCGCCGTGGTCTCGTCGAGCACGCCGGGCGTGTTGGTCGCAATGATGCCGGCCTTCTTCAGCGCGGCGATATCGAGATTGTTGTAGCCGACGCCACGGTTCGCGATCGCGCGCAGCAACGGCGTCTGCGCGATCAGGCTCGCGTCGACCGGATCGGCGACGCCGAGGATTGCGCCGGTCTTGTCGCGCAGCTTTTGTACCATCTCCTCGCGCGTCCAAGCGTGGTCACCCTCTTCGACTTCGACCTCGAAATATTCGCGCAAGCGATCGAGGATATCGTCGAACAGCGGGCGCGAGACCCAGACCCGAGGACGCAGCGCTTGCGTGCTCATCGGACTACTTCTCTTCGACCGAGCCCGGAATGCGCGGCTTGATCTCGCCCACGTCGCCGCACTGCGCGCGATGCCGCAGCGCATGATCCATCAGCACGAGTGCGACCATCGCCTCGCCGATCGGGGTTGCGCGGATGCCGACACAGGGATCGTGGCGACCTTTCGTGCGCATTTCGATCGGCTCGCCCTGCAGGTTCACGCTGTGCCCCGGAATCAGGATGCTCGACGTCGGCTTCAGCGCCATCGAAGCGATGATTTGCTGACCGGAAGAAATACCGCCAAGGATGCCGCCGGCGTGATTCGACAGAAAACCCTGCGGCGTGATCTCGTCGCGATGCTCGCTGCCGCGCTGGGCGACTGCGGCGAAGCCGTCGCCGATCTCGACGCCCTTGACTGCGTTGATCGACATCAGCGCCGAAGCGATGTCCTGATCGAGCTTGCCGTAGATCGGCTCGCCCCAGCCCGGCGGCACGCCGTCGGCGACGACGGTCACGCGCGCGCCGACCGAATCGCCGGACTTGCGCAGCGCGTCCATGTATTTTTCGAGTTCCGCTACCGCTGACGCGTCCGGCCAGAAGAACGAGTTTTCCTCGACCGCAGTCCAGTCGAACGACTTCGGCGTCACCGCGCCGATCTGCGACAGATAGCCGCGCACGACAACGCCGAAACGCAACCCGAGCCACTTCTTCGCGATCACGCCCGCGGCGACGCGCATCGTCGTCTCGCGCGCGGACGAGCGCCCGCCGCCGCGCGGATCGCGGATGCCGTACTTCTGCCAGTAGGTGTAATCGGCGTGCGCGGGGCGAAACGTTTGCGCGACTTCGGCGTAATCCTTGGAACGCGCATCGGTGTTGCGGATCAGCAGCGCGATCGGCGTGCCCGTGGTCTTGCCTTCGTAGACGCCGGAAAGAATCTCGACCTCATCGGCCTCGCGCCGCTGCGAGGTGTGCCGCGTCTTGCCCGTCGCGCGGCGGTCTAGGTCTTGACGAAATTCCTCCGCCGCGATTTCCAAACCGGGCGGGCAGCCGTCGACCACGCAGCCGATGGCGGGACCGTGGCTTTCGCCGAAAGTCGTGACGGTAAGAAGTTTTCCGAAAGAATTGCTCGACACGTCCGTTGGATTTCCTTACGCGGCTTCACAAGCTCAGCGTCGACAGACCGGGATGGTCGTCGGGCCGCCGGCCCAGGGGCCAATGATATTTGCGCTCCTGCTCGGTGATCGGCAGGTCGTTGATGCTGGCGATTCGCCGACGCATGAATCCACGTTCGTCGAATTCCCAGTTTTCGTTGCCGTACGAACGGAACCAGCTACCGGAATCGTCGTGCCATTCGTAGGCGAAACGCACGGCAATGCGGTTGGCGTGGAACGCCCAGAGCTCCTTGATGAGTCGATAGTCCAATTCCCTATGCCACTTGCGTGTCAGGAATTGGACGATCGCTTCCCTGCCGACGAGAAACTCCGCGCGATTGCGCCATGTGCTGTCGGGCGTGTAAGCGAGAGCGACGCGTTGCGGATCCCGCGTATTCCACGCATCTTCGGCCAAGCGCACTTTTGTTGCCGCCGACTCGACATCGAACGGCGGAAACGGCGGACGCGGATTTTCGGAGTTCACTCGGTCGCCTCGCTCTATCGTTTCTTCAACACCGCCTTGATCGACTTCGCATGCGCAACGATGTCCTCGCGCGCGATCGCGAACACGCCCATCTGGCCGACTTCGAATTCGATCCAGTTGAGCGGCAGCTTCGGCAACAGTTCGACCAGAGCGCGCTCGGATTCGCCGACCTCGACGATCAACATGCCGCCCTTCGACAGATGCGCCGGCGCCTCGTCGAGGATGCGCAGCGCGAAATCGAGTCCGTCCGCACCGGCGACCAAACCTAGCTTCGGCTCATGGTCGTATTCGGGCGGCAGCGCGGCGAATTCCTGATCGGTGACGTAGGGCGGGTTGCTGACGATCAGGTCGTAGATCTCGCCCTTGAGCTTGGCGAACAGGTCGGACTTGATCGCGCGCACGCGACCCTCGACGTTCTGGAATTCGATGTTCTCCTTCGCCAGCGACAGTGCCTTGTCGCTGACGTCGACGAGATCGACCTGCCAGCCGGGATTGTGCGCGGCCATCGCAATGCCGATGCAGCCCGAGCCCGTGCACAGGTCGAGTGCGCGCTGCACGGCGACGTTGTCGAGCCACGGCGAAAAGCCGTTGAGGATCATCTCGGCGATCGGCGAACGCGGCACGAGCGCGCGCTCGTCGGATTTGAACTTGAGCCCGGCGAACCAGGCCTCGCCGGTCAGGTAGGCAACCGGCTTGTGTTCCTTGACGCGGCGCTCGATCAGCTTGAGCACGGCCTTCTTCTCGACCGCGGTCAGCTTGGCCGAACCGTAGGCCGGCGACAGGTCATGCGGCAGATGCAGCGTGTGCAGCACCAGATGCGTCGCTTCGTCGAGCGCGTTGTCGTAACTGTGACCGAAGGTCAGCCCGGCGCCGGCGAAACGGCTTGCGCCGTAGCGGATGAAATCGATGATCGTGGCAAGTTCTTTTGTCATGCTCTTTATTGGAAAGTGCGGCCATGGAAGGCCGCTTTATGATCTTCGCACTCACGGACGAGCGCATAACGAAGCAAGTATACAGAAGGGCAACGCTATAATGCCGGCATGAATTCACCCGCACCGGCCTCGCGCCCGAATCTCACTGCACTGATCGTGCTCGCCGCCGTGGTCGCCGCGTTCGGCCTGTGGCTC
>Ga0207647_10000777_pt1 | contig 24836 bp, 18 predicted proteins | sample KBSCornC2_FD_184295 | JGI IMG/M metagenome (GOLD analysis project Ga0207647, IMG submission 184295) | Corn rhizosphere microbial communities from Kellogg Biological Station, Michigan, USA - C2 (SPAdes) (version 2) | ecosystem: Host-associated > Plants > Roots > Rhizosphere ... | reverse complement strand
AAATTCAAACTTTGGTAGACGATAGGTTCGTGCCGCGGATACGTCATCTTCAGCTTTGCCGATGCCGAGGCGTGCGTTCATGACCTCACGGTTGTCACGCAACGCACGCGCTATTGCTTCGTCGAGCGTTATCACTTCACTGGAAGCGGCTGTTGCGCTCTGTTGCGCCGACACCGCGAACGGGCTTGCCAGTAGAATGATGATTGCCAGTAAATACAGATTCGGATTTTTCATTGCGTGCCCTTTACAGTTGACGCCTCGCTCGGCGAGCTGTACTCCTTCTCAATGTCAATTACCGTTAGAGCGCTGAGCCGTTATCTGTCGAAGTCCCATTTCTTCCCTGCTGTGCTTCAATCTCAGCAACGATGGAATTAATGAGGACGCCCGACGACAACAACTTCGCACCCGTTCGTCTCATTCTCGTCAGTAGTGTTCGACCATCTGAATCGATGAAAGTGACGTGCGCCAGGTCCACTACCATCGATTTGCGCGGATGAGCAGCCACTACCGTTTCCCAGCATTTCTCCAACTCTTGCACCCACGGGCCGATCAGCTTTCCTTCAACGACGATGCTTGTGACCGGCACCTCATCGTGGATGTAAATTCTCAGCATTCACTCGTCTCCCTGGCTGTGACCGCTCGTGACGCTTCTTCAGAAAATGAATCGTCAACTGCGATCGGTCGTCGCCGACGGACCACCTTTGCGCAAGGGTTATGCCGCGCAAACGAACCCTGGCGTTGGTGCGAATTTGTTGGCTATTGCAGGTGATTGTGTGAGTGATGCCTGGTCAGCGCAGTGTCGAACGTCGAAAGTGTCAACGTCACATTCAACAGAATAGAAAGGCATTCGCGAGAGTTCTTGCAGTTCACTGACCCGCGCTGAGGGAAATAATTCCTTGTCGGGCACTGAACTCTGGATATAATGACGCCACTTCACCAGCTTTATAAGGAGAATATGCCCGATGGACTCCGGTGATGCTGGCGTCGATCCACAGCCGCATGAGACCGCGTTAAAAACTGAGAACGCGCGTCTTCAACTACTCCTGGACCTGACCAGTCGCATCACTTCGAACCTCGAGCTTCAGGAATTGTTACGCGCAATCTCAGCCAACATTCGTGACGTCATGCAGTGTGAGGGGGTCGGAATTTACCTGGTAGATTCAACCGCAGGTAGTTTTACCGTGCACGCCCTTGATTATCCGCAGGGTAAAGGATTGTTTAAAGAAGGACTGCGACTCACCCCACCTGCGAATGACCCTCTAAGACGAGCCTTTGATACTTTGAAACCGGTGATCGTAAACACACACGACAGAGTCGACATCCACCCGGAAGGATATGAAATAACTGTCGGTGAGGGATTCAAGAGCCACTTTTTTGTACCGCTCGCCAGTCATGGCCAAGCGCTCGGGGTACTCGCTGTGGGACACACGACAGATGCGGTTTTTACGCACGAGGAGGTCGAGTTCCTCAGCCAAGCCTCAGGCCAGATCGCTATCGCTCTTGAAAATGCACTAGCCTACCGTCAGATCTCAGAACTCAAAGACAAGTTGGCCCAGGAGAAGCTTTATCTCGAACAAGAAATTCGCAGCGAGATGAACTTCGATCAAATCGTCGGCGACAGTCCCGCCCTCCGACAGGTATTGGAGATGGTCCAAACAGTCGCGCCGAGTGATTCCACGGTGCTGCTGCTCGGCGAAACCGGAACCGGAAAGGAACTGATAGCGCGTGCGATTCACGATCATAGCCGCCGGAAGAATCGCACCTTCGTGAAACTCAACTGTGCCGCAATTCCTACCGGGCTGTTCGAGAGCGAATTATTCGGACACGAAAAAGGGGCCTTTACCGGCGCCATCAGTCAGAAGATCGGACGCTTCGAACTCGCCGATCAGGGCACGCTATTTCTGGACGAGGTGGGCGACGTGCCCCTTGAGATTCAGCCGAAGCTGTTGCGTGCTTTGCAGGAACGCGAATTCGAGCGCCTGGGCAGCACGCGGACGAAGAAAGTTGACGTACGCCTGGTGGCCGCCACTAACCGGGACCTGGGAGGCATGATCGCGAATCGCGAGTTTCGCAGCGATCTTTATTACCGCTTGAATGTCTTTCCGATTCGCATTCCTCCTTTACGTGAGCGTCGCGAAGATATTCCAGTGTTGGCTCGCTACTTCGCCCAGAACTTCGCCCAACAAATGCAGAAGCCGATCGAAACAATACCGGCAGCGACGCTGAGAGCATTGATGGAATGGGACTGGCCGGGCAACGTGAGGGAGCTGGCAAACTTCATCGAGCGCGCGGTGATCCTCACGCGCGGCAAGTCACTAGAGGCGCCGCTCGCAGAATTATGTAGAGTTTGGATGGACCAGGAGATGCAGCCGGCGGCCCCACAGGACCGTGACGACATTGCGCGCATAGTGAAAGAGACTCTTAGTGCGCTCGATGACAAGAAAGGTGTTGATGCCGAGCAGACTAGAAAGCAGCGCGAAGCCATTGTGCGGGCACTTACGGAATGCAAGGGACGTGTTGGCGGTGATAATGGCGCAGCCGCACGCCTGGGCATCAATCGCACCACGTTGCTTGCTCGGATGAGGAAACTCGGCATACATCCAAGACAGTTCTCCTGAGTTCCTGAAAAATCGGCAATCGTTAGTTGCTTAATTCTGAAGCGAAATCAAGTTTAGCGCTGTCGCAATACTCTCGGGGTGAGTCAGCGGAATCTCATGACCGGTGTCTTTGATCTCGATGAGTTGCGATTGCGGCAGGGCCGTGTGAAGAGTGTAAGCATTCTGAGCTGGTGAAACTATCTGATCTCTGTCTCCGGTGGATATTTCAATGCATAAGCGAGCGTGTCGATAGTGATGAAACGATCGAGGACTGGTTTAGCACTGCCGTACCCGCCGAACAGGACGACGAGAATAACGGAGCTCACAAGCTGTGTTGGCTTAAAGGATTTCACGCTCTCATGCTATGCAACGATTTGGTCGAAGGTGAGAGCATGGCCCTCAGGCCGGCTCTCGCTTTATGTAACTGCGACTTCGAGGTGCCGACGGTATGCCCCGACAGTCGCGCGGCCTCGCCGTGTTTGTAACCTTCGATATCGTGGAGGATGAATGCAGTGCGATAACCACGCGGGAGCATCAGCATTGCCTTCTCGATTGCGAGCCCCTCGATCAACTGCGCTCCGGGATCCGTGCAGCGCGCCATCTCCGGCGAGAGATCGGGAATTTCTCCGTCACTCGTCTGCATTTCCGGCCGCGATCTACGATAGCGGAAATGCATCTTCACTTGATTGACCACAATGCGGTAGAGCCAGGTAGTGAACGACGCCTCGCCCTTGAAGCTGCTTACCCGGCGGAAGACCGAGATGAAAGATTCCTGCGTCAAGTCTTCGGCGTCCGCTGTATTGCCTGTCATACGAAGCGCGATGCTGTAAACGAAGCTCCTGTGACGACTATAGATCTCGTCGAACGCCGCTGCGCTTCCATTCGCCGCCAGACGCGCAAGTGCTTTGTCGGGCGTACCTGAGTTTTTGTCACTACGGATCATGATTGTTTCTCCAGTAACGTCTGTCGTGTTGCGCCAGAACTATTTGAGCAACAGCTATTCCAACGTCTAACTGGGTAAATTTCAGGAGATGCGATCGTGAGCAGTGATAAGCGCAGTCGTGAAATCACGAAAGATTCGTGGTTCTATGAAGAGTAGCTTGAGCTCAGAGGCCACGCCTTCTATGGGACGAACTGGTCCAAGTCGAGAGGGATTAGAAGTAGTACGGGTGCTGCCTGGTCCAGTTATGCTTGTTGAAAGCTCGGCGGACGCCGCATTCCAAACAGGCACGGTAAGGTTCGTCATTTACGGTGAAGGGATAGCTCATAAGCGAGTGCCGGCAGCCAAGAAGTCGTCTGAATATTCGAGCAATCGAATTTCCTGAGAGCGTTCTCTGCGTCGTCGCCGTATTCGCTTGCATAATTCTCATGGATCTCCCTCACTTGCTCACAACTTGCAACGAGGCGCCCAACGTGCCCAATCCCTTTTCAACTGGTTCGGAATCGCCGGCGGCGAATGTGACGGCGATCTCCTGGCCATCCGACGACTTTAAATCAAGCGTTAACTCTTGGATTGATTTCCTATCGCTGGTCAGCACCACCCTTCCTGACCCGGTGACCTCTCCTCGAACTGCGCCGCCGGTAATTTTCAGAAGAAACTCCTGAGGCGAAGCGGTACTCGCCTTCCACGTTCCCTCCGCTTGTAGCTGAAGATCAGCAGTAACCGTAATCAGCGCCGTGCCGTCGTGCCTAAGGACAATGAGTGCAGAAGTGATTTTTCGCGAGTCGACTGCCGAAGTCATGGAACCATGACCCTTTGCCGTTACAATCAGCGAGTCCGATGGTTGTGTTTGCGGCGACGCAGTAAGCAGGCATCCCGCGAACAGCACAACCAACACGGCGTTAAAGGGTCGTAGCATTCGTTTGGCTCCGTTCACAACTACCTCCAATCTCCCGCTCACATCACTCGCCAACACAAACAATCTCTCTCGTTACTTCTTCTCAATCTGGAATTTCATTCCATACTTGCGACCAACGGCGTTGTAAAACCCTCCGAAGTTGTCACTGGCCAGGTTTCCCTGAAAGTCGCGCGGATTGAAATGATTCGTCACGTTGAAAACTTTCAGTCCGACGATGAACCGGTATTTCTCTTTAAACCGCCCCGGCGCGGATATGCTCTTCATCAGTTGCATATCGAGCGAGGTAAACGTCGGGTAGCGACCAGCGCGATTACGTGGTCCAACGAACTCTCTGTCTTCGTCCATGACTGACACCGGAAAGCCGTTGCGAATATCCAGCACGGGTACGAGCGTGAGCCCATATTTCGCGCGGAAGTTCCCCCAGAACACGAAACGGTTTGGCGCGTCATACGGCAGTAAAGATCGCTCATTGGCTCTGACTATTGGATCCTCGAAATTTCCGTAATACGAGTTGAAGTCATTCAAATCCCCAAAGGCTCGCGACCGCACGTAGGAAGCATTCAATTCATCATGTTCGCGAAACGTGTATCTCGTCGTGACCTGAAACTCCCGATAACGCGAGCGGCCACCGTTGCTCAGCAACAAGGTGCTGTCAGTTCCGGATTCTGTTGGGTCAAGAATATATTCACGACTTCCCTGACGTTGTTGGTAGGCGACGCGGACCAGCAGGTTCTTTATCCATTCACGATCGAATTCAATGTTCCAGGTAACGCTGCGGGGCGTCAGAAATTCTCCGTTCTCTACGGCCAGGTGTTGCTGCTCAGTAACCTGCTGACCGTCCAACCCGACCTTGGTGATGACTCGATCCTGCAACTGTGAATAGGTGGCAATGTTCAAGTTAATCCGATCGTAGAATAAGCCAACTCCGCCGCGTACAACCGTTCGCCCGTCGCGTATCGGGCTAAAGGCAAACGCCAGGCGCGGCGCGAAATTGTTCTCATGCCCGATTGTGTCGCGATCGAAACGGGCGCCATATTCCACGGTCAGGCGATCATTGATGGTCCATTTGTCCTCGAAGAACGAACTGAATTCAGTCGTGTTGCGACTCTGGACGCCCGAGCCAACAAAATCGATCTGCTCACTTATTGAACCGTTGCGTCGCAGGATGCGGACCGTGTTGCTCCTGTTGCGGGCATCAAACGTTGTGTGCGTCAGGCCTACGCCAACCTTCATGAAGTGCGAGCCTGCAAAATTGGGAGGCGTAAAGTTGTAGATTTCAAGTGCCTCCACATGTGTGCTGCGACGATCCTGGCGGTTGAAAAAATTTCCAGAGTTCACGTCCGGAGCAAAGTTCATCGGTTTCTCACCGGAGCTTGGGAATACGTCAGCATCGAACTTCTTCACGCTGAAGTACGACTCAAGCACGGCATTGCTATTAATTGTCCACCGCTCATTAACGGCGCCGAAGAAACCTCGCTGTTTATAGTTCGGCGTAACTTCCTCAGGATTGAAAGTGTCTAGTCCAGCAAACCTCAACTTTTCAGGAAACAGCGAAAACGTGCTCGTGAGATGGTGATTGGCATTCACGTCCCAATCGATTTGTGTGAGTGAATCCAGGCTTTCCAATCCAGTATCGCGCTTGTCCGGCGGCAGGCTGTAAACCGGCGTGCGTACGAACCGGTATTGAAATGATTGCATGAACCACAATTTGTTTCTCTCTATTGGTCCACTGAATGTCAGCCGCGGCGTGAATGCTTCGATTCCAGTCCACTTGCCGCCTCGCCGGCGAAACTTGGGAAAGAAGCTTTGCGTGTCAACATTGAACTTGTCTGTTCCCGAGCGCGTTGCTACAGCAGTTACACCACCGGTGAAATTGCCATACTCGGCTGCATAAGGGTTCGTAAGCACTTGAACCGATTCAACGGCTTCAAGTGGGAGGTTCACCGCAAACTGCCCGGTCACCGGATCTGTTACGTTCGCGCTATTAACTACCATTGCACTCTGGCTTGGTCGCGCACCATTCATATCGATCTGACCGTCAGGCCCACGCACAACACCGGGCACCAGCGGCACCGCGTCGAGTAACTGCTCGTTCGGCAACGGCAGAGTTTGCAATGTGTTCTGTTTGACAGTATTCGTGGCAGCCGCTTCAGTACTTGCCAAGACATCAGTTGTGGAGGCTATTGTCACCGTAGCCGTGACATCGGCGACTTCCAGGATGATCTTTTCAACTGATGTTTCGCCGGCGCGGATTGTGACAGTTTTAATGTTTGGCTTGAAACCGTCAACAGTTGTTTCCAACGTGTACTCGCCGGGCGCCAACTTCGTGAATTCATATTCGCCAGTCTCATTAGCAGAGGTTTCGGCGATCTGCACGGACTGCTTGAGTTTTAGTTTTAGGGTGGCGGCTGGAACGTTGTACGACTGACCGTCTGGTCCTGCGGTCGTAACAACACCTCGTAACGTACCGCTCACAGGCTGGACAGTCTGTGCGTTTGTAGCGCCGCTGAGAATCACAGTTGTGATAAGGGCAATCAGCACCGCGTTGAATCCATGTTTCCTTCGTGGGTTCGTTCTCATTGGTCATGCCTCCATCGCGGCGAAGTGCAACGGACGTTCCAGCAAGAATTGGTGAGTTTCAGGCAATACGGTAGAAGGGTTCTTCGTGATTCCACGACTTCTCGTGAAATTACGAGGAGGAGCCTCGTGAAGATTGCTAACCGTAATTACAGGGTGAGGGACGGATGGAAGCTGAACTCAACTGAAGGACGACGGACCTAGGCTAACGTTCCGCAGACGCTTGAGCGGCTTGCAGCGTGCGGATGATTTTATCGAACTGTCCATCCCGTTGACGCTTAGTAATTCGACATAATTGCGACCTGGTTAACTGTTGCGAATGCGCCGCTCGTCGATACACAACGTACTGTGTCACGCGCAATCAAAAGCTCCTCATTCGTCGGGATAACGTAAACCGCTGGGCGAGAGCCTTCCTTACTAATCAAGCCTTCACGACCGGTGTGCAATCGGTTTAGTTCTTCATTAAGTTCAATGCCAATCCATTGGAGGCCGTCACAGATGCGCGCGCGCACCTCCGGAGAGTTCTCGCCGATACCGCCAGTGAAGACGACTGCGTCCGCGCCATTCATCGCCGCGAGATATGCACCAATGTATTTCCTGGCGCGATAACAGAAGATTTCGATCGCGAGTTCACTGCGCCGATCGTTCTCTTCGCGCGCTTCAGCCAGCAGCTCGCGCATATCGCTCGTAAGACCCGAAATTCCCAGCAACCCGGAGTGTTTGTTCATCAGGGTTTCAATCTCTCGCATCGACAACCCTTCTTTCGCCGCGACGAATTCGATAATGGCCGGATCGAGATCCCCCGAGCGTGTGCCCATGACGAGTCCTTCGAGAGGAGTCAGCCCCATTGAAGTGTCGATTGAGTTGCCGGCGCGGATCGCAGTTGCGGAACAACCATTGCCGAGGTGAAGCGTGATGATGTTAGTGGCATCGCGCGCAATGTTGCGCATGACTCGATAACGGTAAGCGACGTAACGATGAGAGATGCCGTGAAAGCCGTAGCGACGCAACCGGTACCGCCTGTAGAGCTGATAAGGCAAAGCATAGAGGAACGCGTGATCCGGCAAGGTCTGGTGAAATGCTGTATCAAACACTGCAACCTGCGGCAGTCCTTCGCCAAATAGCTTCCTCGTCGCCGAGATGCCGGTCAGGTTTGCCGGATTGTGCAACGGCGCCAGGTCAATGCACTCTTCGACTGCACGCACGACTTCATCCGTAATCAGCACAGATTGCTTGAAGCGCTCGCCGCCATGAACAACGCGATGACCTACCGCCTGAATATCGGCGATGCTTTTGATCTCTTCAATCCCCGATTCCGGCGACGCGGCCCAGCGCGCGATGAAGTCAACTGCAGCATTGATGTCCCGCAGCGATGAGGTCAACCGGCGCGGCGCATGGTCTTTCACCTGAACGCAAATGATCGCTTCGCCTCCGATGCGTTCGATTGTCCCTTTCGCCAGAAGCCAATCAGAGTTTTGTGCAATCAGATCGAGGTCAGTCGCGATCAATTGGAACTTGACAGTTGAACTACCGCAGTTAAGAACTAGAACATTCATTGATTTATCCAGTCATCATGTCCTGATACTCGTAAGAGCAGCATGGACGATCTCCTGAGCCTCGCTTACGATCTGCTCCAAATGAGCTTCATCGCGAAAACTCTCTGCGTAGATCTTGTAGATGTTCTCGGTGCCGGAGGGGCGCGCGGCAAACCAGCCATTCTCGGATACAACCTTCAGACCACCTATCGATGCACCGTTGCCTGGAGCACGGGTCAGCTTAGCGATGATTGGTTCGCCGGCGAGACTCGAAGCGGCGACAGATTCAGGCGTAAGCGCCGCGAGTTTTGCTTTTTGCTCGGAGGATGCCGGCTGATCGATGCGTGTGTAGAAAGGCCTTCCAAACTCACTTACCAAATCTGAAAAGTGTTCGCTCGGATCGTTACCGGTACGTGCCGTAATTTCCGCCGCTAGCAGATCCATAATCAAACCGTCTTTGTCTGTGGTCCAAACAGTGCCGTCGCGGCGCAGGAAACTGGCGCCCGCACTCTCTTCACCGCCGAAGCAAACAGAGCCGTCGATGAGTCCGGGGACAAACCACTTGAACCCGACCGGTGTTTCCCAAAGCCGCTTGCCAAGTTTTTGCACAACACGATCGATCATCTGGCTGCTGACCAGTGTCTTACCGATCGCGGCCTGCGTGGGCCACTCGGGCCGGTGCGTGAGCAAATACTTTATGGCCACCGAAAGATAGTGATTCGGATTCATCAACCCTGAGCGGGTGACAATCCCATGTCGATCCGCATCCACGTCGTTGCCAAAAGCCACGCGGTATTTATCCTTCAACTTGACCAGGCCGGCCATGGCATAAGGGCTCGAGGGGTCCATGCGAATCTTCCCGTCGTGATCGACCGTCATGAATGAAAACGTGGGATCGATGATGCGATTGACGATCGCGATATTGATTTTGTACGCCGAGTTGATTGGTTCCCAATAAGGAAGGCCGGCGCCTCCGAGTGGATCGACGGCGAGACTGAGGCCCGCCGCCCGGATAGCTTCCATATCAACAACACTGCTCAGGTCGTTGACGTATGGATAAATAAAGTCTTCCTCGAGCGTCGTTGCCGCGTTGAGAGCACGCTCAAAAGGAATGCGGTTTACTGAAACGTTTCGCGCCTTCAGCAGCTCGTTAGCTCGGTTCTCAATCCAACTGGTGGTGACTGTGTCGGCTGGTCCGCCGTGCGGTGGGTTGTACTTGAAACCGCCGTCCTCCGGCGGATTGTGCGAAGGAGTGACCACGATGCCGTCGGCCAAATTCGTTTTTCGATCTCGGTTGTAAACCAGGATCGCTCGTGAGATGACCGGCGTGGGAGTAACGCCATCGTTTTGCTGAATCAGGGTTTCAACCTGATTCGCAGCCAACACTTCGAGGGCCGTGCGCTGAGCAGGAGCAGAAAGCGCGTGCGTGTCCTTGCCGAGGTAGAGCGGGCCCGTGGTGCCCTGAGTTCGACGGTATTCGCAGATGGCCTGTGTAATAGCAAGAATATGAGATTCATTGAATGAGGCCAGCAGCGATGAGCCGCGATGTCCGCTGGTTCCGAAGTGAACTAACTGAGTTGGATCTTCTACGTCAGGGCTCGTCTCGTAGTAGGCCCGTTCAAGCTTAGTCAGATCCACGAGTAGTTCGGCTGGGGCAGGCTTACCTGCAAGTGGTGAAACCATTTCCATAATCGTTTGGTCACTCCCTCAGCCATTCCGGCTGACTGATAAAACGTGCTACTGCGAGGCCGAATGCAATCGAACCTATTACGAATCCCACTAGCACACCTGCCGAGAGACCCTGGAGTATCTCGCCTCGATCGAAATAGACCAATGTTTCCAACGCGTAGAGACCCGGCACCATCATGACGGCCGCCGGCACGGTCAGAGCCACTCGAGCTTCCCTGGTCCATCGCCCTGCTACTGATGCGGTCAGCCCCACAGCCAATGCACCCAGGAACGTCGCTAACGGCAGTGACACACCACGGTTATGAAGCAGCAGTCGCAGTTCGTTGCCAATGAGCGCAATGATCCCGACGTACAGCACATTCCGCCACGTACCGTTGTAGAGGATCGCTAGTCCACAACCGCCGCTGAAACTGGCAACGGCCCACCACAGAATCGTCAGCGGCTTTGCCAACATGTGTTGCGGCGACAATTCAATAGAAAAACCGACGAGTGCGATTACAACAGAGAGACCCACGGCGGCAGTAAGCACGAACATCATGGCGTACGCGAGTCGCGTCAGGGCAGCAGCCGTTTCACGCTGTAACTGGTCGAGCACCGCCGTAACCAGAGGAAAACCCGGTACAAGGAACAACACCGACGATACGAGGCCGACGTTGCTACGCCCGCCGCCCAAGCCCGCGCCGTGTGCCAGGGCTGCGACCACACAATAAAGAGCGGAAGCCACCACTGCGCAAAGCGCCGTGGCGGCGTACTGGTTGAAGCACCGGCGGAGTAGGAGCGATTTTAAACCCTGGCCAAAGAGACCACCGATCGAGCATGCAGCTACCTCAACCCACGACTCGCCGTTAAGAAGAGCAAAGGCGGCACACGCCACGCCAACAGCCAGAGATGTCTGAGCGATCGAATACCGCGGCGGTGCACTTTCAATCGTCGCTAGTTTCGCTGCGAACTCATGAGAGTTCATATAGACCGGGCCGTTCCGAACCAGTGTTTCGAGCGCGCCGAGGCGCTCAGTGTTCACGGAGGGAATCTCTACATCGCGGACCAACGTTACGGTCTCGCCGTTGCGGCAACCACTTGCGACGATATTGCGAGGACCTAACTGCACCGACAACGATTCAAAGCCCAGGCCACGGGCAATCGCTCCCATCGACCGCCGCACGCGGAACGCAGTCTCGCCGGCACTCAACATCAAGCCACCAAACCGCAGCAACTCCTGCAGCCGTCCGGTCGTCACCGCCCCCGTGCCGTTGCCCTGCGTGCTCGGGTCGCGCGATGTGATCACAAAGGCTTGAGATTTCATCGTCACATAATTCCCCGCTGATCAACTCACGCAATTTCCAGAACGATGCGACCGTCTATCTTGCCGGCGCGCATTTCATCAAAGACGTCATTGATGTCTTCCATCCGCGCGCTCGTGTAATTGCATTTGACGAGCCCGCGCGCTGCCAACTGTAGCGTGTCTTGCAGGTCCTTGCGCGTGCCGACGATTGAGCCCATAACGGTAATGCCCTTGAGCACTAGATCGAAAATCGGCACGGGCAACGCTTCGGGTGGTAGACCAACGAGCACCATTTTGCCTCCGGGACGAAGTGCCCCGAACGCGCCCGCGAACGCCCTTGCCGAAACCGCGGTACCGATAATTACGTCGGCGCCGCCAAATTTCTGCGCTGCCTGGGCCACGTCCACCGCGCGCGCGTTGATGACCTCGTCAGCGCCGAGCCTCTTCGCCAACTCCAGCTTCTCTTCGGTGACGTCCACCGCAATTGTTCTCGCACCTGTCACGCGAGCATATTGCAGTGCCATGTGCCCCAAGCCACCGACGCCGGAAATGAGAACGGTCTTGTCTGGGCCAGCACCAGAAACTTTCACCGCTTTGTACGTTGTCACGCCCGCACAGAAATGCGGCGCCACGTCCGCAAACTGCAAACCATCCGGGATTTTTCCAACGTATCGCGCGTCCGCTAAAGCCCACTCGGCAAAGCCGCCGTTGATTGAATAGCCGGTATTCTGTTGTGACTCACAGAGCGTTTCCCACCCCGTTAAGCAGTAGCCGCATTCACCGCAGGCCGAATACAACCAGGGAATTCCCACGCGATCGCCGCGCTTGATGTTGGTTACCAGCGCGCCGACTTCTTCAACAATGCCGACACCCTCGTGGCCCGGTATGAACGGAAGTACTGGTTTAACCGGCCAGTCGCCTTCCGCGGCGTGCAGATCCGTGTGACAGACACCGGAGGCCTTTATTCGCACCAGGGCGTCAAAGGGCCCGCGTATTTTCGGCTCCGCTATTTCTTTGATCTTAAGTCTCTTTTTGAACTCTTCGACCAGAACTGCTTTCATATTTCAACTCCTTACGCTTCGCCCTTGAAACGCGCCAATGCCTGCAAAACGAGCCTTGTCGCCGAGTTGCCTTTCAATTCTCAAGAGCTGGTTAAACTTCGCCACGCGTTCGCTGCGGCAAGCGGAACCCGTCTTCAGTTGTCCGGCGCCTACAGCCACCGCGAGATCTGCGATAGTCGTGTCTTCCGTCTCGCCTGACCGGTGAGAGATAAAACACTTGTATTGATTCTGTTTCGCCAATTTGATGGTATCCAGCGTCTCCGTCAGCGTTCCGATTTGATTGAGCTTGATCAGAATTGCGTTCGCGACACCTCTCTCGATACCGCGCCGCAAGATCGCCGGATTAGTACAGAAGAGATCGTCGCCTACCAGTTCGATGCTCGATCCCAGCTCATCCGTGAGCAGCTTCCAGCCTTCCCAGTCGTTTTCGGACATACCGTCTTCCAAAGACACGATGGGATATTGCCGGCACCACGACTTCCAAAGACTCGCCATCTGCTCGGAAGTTTTTTCTGCGCCGTCAGATTTGAAAAATACGTATTTGCCGTCCTGCCACATTTCGCTGGTGGCAGGATCGAGACAAATGCTTATGTCATCGCCCGGCTTGTAACCAGCTCCGGTGATCGCTTCGAGAATAACTTCTATGGCTTCTTCATTCGTTCTGAGGTTTGGCGCGAAACCACCTTCATCGCCGACGGCGGTGTTGTGGCCCCTCTTCCGCAAGACGCCGCGCAGCGCGTGGAACGTCTCCACGCCCATGCGAATAGATTCAGCAAATGAATCAGCATTGTGTGGCGCGATCATGAACTCCTGGAAATCAACGGTGTTGTCAGCGTGCCGGCCACCGTTTATGACATTCATGCATGGCACAGGAAGCAATAACACGTCGATGCCGCCAAGGTAACTGTACAAGGGAACGTCAAGACTGTTGGCGGCAGCGCGCGCCACTGCTAATGACACAGCGAGGATCGCATTCGCTCCCAAATTTGATTTGTTCGATGTGCCGTCAAGCTCAAGCATCCGCAGGTCGATACGGCGTTGTTCGGTAACTACTGCGCCTGCGATCTCCGGACCAATCTTGTCATTGATATTGGCAACTGCCTGCAATACACCTTTGCCACCATACCGGCTGGGGTCACCATCTCTGAGTTCGACGGCTTCTTTTTCTCCAGTTGATGCTCCCGAAGGCACGAGTGCCGAACCCGTGGTTCCATCTTCAAGGACTACGCTGGCCTCAACTGTCGGGTTGCCGCGGGAATCTAATACTTCCGCCGCACTGATTCTGCGAATCCGCATAGTGGTATATCCTCCATCAGCACACGAACGGTTTGAGCGTTCAAGCAAACGACGCCCGGTAATTCCCTGCCCTCGAGAAACTCCAACGAAGCACCGCCGCCTGTTGAAATATGCGAGATGCGTGCGGCAACGCCTGCTCGCTCTACGGCCGAGGCCGAATCGCCGCCTCCAACGATCGTGGTCGCATGATCCAACTGCGCCAGCACGTGGGCCATGGCAAAGGTGCCGGCGGAGAAAGGCTCCATCTCAAACACGCCCATAGGCCCATTCCAAACCACAGTTCGCGCAGTGCTCAGATACTGTGAGAAAAGCTCAACAGTCTTCGGTCCGATATCGAGGATGCGCCAACCCTCGGGAACCGCATTCACACCAACCGAGCGCGTCTGCGCTTTCTCATCAAAGCTATCCGCTACCTCGACGTCCACCGGCAGGATCAGGTTCTGCCCGCTATCACGCAGCAAGCGTTGAGCGACGTCAATCTTGTCGTTCTCCACGAGTGACTCGCCGACGTCATAACCCTGCGCTTTGAGAAACGTGTTCGCCATGCCACCGCCGATAAGCAGCCAATCGACTCTCGCTAACAGATTGGCAATCACGCCGATCTTGTCTGACACTTTCGCGCCACCGAGCAGCGAAACGAATGGTCGAGATGGAGCAGCAAGCACCTCGCCCAGGAACGTGAGTTCCTTCTCCATTAAGAAGCCGGCGACTGCGGGCAGATAAGCTGTGACACCAACTGTCGAAGCGTGCGCGCGATGAGCTGAACCGAACGCGTCGTTCACATACACTTCCGCCAACGAGGCCAACGCTTGCGCAAACTTTGGATCATTGGCTTCTTCCTCGGCATGGAATCGCAGGTTTTCCAGGAGCAGGACGTCGCCCCGTGGTACTGCCGCCGCCATTCGCTCAACGTCTGGTCCAATGCAGTCGGGAGCCATTTGCACCCGGCAATCCAACAGCTGAGCAAGTCGTTCAGCCACTGGTTTGAGACTGTACCTTGCGTCAGCTTTTCCTTTGGGCCGGCCGAGATGAGAACACACAATTGGGATCGCGTTGTTCGCAAGCACGTACTGGATCGTCGGCAAAGCAGCGACGATGCGAGTGTCGTCACCGACCTCGCCTTTCTCCAACGGTACATTCAAGTCCGCACGTATCAGAACACGTTTACCCGTGATATCAATGTCGGCAATTGTCTGTTTGTTCATGCTGCCTTTGTCTCCGGGAAATGTTCCTTTATGTAGGAAGTGTCCTTCATGGCCACATACGAGATCAGATCCGCCACGCGCATTGAGTAGCCCCACTCGTTGTCGTACCACGCGATCACTTTCGCCAGGTTGCCGCCGATGACAAGCGTGTCGAGCGCACTGAAAATCGAGGAGTGCGCATCGCCGACGAGGTCACTCGAAACCAAAGGATCTTCGTTGTACTCCAGGATGCCTTTCATCTTGCCTTCCGCGTATTCCCTCATTGCGCCGTTGATCTCTTCGACCGTGGCATCTCGTGAAAGCAGCGCAGTGAAGTCGATAACTGAAACCGTGGGCGTGGGCACACGGAAAGCCATGCCTGTGAACTTGCCTTTCAGTTGCGGGATTACGAGACCCACGGCTTTAGCGGCGCCGGTTTCCGATGGCACGATGTTCAACGCCGCCGCTCGTGCATCCCGCGGATCTTCCGTCTCAAGATCGAGAAGCCGCTGCGAGTTCGTGTAGGAATGAACAGTCGTTAAGATTCCTTTTTCGATTCCGAACTTGTCGAAGAGAACTTTTGCGACGGGCGCCAGGCCATTCGTCGTGCAGGAAGCGTTCGAGATTATGTGGTGCCGCGCCGGATCGTACATCTCCTCATTAACACCCAGCACAACCGTCAGATCCTCATCTTTGGCGGGCGCCGTGATGATCACTTTTTTCGCGCCGGCATCGAGGTGCAGTTGCGCCTTCTCTCGTTTCCGAAAGAGGCCGGTTGATTCAATAACGATATCCACGCCGAGCTTGGCCCACGGCAGACGCGCCGGATCGCGCTCGGCCAGAATCTTCACCTCGTCGCCACTGGCCACGAAACCGTCTTCGCGAGCGACAACGTCGCCCGGAAACTTTCCGTACGTCGAGTCATACTTCAACAGGTGAGCCATGATGTTAATGCGGCCAATATCATTCACGGCAACCACATCGATCGCCTCGTCATAACGCTCACGTATGGCTCGGTAAACTTGCCGGCCAATTCGGCCAAAACCATTAATGCCAATTCGGATAGCCATTCTTTACTCCTTTTGTCACTTCATTGATTCTGATTGTCTTAAGCCTCGATAACGGCGGATCAGATTGTTTGTAGAGCTGTCATGATCGAGTGCGGGCTCTGTCGTGCTCTCCAGTTCCGGGATAATGCGTTGCGCCAGAACCTTGCCCAACTCAACGCCCCACTGATCGAATGAATCGAGATTCCAGATCACGCCTTGCGTGAAGACGTAATGTTCGTAAAGCGCCACAAGTTTTCCCAAAGTCGCGGGTGTAAGGCGTCCAGCGAGGATCACGTTCGACGGCCTGTTGCCCTCAAACACCCGGTGTGGAACCAACCAGTCGGGTGTGCCGTCCGCTCTTACTTCTTCCGCTGATTTACCGAACGCCAATGCTGCCGCCTGCGCAAACACATTCGCCAAAAGCACGTCGTGATGAGAGTCAAGCTCATTGCGTGAGAGTGTGAACGCAATGAAATCACACGGGATGAGCCTCGTTCCCTGGTGTATCAATTGATAGAACGAATGTTGCCCGTTTGTGCCCGGCTCGCCCCAATAAATCGGACAGGTCTCATATTCCACGACGCCGTTTTCAAGTGTGACTCGCTTCCCGTTACTCTCCATCGTCAACTGCTGCAAGTAAGCCGGAAAGCGCTTCAGGTATTGTTCGTAAGGCAGGACCGCTATAGTGTGAGCGCCCCCGAAATTGACGTACCAGATGCTGAGCAAGGCCATGAGAACGGGAAGATTCTTTTCGAAGGGCGCGGTGCGAAAATGCTCGTCCATCTCATGGAAGCCCGCGAGCATGCCGCGAAAGTTCTCCGCTCCGATGGCCAGCATGGTCGAGAGCCCAATCGCCGACTCCATCGAATAACGTCCACCGACCCAGTCCCAGAACCCGAACATATTCGCCGGGTCGATGCCGAATTCAGCGACTCTCTTCGCGTCGGTCGAGACCGCTACAAAATGGCGTTCAACGGCCTTCGCGTCTCCCAGGCACGTTACTAACCATTCACGAGCCGAGTTTGCGTTCGTCATCGTTTCGATCGTAGTGAAGGTCTTCGACGAGACAATGAAGAGTGTCTCTGCAGGATCGAGGTCGCGGAGAGCTTCGACAAGGTCTGTGCTGTCGACGTTGGAAACGAACCTGAAATTAATCGATCGGGTGGCGTAGTACTTAAGCGCCTCGTAGGCCATCACCGGTCCAAGATCCGAGCCGCCGATACCAATGTTGACTACGTTGCGAATCCGTTTACCTGTGTGCCCTCTCCACGCACCGCTACGCACCCGCTCGCTAAATTCGGCCATCCTGTCGAGCACTGCGTGAACGTCAGCAACCACATCTGTGCCGTCGACTACAACGGATTCGGATCGCGGCATTCGCAACGCCACGTGCAACACAGCTCGCCGCTCCGTGACGTTGATCCTATCGCCGCGAAACATCGCTTCGATTCGCGACTCAAGGCCGCACTCTCTCGCTAATTGGCAGAGGAGCGAAACCGTTTCGTCGGTGATTCGGTTCTTGGAGTAATCGAGGAATAATCCGGCAGCTTCGAGGGTAAAGCGCTCGCCTCGTTTCGGATCATCCGCGAACAACTCTCGAAGATGCACGTTGCGCATACTCTCGTAATGCGTTGCAAGCGCCTTCCAACTTTGCCGGTTGGTCAGTTTCACATGGCTCGCCTTAGTCATGGATTACACTCCTCACTAAAACGGCCAGCGCCACTCGACAATGTCGGGCCGGTCGATCCCGACCTCGTGTGCATATCGCTTACACGCGAGCTGCTCATTCCTGAATTTCTCTTTCGCGTGCGCGCCCGTTGTTTTCAATTTAGGAACTCGGTCGATGACATCGATTGCGAGTGTGAAACGGTCAACCTCGTTGTTGATTGCCAACTCCATCGGTGTGTTGATGTTGCCGCGTTCCTTGTAACCCCGTACGTGCAGGTTCCGATGATTCGTCCGTGTGTAGGCGAGCCGGTGTATGAGCCACGGGTAGCCATGGAAGTTGAATACGATCGGCTTGTCCGTAGTAAACAAGCTGTCGAAATCCCGGTCACTAAGTGCGTGCGGGTGCTCTCTCTCCGCTTGCAGCTTGAACAGGTCAACCACATTCACAAAGCGGATTTTCAGATCGGGAAATTCACTTCGGAGAAGCGCGGTCGCCGCGAGGGCTTCCTGCGTCGGGATATCTCCCGCGCAAGCCATCACTACATCCGGTTCTTGTCCCTGGTCGTTGCTGGCCCAGCCCCAGATACTCGCGCCCCTCGTGCAGTGTGTGATCGCTTCATCCATCGTCAGGTACTGAAGGTGCGGTTGCTTATCGCTGACGATCACGTTGATGTAGTTCTCGGTGCGCAGACAATGATCCGCGACAGACAACAAGCAGTTCGCATCAGGCGGCAGATAGATGCGAGTCACTTCGGCGCGTTTGTTCACCACGACGTCGAGGAAGCCAGGGTCCTGATGCGTGAAGCCATTATGATCCTGGCGCCACACAGTGGATGTAATCAGCAGGTTGAGCGAGGCGATTTCCTCGCGCCATGAAAACTGATTACAGATCGACAGCCACTTCGCGTGTTGATTGAACATCGAGTCAATCACGTGAGCAAATGCTTCGTAGGTTGAAAGAAAGCCGTGCCGGCCGGTAAGCAGGTAACCTTCGAGCATGCCTTCCATCGTATGCTCGCTCAGCATTTCAATGACTCTGCCGTCGCTGGCGAGCTCACCGCCATCAGCGTCCTCCGGAAACTGCTCGTCGATCCAAAACTTCTTGGTTACTTGATAGAGCGCGTCGAGCCTATTCGAAGTCGTCTCATCGGGACCAAAAACACGAAACGAGTTCATGTTCGTTTTCATCACGTCGCGCAGAAACGCGCCCAAAGGCGACACGTTGCCAGTTTCCGTCTGCCCTGGTTTGTCGAACTTAGTCGCGTAGTCACGGAAGTCCGGCAGCCGGAGATTCTTCTTCAGCAATCCGCCGTTGGCGTGCGGGTTTGCGCCCATGCGTCGGGTCCCGGTTGGCGCGAGCTCACGGATTTCCGGAATAACGGTCCCGTTGGAGTCGAACAACTCTTCGGGTTTGTAGCTGTGGAGCCAGTCTTCGAGCAGCTTGAGATGCGCTGGATTTGTTCTCACATCCGCTACCGGCACTTGATGTGCGCGCCAAAACCCTTCGAGCTTGTGACCGTCCACGTTGGCCGGTGAGGTCCAACCTTTGGGGGTGCGCAGAACGATCATGGGCCAGCGAGGCCGAGTGGCTGTACCAGACTCGCGAGCTTCGCGTTGAACCGATCGAATGCACTGCATGCATTCGTCCAGCGTCGCCGCCATGGCCTGATGCATCGATTCAGGATCAGAACCCTCGACAAAGTAAGGCGTGTAGCCGTAGCCCTTGAACAGATCCTCGAGTTCCTGATGGCTTATTCGCGCCAGCAGAGTCGGATTATTAATCTTGTAGCCGTTGAGATTCAGGATGGGCAGTACGGCTCCGTCCCGAATTGGATTGAGAAATTTGTTGATGTGCCACGAAGTGGCGAGTGGACCTGTTTCCGCTTCGCCATCGCCTACGACTGCCGCGACTATTAAATCCGGGTTATCGAACGCGGCCCCGCAAGCGTGCGACAAAACATAGCCCAGCTCGCCACCTTCATGGATCGACCCCGGCGTTTCGGGAGTGCAATGACTGCCGATGCCACCGGGAAACGAAAACTCTTTGAAAAAACGCTTTAAGCCGTCAATGTCCTGGCTCTTTTCGGGATAGATCTCCGAATAAGCTCCCTCCATGTAAACCGGCCCCAGCACGCCGGGCGCGCCATGACCCGGACCCGCCATATAAATCATGTCGAGGTCGTTCAGCTTTATGACGCGATTCAGATGCGTATATATAAAGGAGAGGGCGGGACTAGTGCCCCAATGTCCAAGCATCCGTGGTTTGATGTGCTCTGCCTTCAGTTCTTCGCGCAAGAGCGGGTTATCCTGAAGATAGATCATCCCCAGCGCAAGGTAGTTCGCAGCGCGCCAGAAGGCGTGCAACTTCCTCAATTCTTCGTTGCTCAACGGCGCGCCTTTTACTGTCGAACGCGCGACTCCGTAACTCGTTAACTCACCCACAGAAGCTTTGGTCGCAACCATAATTCCTCCTAAATGACTTTCGTTTCTCTGCTACGCTGCCTTCACCACTGGCTCGCGCTTCGCAGCAATCACTGCCATCAAGCTGTTCCATGACTTCTCGAATGCCTTTGTTCCTTCTTCTTGCAGCCGCTCAGCCAGTGCATCGACGTCGATTCCGGCTGCGCTGAACTCCGCTAACACCCGTTCGCAATCGCCGCCATCCGCGGCCATGATTGAACTCAGTTGTGTTTCTTCGGCGAGTACCTGCAAGGTGGCTTCCGGCATCGTGTCAACCGTGAACGGCGCCGCGAGAGCCTTGACGTACAGAGCCGGCGAAGCTTGTGGATCTTTGACTCCGGTGCTGGCCCAGAGAAGACGCTGCGGCCACGCGCCGGCGTTATAGAGGCGAGTCGAGCGCGGCGAAGTAAGTAACTCGCGCGCTGCCTTGTATGTGCGTAACGCGACAGCGATCCCAAGTTTGTTTCGCAGTTCGGCAGGCGCTTTGTCCTTCATGGCTGCGTCCCAGCGACTGATGAATACTGACGCCACCGAACCGACATTCGCTTTAAGACCGGCGTCGATTCGTCTCTCGATTCCGCGCAGAAACGCTTCAGCCGCCGCTAAATACTGCTTAGCCGAAAACAGAAGCGTTACGTTAACGGGGACACCAGCAAAGATGGCCTCTTCGATCGCCGGCAATCCTTCCTTCGTACCGGGGATCTTGATGAAGACGTTCGGACGGCAGGCCCTGGCAAACAAGTCTTTCGCCGCAGCAACAGTGGCGGCTGTGTTGTGCGCGAGCAGTGGCGACACCTCGAGCGATACCCAACCATCGACGCCGTTCGTCTGCTCATAGATCGGACGAAACAGATCAGCGGCGCGAATGAGATCTGCTAACGCGAGTTCAAAGAAGATCTGCTCCTCACATTTACCTTCCTTCAGTTTGCCGCGAATATCCCGGTCGTATGCGGTGCTATTTTTGATCGCTTGTTCGAAGATCGTCGGATTGGAAGTAAGTCCGGTGACGGACAAGTCGCGGATATATCGTTTCAGTGTTCCCTGGTCGAGCAGGTCGCGGGTAATGTTGTCGAGCCACAGACTCTGGCCCAGGTTATGTAAGAGAGTGGTGGCGTGCTGGTTACTTCCGCACTGGGTCACCTCGATTTTAGTTATGCTCATCATGGCTCCTTTTCGAGGCAGCGCGTCCGGACGCAAGCAGGCGTGTGGATTCGCGCTCAGCGGGAATCGTAAGCAGGGCCGTCACGAGCGCGCTGCCGCTCATTCGCCTTGAAAAAATCATTTCCGTAGTTCTCGTCATTTCCTACGTGTGCCGTGTAGGGCAATAGACGTTCCAGCGAATTCTGGTGAATTCCGGCACCTATTAAGTTTTTCGATTCGTGATTTCATGATCTGTTCGTGAAAAAACGAATGAGAACATTTCACGCAAAGCCGCAAAGCGCTGCCACGTTTCAAGGTTTGTTTTTGCGCCCTTTGGGTCTTGGCGTGAGAAGTATTTTTTGAAGACTACAGTGGCGACCGCAGTTACGCCGCCGGTGAACTTGCCCCTTACTCCGCGACAGGTGAGATGAGTTGGTAGAGTGGCCCTCTCCCGACCGGTTCCGGCGGGAGAGGGCCTCAGAGAGGGCCTCAGGTACAACGGTCTGCGGAGCAGTCGGCGGCTCCGCATCGCACTGCACGTTTCAATTCTTCCGGTAAGGAAGTAACGGCAATTTGTGTTCCGGTGATTGACTGCTGAATTCACACGGGAATGGTTAGAAAGACGCGAGGCAAGCTGAGCAATTGAGGAAAGTAACCTAAGGAACTGAGTAAAAATTCGCGCACTTCAAATCGCACTTCCAATCTCTAACGGGAACAGCCCTGTTTGGGCCGACGTCTTTCCAGGTCGAGAGCAGCACACCGGTTGCTAGTGACTAACTTTGGCCCAAGAGGAGAATCAATATGACTACGCAAGCAACTGTAAATAATGAAACCAACACCCGAATGAGTCATGCGCTCGAAACCGCCGGTAAAATTGCCGAGGCCGGCGTTGATTTCGGATTACTGAAGAAGAAACTCGAGCATGCGGTCGACGATGCGGTTCTGGAAGCCGGGCGGATGGCGAAGCATGGCAGACATGCGGCGGAAGACATGGTAGAAGACGCGACTTACTGCATCAAGAAGAACCCGTGGCAGGCGATTGGATTCGCCGCCGGTGCAGGATTGGGCATCGGCCTGTGTGTCGGGTGGTTCACTTCGCGCTTGTATGCTCGTCGCGATCACTGAACGAGTTTTGTAGCCCAGCGTGAGTTTGGCCGAGCAGGCACACTATAGAACGAGGTTGGACCAGATACGTCGGACCCGCAATTAGGACGGTTGTGTCCTCTGCGCAAATATCATCCGGCGTCGCACGGGAAGTATCGATCCATCGTCGCCACCGCCCGTCTTCGGTCGTCAGTGGAACTTCGAAGACCAGCGGCTGCCAGTATCCGTTAATCATCACGTGAAGCATTCCGCCCGCAGGGTCACGCGCGGTGAAAGCAAGGGTGTGAGAGTCGTGACTCCAATCCGGCTGATTGAGTTTTATGCCATGAATTTGAATGTGAGCCTCACTGAGAAAATCAGCCAGCGTCTGAGCGCGCCGACCGCGCTGGACCAGGTGACGAAGGCGATGCGAAACGAGTAGCTTCACAAAGCGATGCACATCACCGCGCTCTTCGAGCAGTGTCCAGTCGAACCAATTCGTTTCGTCATCGTGGCAGTAAGCGTTGTTGTTGCCCTGCTGCGTGCGCCGCACCTCGTCTCCCATCAAGAGCATCGGCGTCCCCAACGCAAGCAGCGTAAGCGTAAGGAAGTTCTTTACCTGACGGTTGCGGAGCTGCTCGATCTCCGGATCTTCCGTCGGCCCCTCGACGCCGCAGTTCCAGCTCAGATTGTTATTGGTGCCGTCGCGGTTCCCTTCACGGTTGATTTCATTGTGCTTAACGTTGTACGAGACGAGGTCGTTGAGAGTAAAACCATCGTGGCACGTTACAAAGTTCACACTGCGCTCGGGTCGCCACTTCTCAACGCCGAAGACGTCGGGGCTCGCGACTAGACGGTGTGGAAGTTTCGTAACCGTGCCGGCGTCACCTTTCATGAAGCTACGGATATCGTCGCGGAATTTCCCGTTCCACTCTTTCCACGCATCGCCGACAAAGCTGCCGACTTGATAAAGGCCCGCTGCATCCCAAGCCTCGGCAATCAGCTTCGTACCAGCGAGTACCGGATCGGTTTCTATGTCCCAAATGACAGGCGGGTCTAACATCGGCCGGCCCGCCTCGTCGCGCGACATCACTGAAGCTAAGTCGAAACGGAAACCGTCTACATGCATCTCCTGAACCCAATAGCGGAGACTATCAAGAATCATGCGACGCACGATTGAGCGGTTGGTGTTGAGCGTGTTACCCGTTCCCGTGTAATCAGAGTAGCGCGCGCGGTCGTTCTCCAGCAGGTAATAGACTTCGTTATCCAGACCACGAAAGGAGAGTGTTGGCCCAACCTCATTCCCTTCGGCCGTGTGGTTGAATACAACGTCGAGGATGATCTCGATGCCGGCTCGGTGCAGGGCCTTGACCATCTCTCGAAACTCGTCGATCGGGCCAAGCGGGTCCTTACGGCTGCTGTACCCGGAATGCGGGGCGAAGAATGAAACGGGTGCGTATCCCCAGTAGTTTTTCAAACCATCAGGCGCGTCATGCTCGTCGAACTGAAACACAGGCATTAGTTCAACTGCGGTAATCCCGAGATTCTGAAGATATGGGATCTTGTCGATTAATCCGGAGTAAGTGCCGCGCTTCTCCGGCGCGACGACGGAACTCGGATGACGCGTGAACCCGCCCACATGCATTTCATAGATGATGGTCCTGGACCAGGACTGGTGAAGCGGCCCGTCGCCTTCCCAGTCGAATTGATGGGGGTCAACCACTACGCTCTTCATCGCGGTGGCGGTGTTCGCGCCAGGACCGCTGGCCGCGCGTCGACTGTAGCTGGCAGGCACGACAACGCCCTTGCCATACGGATCGAGAAGCACTTTGCCCGCATCGAAGCGAAAGCCTCTTTCCGGCTCGTAGGGACCAGTCACGCGGTAGGCGTAGATCTGTCCTTGCTTCAAGCCAGGAACAAAGACATGCCAGTAGTAATACGTTTGGTTAGTGACAGAGTCGAGAGGGATGGCACACGACGGATACGCATCGTCCACGCGATCGAAAAGCAGCAGTTCAACCGCAGTCGCATTCTTCGAATAGACGCTGAAGTTGACTCCGCCCGCCGTCCACGCCGCGCCCAGCGGAAAGGGATCGCCGGCAGTCACACTCGGGCCGATCAATGCAGAGCTCAGGTTCTCTATTCTTCGCAGGTTGGCTTTAATCCTGTCACCTCGTATAGCACGTGTTCTCCCGTCTTGCCTTCGATAACCGCGTGTTCGATTCGCCTGCCGACCGTGATTCGATTTGCGATGTGCCGATGTACTTCATTCGAGATCAGGAGTTCGGTGCCGTACTTCTTGTTCGCTGTCTCGATCCGGCTGGCAAAGTTTACGGCGTCGCCGATCACTGTCATG